>Ga0102938_10004080_pt1 | contig 10800 bp, 7 predicted proteins | sample SalPonR2_B_D2_MG_FD_84516 | JGI IMG/M metagenome (GOLD analysis project Ga0102938, IMG submission 84516) | Salt pond soil microbial communities from South San Francisco under conditions of wetland restoration - Salt Pond MetaG R2_B_D2_MG | ecosystem: Environmental > Aquatic > Marine > Intertidal... | reverse complement strand
CGAGAGGATGTCTTCGCCTTTGAACAGGATCTCGCCGCTCTCGATCTGCCCGGGGCTCTCGATCAGCCGTAACACCGAGAGCGCGGTCACGCTCTTGCCCGCGCCGCTCTCGCCGACCACGCCGAACTTCTCGCCCCGCTCGATGCGGTAGGAGAGGTCGTCGACGGCGGTCACCACGCCCTCTTGGGTGTAAAAGCGGACGGTGAGGTCCTTCACTTCGAGCAGCGACATCAGTCCTCACCTCCGCGACCGACACCCGTCTGCTGTGCGTCCAGTGCGTCGTTGATACCGTCGCCGATCATGTTCATTGACATCACGAAGATGAAGATAGCCGCGCCGGGGTAGACGGTCGCCCACCACGGGATCTGTCCGCCCGGTCCCTGAATGAGCGTCGACCGGGTGGCGTTCAGCATCGTTCCCCACTCGGCCGAACTGGGGTCTAACCCGAGCCCGAGGAACCCGAGCGCCGCGACGCCGATGACGACGCTGCCGATGTTCAGCGAGGCCAGAACGATGAGCGGCGGCATCGCGTTGGGCGCGATGTGTCTGAACACGACCGAGCGGTCGCGCGCGCCGAGGGCCTTCGCCGCCAGCACGTACTCGTTCTCTTTGATCTTCAGCACTTCCCCGCGCACGAGGCGGCCGTACCCCGCCCAGCCGAAGAGGCTGAAGGCCAAGACGAGCTGCCAGTACCCGCCGCCGAGGATGGCGACGATGATGAGCGCCAGGATGAGTCCGGGGAACGCGAAGATCGTGTCGACGATCCGCATCATCAGCTCGTCGACGTTCCCGCCGTAGTACCCCGAGATCGAGCCGTAGATCAGGCCGAACGACGCGGTGAGGCCGACGACGATGAAGCCGATCGAGAGGCTGTACCGCCCGCCGACGAGGAGTCGCGAGAACAGGTCGCGACCGGAGCCGTCGACGCCCATCGGGTACTGCCACGACGGCGGGTCGTACACGTTCACGCTCGAGTCGACCCCGAGGTAGAGGATCGTCGTGGGATCGTACGGGGCCAGCGAGAGCGGTTGGACGACCACGCCGAACATCTCGACGGGACGCGCGAAGAACGACGCCAGCGCCATCACGACGACGATGACCAGCGCGCCCATCGCGGACCGGTTCCGCTTGAACTTGCGGAACCCGCGCCGCCACCGGCCGACCGTTTCGCCGCTCGATTCGTCGGTCCAGTCGGATATCGGCTCTCGGTCTCGGACGCGGTCCGAATCGAAGCCGGAGACTTGGATCCGACCGCGGTCCTCGTGTATGTTTCTATCAGTCATATCGGATCCTCGGATCGAGCGCCGCGTACACGATGTCAGCGACGAGGTTCGCGAGAATGACGAAGAACCCGGTGAACAGGGTGATCGCCATGACGACGTTGATCTCGCGTTGGTTGATCGCGTCGATGAACTCCCGCCCGAGCCCCGGCCAGTTGAACACGACTTCCACGACGACCGAACCGGCCACGATGGACGCCGTGAGCGTCGCCGCGAGGGTGACGACCGAGATCAGGGAGTTCCGCAGGACGTGTTTGAGTATCACCGTCCGCTCGGGGAGCCCCTTCGCGCGGGCGGCGGTGACGTACTCCTTGTTCAGTTCCTCCGTCATCGAGGTCCGCATCACGCGCATGATGCTCGCCGCGGACGCGGTCCCGATGGTGATTCCCGGGAGGATCAGATACCACAGCATCTCCGGGGAGAGGAGCGACTGCCTCGACGGTGCGAGCACCGGGAACAGGCCCAGGTACAGCGAGAAGATCAGGATCAGCATGAGGCCGAGCCAGAAGTTCGGGATCGAGATCCCGGACAGCGCGAGGAAGCGGCTGATCGTGTCCCCGAGCCTGTCCTTGTTGACCGCCGCGTAGATCCCCGCCGGGATGGCGATGACGAGCGCGAACGCCCAGCCGAAGAGGCCGAGCGCGATCGTCTCCGGGAGTCGGCTCCACACGATGTCGGACACTTCGCGGCCCGTCTGGAGCTCCAGCCCGAAGTCGCCCACGAGCACGTTCGAGATCCAGTCGAGGTACTGCTGCCACACCGGGCCGGACAGTCCCCAGCGCTCGCGGAGCGCGGCCTCTTCGGCCGCGCTCACGTCGGGGTTCAGTGCGACGAGTTGGGTGACCGGATCGCCGGGAGTCAGGTGGAACATCCCGAACGTGATCACCGACACCCCGAACATGATCGGGATTATCGACAGCGTTCGTTTCAGGATAAAACGTTGGAGGCTCATCGTTGCGTGGTTACCGTGGTGGGTTCAGTTGTCAGTAAATGGGGCGAAATCATTTATTGTATCGAAACGGGGTGTCCGCGGAGCGCCTTAGTTGTCCGCGGCGACTTGTTCGAGCAGCTCTTCGGCGCGTTCGACGTTGTACTCGTTCATCGGCTTGAGCTCCTCCTCGAGCGCGTCGGCGTCGGCGGTCCCGCTACCCTGCGCCAGCTGCGGGATGGGCGTCCACGCCGGACGACCGTAGCCGCTGAACACGTTCTCGACGATCCGTTCGCGCGGGATCAGGTGGTTGATCGCCTGCCGGAGCCGGGCGTCGTCGAACGGCGCGACGTTGACCGGGTACTGGATGTACTCGTAGCCGCCGGTCTCGACGCCGTAGACGAGGAAGTCCTCGGAGGAGTCGAAGTCGTCGAGCGTCGACGTGTTCAGCCCGTACGTGGAGTCGATCTCCCCGTTCTGGAGCGCGCCGGAGCGGGTGGAGTCGTCCGGGACGATCTCGACTTCGAAGCCGTCGATGACGGGGCCGTCCGGGAAGTCGCTGGAGCCGTCGAACCAGCTGAACGCCTCGCTGACGCCCTTCTGTTCGGTCCAGTAGTTGTCGAACTTCGTGACCTCGTAGTACTGGGCGTCCTCGAACTCGGCGAACTCGTAGGGACCCGTACCGATGGGGGTGTTACCCTGACGCGGGTCGATGTTGCCCTTCTCGACCGCCTCGATCTGCGAGGCGTTGAGAATGAGCAGCCCGGGGAGTTCGCGCTCGGCCTCGGCGTCGGGGACCTGCGCGTACAGGTCGACGGTGTACTCGTCCACCTGAACCGCGGTCAGCAGCGAGTCGAACGTCTGCGGGGCCAGCACGGAGTTCTCGGCGTACTCGTAGGTCGCGACCACGTCCTCCGCGGTGAGTTCGTCGCCGTTGTGGAACTCGACGCCCTCCTGGAGGTTGTACCGGTACTGCATGCCGAAGGTCCCGTCCTCGGCCGCCTCGGCGGCGTCGTCGGGGAGCAGCACGCGGACCTCGTCGTCCTCGGCGGGGTTGTCCTCGGGGTGCTGCATGACGACCTGCTCGTCCGTGTCGATCGCACCCTCCTCGGTGGTGCCGACGGTCGACATGTAGTCCGCGTACGCGGTGCGCTCGATGCTGTTCGTGTTGCGCAGCTCGTAGCTCTCGGCGAGCCACGGGTAGACGTTACCCTGCGTGTCGCTGGCGGTCAGGCCCTCGAAGAGGAAGTTCTGCGCCAGCGTCGACGTGGTGTCGCTGCTGTGCGGCGGGTCGAACGACTCGATGTTCGCGCCGACCGCGAGCGAGAGCGTGCCGCCCTCGGTGAGGTCCGAGAGGTCGGAGTCGCCCGCGGCGTTGTCGCGGTCGACCCACACGATCTGCTCGTCCTGCGGCGCGAACATGTTGTAGCTGTACATCCCCTCCTGGAAGGGCCACATCTCGAAGCCGTGGAGGTCCGTGTTCGAGACGGAAGTGGCGAGGTTGAAGTGAGTGATCGAGCTGTAGCGCTCCTCGGCGAGGTAGTTCCAGACCTCGTCGTACCGCTCCGCGCGCAGTTCGGCGTCCCCGGCGACGTCGACGCCGTACCGGGCGGAGTCCATCAGCTCGTCGATTTCGGAGTCGGAGATCCCGTTGAGGTTACAACACGCGCCGATGTTGCTCGAGTGGTGGAGGGCGTTACAGAAGCTCCCCGGGTTGAACGTCCCGGACAACCCGATACACGGGATGAACCCGTTGTTCTGGTACTCGGGGTCGAGGACGCGGCCGACGTACGTGTTCCACTCGTACGTTTCGACCGTCGTGTTGAAGTACTCGGTCTGCTCCATCGACTCGGCGATCAGCTCGACCATCTGGAGCCGGTCGCTGTTGTCGGCGTTGACCTCGAGCTGAACGTCGAGGGGGAAGAGGTTACTGCCGTCACCGCCGTCGCCGCCGTCGCCGCCGTCACCGCCGTCGCCGCCGTCGCCGCCGTCGCCGCCGGACTGCCCGCCGCACCCGGCCAGGCTGGCCGCCCCGGCTGCTCCGATGGTGGCGATGACGTTTCGGCGATTTATCTGTCGATTATTGTCCGATGAGTTGTGCCGGCTTGGCATACAACATGCTACAACTGGCTACTATAGTATGTTGCGATACGTCGGGGAACGGCGTCTAGCGCGTATAATTAGACAAATTAAATTTATACACCGTCAATGATTTGGAACTACGAACGTTTGAGGCCACAGGGTGACGATAAAGCATGAACAATGATTATGGATTGAAACAATATTTGCGATTTGAACTGTGAGAGCCGCCTCGTCACCTCTTCCGTGACGACGCTCGCCGTTCGCCGGACGCTCGTCGAGGGTGGCGGTGTCGCTCTGGAGGCAGTGAGCGGCGACTGCGCTGACGCGCGCTCCGGGGCGGGCGTTCCTGCGCCGCCGGCGCGAGAATATCCCATACGATCCGACTCCGAAAATATCTGACTGACATCACGGAGCGCCCAGATCAGAGTAACCTCGACAGATTTGACGGAGATATGGTACGGAGTCTGAAGTTTTTAGTATACTCGTTCATAGCATGGTGTATGTCACGTCGAGACATAGAGGATCGCGACGACTCCCGGCACGTTGACCGGCGGCAATGGCTCTCTGCGCTCGGCCTCGCCGGCGCGGTGACGCTCGCGGGCTGTTCCGGAAACGGAGGCGACGGCGGAGATGGCTCCGACGGCTCCGACGGCTCCGACGGAATGGACGGCGGCGACGGCTCCGACGGCTCCGACGGCGGGGAGAGCCTCACGCTGTCCGACTTCCCGCGCTTCGGCGTCGACGACCTCTACGGTCGGGATGTCGCGCACACGCTAGCGGAGCGTGCGTTCGAGCAGTCCGAATACGACTACAGCTTCGACGGGGACACGATGGTCAACCCCGACGGAGACCAAGTCGAGATCAACATCTATCACAGCGCGGGTCAGGAGACCTCCCAGCTGACCGCCGACTTCATCGCGCAGGAGCTCGGCCAGAACCTCGGCATCAGCGTCAGCGTCGAGGCCATCGACGGCACGCGGTTCAACAACGAGTACTGGACTCAGCCGGAGCCCGAGGGAGGGACCGACACGGTCAACGGCGAGGAGGTCACCTGGGAGAACCCGACGCCGCAGAACCCCGGGCCGCGCTCGGTCACGAGCAACGAGCCGTGGGACATGTCGATCGTGTTCGGGCTGAACACCTACACGCTCAACCCGCTCACGAACGAGGTGTTCTTCGACGGCGCGAACCCGTTCTACAACCCGGTGGGCTACTACCCGCAGTTCGACGCGCAGGGGCTGTTCTCGCAGGCCCGACAGGCGACGAGCACCGACGAACTCCGGCAGGCGTTCGTCGAGATCTTCGAGAACCTCGCGTACGAGCAGCCGTACATCACGCTGCTGTTCAGCGACGACATCGTCGGCTACAACCCCGACCTCGAAGGGCCGATCGAGAACTTCTCGAACGGCTGGGACCTCCCCGCGTGGTACGAGGGCGAGCCGAACGTCAGCGGCTCCTACGACACGGTCACCTCGGCGCGGTTCACCACCCTCAACCCGCTTTTCAACACCGAGAACGGTGCCGGCAACGCGATCGCCCGCGCGCTCGATCAGGGGTACACGTTCGACGAGAACCAGGACTACTTCCCGCTGCTGTACGACATGTCCACCGAGGACGGCGAGGTGTGGACGTTCGACGTCCGGGAGAACCTCCAGTTCAGCGAGCCGTACGGGCAGGTCACCGCCGAGGACTTCGTCTACCTCATCCAGGAGCTCCACCAGGCCGACTGGGCCCCCACCGCGGCGTCGAGCAGCTGGGACGGCGTCGAGGTCGAGCAGACCGGCGAGTACCAGTTCCAGGCGACGCTGGAGAGCTCGAACATCCTGTGGCCCAAGACGTACGACCCGCTCCTGTACCCGATCCCGAAGGACCTCGTCCAGCCGTACGTGGAGGAGGAGGACGTCGAGGGGCTCCAGCAGGACGAGGAGCTGCTCGAACTCCAGTTCGCCGGCAACCTCGGCGCGTTCGAGCTCACCGAGTGGAACCGCGGCGCGGGCACCGAGTACGTCCGCAACGACGAGTACTACCTCCGCGACATCGAGGAGGGGCCCGACCTGTTCTCCGAGGGGCCGCTGTTCGAGGAGGCCTCGATCAGCGTCGTTCAGGAGCAGGCGTCCCGTCTCGGTGCCTTGGAGACCGGCGAGGCCGACTCGGCCGCGATCCCGCCGGAGCAGTACGAGTCGTACAATCAGGACGACAACGTCACCGTCCGGCAGGTCCCCACGCCGTACAACACGATCATCTCCGTGAACCAGCGCGCTAACGGGTGGAACGCCGGCCCGGGGAACCTCTTCCAGCTGGTCCCGTTCCGGCAGGCGATGGCGGCGGCGATCAGCAAGCAGGACCTCATCGACGGGGTCTACCGCGGGCTCGCCTCGCCGCACTTCACCTGGCAGCCCCGCTGGTCCGAGTTCTACCCGGAGACTGACGGGTAAGCCCGAACCGCCCCGTTTCACCTCACCGTTATAGACCTCACATGGGATTTGGAAGGTACGTCAGCGCTCGGGTCCTCTGGGCAGCAGTTGTATCGCTCATCATCGTCACGGTCACGTTCCTGCTGCTCTCGGCCGCGCCGAACCCGGCCGTCCAGCGGGCAGTGACGCGCGCGGCGCTCGAAGGCGGCGACCCGGCGGAGGCCGCCGAGCGGGCGCGTCAGCTGCGCGGCCTCGACCAGCCGCTCCACGTCCGGTACTTCGATTTCATCCGGAGCGTGTACACGCTCGACTGGGGTTGGTCCGTGAGCCGGAGCCAGCCGGTCATGGAGGCGGTCACGCAGGCGCTGTACTACACCGCGCAGTACTCGATCCCCTGGACGATCCTCACGATCATCCTCGGGCCGCTCGTCGGCGTCTACTCCGCCGCGAACATGTACAGCTGGAAGGACCACGCGGCCACCGGGTTCGCCTTCTTCGGCTACGCCATCCCGAACTTCTTCTTCGGGATCATCCTGCTGCTGGTCTTCGGGGTGTGGCTGGAGTGGATCCCGATCACCTACAACACGGGCGTGCCGGTGTTCAGCGTGGAGAACGCGATCCAGCTGGCGATCCCGGTGTTCGTGTTGGTCACCGGGTCGATCGGCGCGGTGATGCGCGTCTCCCGGAACGAGTCCGCGGAGTTCCAGAACGCCGACTTCATGAAGACCGCGAAGGCCAAGGGGGTTTCCCCGCTCCGCGCGTACGCGTACCACGTCATGCGGCCGACGCTCGTCCCGCTCTCGACGACGCTCGTCGGGCAGCTCCTCGCGCTGTTCCTCGGCGCGTCGCTGCTCGTCGAGGTCGTGTTCGCGATTCCCGGGCTCGGACGGTTGACCTACGAGGCACTGATCGCACAGGACACGAACCTCGTGTTGGGGACGACGCTGTTCTTCACGTTCGTCGCCGTTATCGGAAACCTCATCGAGGACCTCGTGTTCACCGTGCTCGACCCGCGGATCAGCTACGATGACAGGTAACACAACTGAGACCAATGGCAACTGAAGAGTCCGAACGGTTCGACCAAGTCGACTGGAACGACCTCTCGCGGTCGGGACGGTTCGATCTGTCGATCAACTCGCTCGGGATGCTGCTGACGACGCTCCCGCTCGCGTTGCTCGGCGTGTACGACTGGCAGTTCACCGGCCGCCGAACGCCGACCTTCGAGTTCGTCGGCCTAGACCGGGGTCTAGAGACGATAGACTTCTTCTTCATCTTCACGCTGTTGCTCGCGTTCTGGTACCTCGTCGTGCCGCTGTACCAGAACCCGCGGATGACGCGGTACTACTGGAAGGAGTTCAAGCGCAACCGTCCGGCGGTCGTGAGCCTCGGCTGGCTCGCGGTCGTGTTCGTCGGCGGGCTCTTCGGGCCGCTGATCATGGACCCGCCGCAACAGGAACTGCTCATCGCCTACCAGCCCCCGGTGTTCACCTCGGTCGTCGACACGACGCCGGCGACCTGCGTCGGCGAGGTGGTGAGCGGACAGTGTCAGGGCACGTGGCAACACCCGCTGGGAACCACGCAGGGCGGGAAGGACGTGTTCACGATGATCGTCTACGGGATGACGATCAGCATGCAGATCGCCTTCATCACGACGACCATCGTCGCTGCGATCGGAGTCACGTTCGGGACGCTGAGCGCGTACGCCGGCGGCTGGGTCGACGAGATCATGATGCGGTTCGTCGACATCATCCTCTCGTTCCCGACGTTCCTGATGTTCCTGCTCATCCTGTACATCTACGGCGGCGGGCTCGGGATGTTCATCGTGGTGTTCTCGCTGTTCGCCTGGGGCGGCATGGCCCGGTACGTCCGGAGCAAGTCGCTGTCGATCTCCGAAGAGGAGTTCATCAAGGCGAGCCGGATCAGCGGCGCGAGCACGTATCAGGTGATCCGCGGACACGTCGTGCCGAACGCGGCGAGCAGCATCATCACCAATCTGACGCTGCTCATCCCCGGTTTCCTGCTGTTCGAAGCGCAGCTGGCGTTCCTCGGGATCGGCGACTCCGCGGTCCCCTCGTGGGGGCAGCTCATCTCCGCCGGTCGGAGCGACCTCTCGTTCGCCCCGTGGATCGTGCTCGCGCCCGGTATCGTGCTGTTCTTGACCATCCTCGCGTTCAACTTCCTCGGTGACGCGCTGTTGGACGCGCTGAACCCCGAAGCGGAGGCGGAGAACGCATAATGGCCGACGATCAGCCACTACTCGAGGTCGAAGACCTCACGACGACGTTCAGCACCGACAACGGAACCCTCACCGCGGTCGACGGGGTGGACTTCAACGTCGACACCGGCGAGACGGTCTGTATCGTCGGCGAGTCGGGGTCCGGGAAGACCGTCGCGACGGAGTCGGTCACGAAGATCATCAAGACGCCGCCGGGACGGATCGAGGGGACCGTCCGCTACAAGGGACGCGACCTGCTGTCGCTCCCCGAGTCGGAGCTCCGTCAGGTCCGGGGCAACGAGATCGCGCACATCTTCCAGAACCCGCAGGAGGCGATGAACCACTGTTACACCGTCGGGTGGCAGATCACCGAGGCGCTCCAGATCCACCAGGACGTCTCCGACGACGAGGCCCGCGCGAAGGCGGTGGACCTGCTGGACCGCGTCGGGATCGCGAACGCGAGCGCGCGGTTCGACGACTACCCGCACGAGTTCTCCGGCGGCCAGAAACAGCGCGTGATGATCGCGATGGCGCTCGTCGGCGACCCCGACCTGCTCATCGCCGACGAGCCGACGACCGCGCTGGACGTCACGGTTCAGGCGCAGATCCTCCGACTGCTCGACGACCTCCAAGACGAGTTCGACATGGGGATCCTGTTCGTGACCCACGACCTCGGCGTCGTCGCGGAGATCGCCGACCGGATCGTCGTGATGTACGCGGGGAAGGTGATGGAGCGGGGCGACGTCCTCGACATCTTCGACCACCCGGGACACCCGTACACCCAGCAGCTGTTGGAGTGTCTCCCGGAGTTCGGGGCCACGGGCGGGGGAATACCCGGGACGCTTCCCGACCCGCACGACCCGCCGGACGGCTGTCGGTTCGCCCCCCGCTGTGAGTACGCCGAGGAGGCGTGCCGGACCGGCGAGCAACCGACGGAGATAGAGGTCGCGCCGGACCAGCACGTCTCCTGTGTCCACTACGGACCGGGCGGGAACCCCTCGATCGTTCGCAGCGAGGGGCTCGGACCGGGCGACGAGAGCGGATCGGTCGGCGGCGACAGCGAGGTGGGTCCCGCCGATGACTGAGCCGCTGCTCTCCGTCCGCGACCTGAAGAAGCACTACCCGATCCGGAAGGGGATCTTCAACCGACAGGTCGGGGCCGCCCGCGCCGTCGACGGGATCAGCTTCGATATCGCGCCGGGGGAGACGCTCGGACTCGTCGGCGAGTCCGGCTGCGGGAAGTCGACCGCGGCGAGCTCCGTCATTCACTTAGAGGAGCCGACTTCGGGCGAGGTCATCTTCAACGGGAACGGCCGCGACGGAGCGACGCGGAACGCCGACGGGACCCATCCCAACGACGTGACGGCGTTCGACGACGACGAGCTGATGGAGTTCCGCCGGGGCGCACAGATGATCTTCCAGGACCCGTCTTCGAGCTTCGACCCGCGGATGTCGGTGGGGAACGCGGTCGGCGAACTCCTCAAGGTTCACGGGATGAGCGACCGCCACCGGCGCCGCGCGATCGTCGAGGACCTACTCGAACGCGTCGGGCTCTCGGCGAGCGACTTCGACCGCTACCCGCACGAGTTCTCCGGCGGGCAGAAACAGCGCATCGCTCTCGCCCGCGCGCTGGTGTTGAACCCGAAACTCATCGTCGCCGACGAGCCCGTCTCGGCGCTGGACGTGTCGATTCAGGCCGAGATTCTCTCGCTGATGAAGGACGTGCAGGAGGAGTTCGGACTGGGAATGCTGTTCATCAGCCACGACCTCTCGGTCGTCCGCGAGATATGCGACCGCGTGGCCGTGATGTACCTCGGCGAGATAGTCGAGTTCGCCCGGACGGGGGACCTGTTCGAGAACCCGCAACACCCGTACACGCGG
>Ga0102938_10004076_pt1 | contig 10807 bp, 9 predicted proteins | sample SalPonR2_B_D2_MG_FD_84516 | JGI IMG/M metagenome (GOLD analysis project Ga0102938, IMG submission 84516) | Salt pond soil microbial communities from South San Francisco under conditions of wetland restoration - Salt Pond MetaG R2_B_D2_MG | ecosystem: Environmental > Aquatic > Marine > Intertidal... | reverse complement strand
TTTAATAACTCAGGAAGCAGACTCAGTTTTCAGCTCATCCTCTTCACACCGTTCTTCGGTTTTATATATAAACTTATCAGACACCCACCGTCCAATCACATATGGTGCTAACATGGCAACGTAGATGTAACTTTCCAGCAGATAGATATAATCAGTCAAAGTTAGTGCTACAATTACGACCGCCAGTAATGCCATAAAAGCTAAATCGTAATACATGCGTCTTTCTTTCTCTGCGTATTTCATCTGCTGTTGGTTTCTTAGATTTATCTGAATCTGTTTTGGATGGATTAAAAATAAAAGATGTCTCTCTAGATAGTAAAATGCATAGCATTTCGCAAGATGCTCATGTCAAACCAACCGACTTTCCTAGTCTGATAATGAAAGCAGAAATATCAGACAAATAGATTTCAATTAAGCGGAAATCGACCTGAGAGACGCAACTCTTAATTATTCGAACCTCAAATTAAAGGTGTAATTATAGATCTTTTAAAAGAGAATTTCAGAAAGACAGATGTGCTAAATTGATGCAAGAATTAGTGTTCTCAAGCCACTTCCTCAAGCTCAAACTCAAACGAAAAGCGCGTTCCGTGGCCATTAGAAGTATAGTTAGCTTCTCCCCTGAGCTGACTTACAAGCGTACGGATTAGAGTAACGCCCAGTGTCTGCTGATTTTCGAAGTCAAAGCTTTCAGGGAGACCGTGTCCGTTATCAGCTACTTTTATTTGGACCTTCTTCCCAATCGTGTCCAATTCAATATTAATTTCACCGGCATCACTGTTTTTAAACGCATGCTTGTAACAGTTCACGATGCATTCGTTGAGTAACAGGGATAGCGGCACTGCCTGGTTCACATTCATTTTGATGTCATCCATTCGGTAATTCAGTTTGATATCCTGTTCAGGCTGTTTAAATGCATCTGATACGGCATCTACAAGTTCCCTGGCAAAATCAGATATATTGATATTTGCAAAAGTCTCATTCTGATAAAGTTTTTCGTGAACCAGTGCAATTGACTGAATTCGCAACTGACTGTGCTGAAGAGCTATTTTTGCACTTTCATCCTCCAGGTTCCACATTTGCATCTGTAGAAGGCCTGATATCACAGCCAGATTATTTTTCACCCTGTGGTGGATTTCGGCCAGTAAAATATTCTTCTCACGAAGTGATTCACTAATTCTCTGTTCCGATTCTTTCTGAACGCTGATATCACTGGCCACGAATACCAGTCTGACGTCCTCATTAACTTCATCGCTGAGTACAGATGTCGATAGAATTACCGGGAGTACATGCCCCTCTTTCGACACAATTTTGGTCTCCAGCTCATTGATTGCCAAGTCATTATTGACAATTGTCGTTTTTATTTTTTCGCGTTCATTTTCCTCAATGATATTCCATACTGGAAAGTGCTCAAGATCAGCATTGTTATAACCCAGCTTGCGATGGACTGTTTTATTCGACATCTGGATATATCCCTCATCATCCGTTACGAATAACATATCACCCATCGACTGAATGATGTTATTCACATACGATCGGGAAACCATACTTTTACTAAGGTTTTCAGCCATCTGGTTAAACGTATCAGCCAGTCTCGATAATTCATCTTTTGATCTCAGCTTAATACGCTGATCCAGATTACCACTACCAATCTTTTTAGCAGCAGTCGTAAGTGTGTTCACAGGCTGAGTGATAGAGCGGTAAATAATGAATGCAAAAAGAAGTGAGGCTGCAAAACCCAAAATTGTTATAAGAATAATGCGACGCACAGTTTGATCCGCCCGATCTTCAAGCTTAGCCTGCTGCAGATCGAGAAACATATTTGAATTGGTGCGAAGATTCTCCAGAAGCGGAAGGAGCGTATTTCTGAAATACGGTTCAATTGTAACATTGAAAATTTCCTCGCCGTAATTTTCCTCCATGTTCTGATCAAGGAGCTCATCGATAAGTCCCCGGTAAGGGCCATAGGCTACAATTAGCGAATCCATCAGTGTGTCCATTCGCTGATGAAGCTGCAGCAGCTCCGGGCTTTCCAGAACATTACGACTTGCTTGGTTTGAATAGTCATTGTAAGCATCCAGGAACCGATCTATACTTCGGATAATTGTTTCGCGAGCCTGACGCACCTGCGAAGATGTGCGCAGCGATTGATCACCTTCGCGAAGCTTCTCACTTTCAGTAAGAAAGTTACGCGTGTAGAGCATAGAGTTTTGAAGTGTCACAGTCATCTCAGTAAGAATCTGGAGTTCTGTGGCACTTTGCTGACTCTCGTAAATCAGATCCGTTTTGATTTCATTACTGAGATAGTAAGACAGAGAACCGGTAAGCAGCACTAAAAAAGCAACTGCCAAAAAACTTAAAAGAAGCTTGGTTCCAAGACGCATGTTAAGCAGGGAAAATTTAAAGAATCAGGTCGGTCTGTCTATATCTTTTATCGGCTGAATATTGTAAGAATAAACTACCAATAGTTATAATCTATAAATCTAAAATACACAGAATATTATCCTGTTATTGAACATATAGTTCAAAAATTGATAAGATCATTCATCGATTCTGAAATGGATTTCACATCCGGCAGGACGGCTTCCATTAACCCTACATTATAGGGCATGGGTATGTCTGGCATGGTAAGTCGACGAACAGGTGCATCCAGGAACTGGAAAAGTTCCTCCGTTATTTGGGACGATATTTCAGCGCCAAATCCCGCCGTCTGTGTATCTTCATGCACAATAAGGCATCGATTTGTCTTTTTAACCGACTCGAAAACAGCATGTTTATCCCAAGGTGACAATGTTCTCAGATCGATGATATCTGCAGAAAGTCCGTCGTTTTCAGCAGCCTCCATACATCGTTCGCACATGGCTCCCCACGTAACCACGGTTATATCCTCTCCCTTTTTTAGATGTGCAGCTTTCCCAAACGGAATAACATATTGATCCCCCGGATATGGTTTGCGGGCTGACTTTGCATCAAGTAAATTTCTGTGTTCAAAGAAGATTACCGGATCATTTCCTCTCATAGCCGAGCGCAGTAATCCAACAGCATCTTCCGCATTTGAAGGATAGGCAACATTCCACCCAATCATTCTTGTAAAGAAAACCTCATTAGATTCACTGTGCCAGGGATCACCACATTTTGCAAAACCACCCGGCATGCGGACCACCATGGGGGCAGCAAATTTATTTGCCGTGCGCCATCTTATCGTGCCACAATTCTTAAGCTGCTCGGTAGCCGGATCCGAATATTTCCGAAACTGGATTTCGGCAACCGGCATTAAGCCTGTATAAGCAAGACCCACTGCCCGCCCAATAATGCCTTCTTCCGACAAACTTGTATCAAATACCCGTTCACTTCCATGGGTGCTTTGGAGGCCCATCGTAGCTGCATGTACACCCCCTTTTTCACCAACGTCTTCACCAAACACAACTACTCTGCTGTTTTGATGAAGCTCATAATCAAGAGTTCGGCGTACTGCTTCTACTATATTTATTCTCTGTTTTTCCGGACCCGGCTCTTCAGATTCATCGGGTTTTTCATAGCCTGCCACACGCAATCCGCCAACTGATTGCAGTTCATCTGACTCCTCGTTCCATTTCACATATCTGGTTACATTATCTTTGGATGGATCATCCCGGCCCCAAGCCTTCTGGGCCGTGTCATCCACTAACGACTTGGTTTCACTTTCCAAATCAGCCCACTCCTTTTCTGAAACCAGTTTTGGTACAGCATAGGATTTGAGCTTTTTTAACGGGTCGCTTTTCTTCTCTTCTTGAATTTGCTCTTTTTCCTTATAGGACTGGTTATCTTGATATGAATGACCATTCAGACGCGGAACGGTAAGCCTGATTAACGCCGGCCCCTTTCCTTTTCGAACATAAGATACAGACGATTCAATGAGCTCCGCTGCTTCTTCGGGGTCTGTACCATCCCCATCGTATATCATAAGATTTTTAAATGACCGGAGATTATTTGCAATATTAGCTCCGGGCGTCTGAAATTCACTCCCGACAGAAATTCCGTAGCCGTTATCCTCAATAAAAAACAGAATTGGTAAATGCAGCGTGGTTGCCATTGTTATGGCCGACCAGAAACCGTTTGTAGCTACCGATCCGTCCCCACCTAGAATCACTGAAATTGCGTTTTCGTAAACATCATCCTTCAATTCAGATTTGTGATACTCCGTACCCTGGGCCCAGCCTGCCGCGGGTGTGTATTGTGACCCAACATCACCAGCCATCGGTAAGACTGTTGGTCCGTTATTTCCCGGCAAATTACATACAACCCCGATATCCCGTCCATCACTGTAACCGCCGCTTTTTGCCATGGGTGCAGCCATTGCATCTTCCAGAGGCAAACCGAGCGTTAGCATAAGTGGACGTGATCGATAATATGCACTGGCAGAATCTTTAGAGTGTGTAAGATGCTGGCCAAGTATGATTTGTGCCAGTTCGTGCCCTCTTGCAGAAAATTGGTACAAGACCTTTTTATCAGGTACTAACTCATTTTCTTCTTTGTCATCCAGGGCACGAGACAGCAACATAAGACGTACAATCTTTTTCCAATCGAGCTTATCGGCAGGTGAGAGCTGATCATTTTTTGCCATAGGTAATTCGACTTATTCCTATTTATTTTTGGGTCAGTTTGTAACTCTCTCTAAAATGGGTCATTTCCTGAGATGTTCCAATCGTTATTCGCACGCAATGAGGAAGGCCGAACGCTTTAAGGTGTCTCAGTATCACACCTTCTTCAAGCATGCTCTGAGTGAATTTTATCGCGTCTTGTTCAGTATCACAAACCATCATTACAGAATTTGAGATGGAAGGTACGTATTCAACGTTGTGCTCATCAAAAAATAAACTGAGTTTCTCACGTTCCTGATTCACAACCGAAACACTTTTTTCAAGAAAATCTTCATCCTGCACTGCTGCCAGAGCGGCTGCCTGGGCTAACGTGGTTGGCTCAAAGGTGAGCTTACTTTTCATTAGTTGCTCTACCAGTTCTGGGTGAGCTATTGCATAACCGATTCTAAAGCCTGCAAGGCCATAGCCCTTTGAAAAAGTTCGTGTGATAATAACGTTGTCCCGTCTGTAATCGATAGCATGGGGGTAGTCATTAACGTCCCGTGCATACTCAAAGTAGGCTTCATCGGCAATTACCAGCACACGGTCTGGCACATGGCTTATAAACTTTTCATACTCCTCTTTCTTGATATATGTGCCGGTCGGATTATTTGGGTTGGCAATATATACCATTCTCGTGTTTTTATCTATTGCATCGAGTATTCCGGAAATATTGAAGCCGTACCCGGATGTTGCCGGCACTTTTTTGAAATTAGCCCCCATCACACCACCCTGTACAAAAATACCTACAAAAGTAGCTTTGGACGTAACGATGTTATCTTTGCTGCTTAACAATGACCGGCATAGAATTGAAAGAATACTTTCAGACCCGGAAGCAACCAGGATCTCATTCTCACTCACGCTGTTTCGGTGAGCAAGTTCAGCTGTAAGCTTACGAGCCACTGGATCCGGATAGTCCTGAATCTCAGTCATTGCCTTTTCAACGGCAGGCTTCACGTCGGGGCTGCATCCTAGCCTGTTTTCATTGGATGCTAACTTCGATATAGTACCAATATTGTATGTTTCTTTAACTTCAGCAATCGTCTTACCTGCTTTGTACGCAGTAAGGTTCCGAATTCGTTTCGGTATGTCAATCAAAATAGTTCACTTATTTTTTCCAATTCAGTACAGAAAAAGTGTCTGAAACGTCGTTCATTATCCTGTGCAAAAATCGCCAATCACAGGAAAGAAACAAAGAAAGCGCTTTCAAAAGCAATTAATTATTTGAATGATATGGTTACGATATTGTTCTTACCTTAAATTCAATCAAAAATACACAAATAATGGCTAACCACTATTTAGTTACCGGCGCAAGTCGTGGCATTGGATTCGAAACTGTTAAGAATTTAGCTGATAATGATCATCTCGTTACTGCGGTAGCGAGATCCCGAGACAAACTGTCTTCGTTACGCGGCCTTTACCCGGAGCATATCCGTACATTGGCCGCCGATATTACCTCAGATCAGGACAGAGAAGGGATTATTCAGCATATGAGTGAAAATGGTTTGACCTTAGACGGGATTGTTCACAATGCCGGGCTTCTTATAAATAAGCCATTCGAAGATCTGACAAATGAGGATTGGCAGCGTCAGCTTGATGTGAATTTGCTTGCCCCTGTGTTTCTAACCAGGGATCTTTTAAAATTCATGAACCCTGGCAGCCACATTCTGAATATCAGCAGCATGGGGGGATTCCAGGGAAGCAGTAAATTCCCGGGCCTTACCGGATACAGCGTTGCAAAAGGTGCGCTCTCTATCTTAGCTGAGTGCCTCCCCGGGGAGCTTCAGGAAAAAAATATTAAGTGTAACAGCCTGTGTCTGGGAGCTGTTCAAACTGAAATGCTTGAATCGGCATTTCCAGGAATGGAGGCCCCCGTTCAGGCTGGTTCAATGGGTAAGTATATCAGTAATTTTTTAGAAACAGGCCATACGTTTTACAATGGTAAAGTACTTCCAGTTGCCCTGGCTGATCCGGATTAATCGGTCAATACATTACAACTTTAACTTATCAGATAATTTAATAAGAATCATTCTATGAAGACTACTGTGTTAACAATATTATTCAGTGCGATACTTCTCTTATCTTTTCCCTTTCAAAAAAACGTTGAGGCTCAAACCATAGATCTGTTAGGTGGAAACGTTCTCAATGGTGCCGTAACAGGTACCTTTTTAGGAGCAAGCGTCATGGGGCTGCAAAACAGTGATGATTTTGCCCCGCTCCGCATTGGACTGGGTGCCGGTATTTTAGGAGGTGCCGGGATTGCAGTGTATGATATTGCGACGCTCCCTCAGGGACAACAATTTTTTATCTCAGGCCTCTTTAATGATGGAAACAATTCATCAATAATTATACTGCTCGATACTATGTACGGAGCTGCCGGGGGTGCCCTTCTCGGTACTGCAGTAATGCTTATTCAGAATAAACCTATCATTGAAGGGATTCAATATGGAGGAAGTGCCGGAGTCTGGGCAGGTTTTGGGATGGGGCTCGTGGATGCGTTCTTACTCTCAGAGCGAAACAGTGATTTTACAGCAAATGCACTTTTGGATAGATCATCACTCGTTGAATTTCAAACAGCCGGTATGGATATTGGCCTCGGAAAACCTGCACTGTTCAGAACGTTTTCGAAGGATGGTCGCTCACCGGGATATAAATACAATCCCGGGGTAAAATTATTATCAATTGGCGGATCATTCTAACATCCGGACAATTTGATTTTGTGCTGTTTCAGCTTCATAGAATACTTCTCAATCGGGCTGTTTTTTTAATAGTATAGAACCTGTGCCTGCGCGATCTCTATGAAGTATTATAAATGAGTTTTGAAGTTTTCAATCAGGCTTCTTCAGAAGATCCAGCTCCTTTCATTTGAGCTCCCTCTTTCTCTTCTGACGTAGCCAATGTGTACATCAGAGCTTTTGTGGTGTTAACCTGCCCCGATAATGATGGATTAATCCCATCGCTTAAATAATACCATGCTTCTGGCGGGTTCCCCATCCGTTTGCCGGTTGGATCTACAATGTACCCGGTTTTCCCCGCGATAATTTGACGGACCTGAGCTAGATCTTCATCAGAAATATCGAAGTCGAACAGCTCCATTTTGTCCAGCAGACCTGGAATAACCGGTGGAGGTGTAATCCAGATCACAGGATTGTCAGTAACTTCTTTAATGGCATCTTCAATTGTCGATAAATTTTCCCAGGTCTCCGACAAAGGCAGTAGTGTTCTTTTTGGTGCAATTGACAAACGAATCACATCGAACATTCCCAGAGAAACAATCACCCAGTCTGGTTCATGGCTGAGTACATCTCTGTGGAGACGCCTCAAAGCTTCAGAGCTTGTATTATTCGCATGGCCTGCATTCACAAACGTGAAGTCTGCTTCTGGAACAGTAATACTCAAGATCTCACTGAAAATACGGAACCAGCTCTGTAAATCATCTGTAGATGAATCCCCCAGAGCTACAATTGTATCATCTGGTTCAAACGGCAGCTGATCTATCCAGTCAGTTACATCGTCATCTTTGAGCAGCTCAAGAGCTGCCTCTTTTGCATTTTGTTTAAAAGTATTTCTCAATTTGGTCAGTTCAGACTCTTCAAGCCCAAATATGTTGGCAACCGCCTCTGTGTTAGATATTCCGGGAAGAAGCGGGTATTGTTTCTCTATATTTAAAAACTGAAGTAAATATTTCTCAAGTGCTTCTTTCTCTTCGCTTGTTGCTTTCTTCATTTCAATCAGTATTATCTTTTATAAAATTTGTTATTAATAGGTCTTTCAACTTTGAAACCCCTGTTTCAGCAGGTTCTGATATATGGGTCCACTCATCTCTGAGTTGAGCCTGAGGCTCTGATGGGTCAATCATGAATTTAGGGATCCCTGATCTTGCAAAATCAACCAGGCCCGCAGCCGGATAAACAACCAGGGATGTGCCGATAACAACCAGGATGTCTGACCGCGACACTATAGTAGAGGCAGCTTCAATATTTGGGACTGGTTCGCCAAACCATACAACATTTGGCCTTAACTGACTACCGTCTGTAGCTGTATCACCTATTTGTATTGGTTTATCTTCAATATCAACAATATGGTCATGGGTCTGGCTGCTCTTTGCCTCCCTTAGTTTTCCATGCAGATGGAGTACAGATGTTGAACCTGCCCGTTCATGCAAATCGTCAACATTTTGGGTGATGATATCAACATCGAAATGCTCTTCGAGTTCGGCAAGTGTTTCATGACCTCTATTTGGCTTGGCATGATAGGCTTGCTTTCGTCTTTTATTATAAAAGGCCAAAACAGATTCGGGATCTTTCTCCCATCCTCGAATAGTAGCTACATCTTCTATGTTGTGACCTTCCCATAACCCGCCGGAGTCCCTGAATGTTGCCAACCCACTGTCAGCACTCATTCCGGCCCCTGTCAGAACTACGATTGATTTATTACTTTCAGAAATGATCTGCTAATAACTTATTTAAGAAATTGAGCCCACGAACTTTCCGGCTTATAATCTATAATCACGTCGGGCTGTGGTTCAGTACTGTACCTTGCAACAAGAGTTTCAATTTCGTTTGAAAGACACTTGAGGCTGTTAGATATCATATCGCTATTAAAACCGGTTTCTCCAAGCTTAATAGTCATATTCATTGTAACGAGCCGTCCAATGGCGCGACCAAGCTGAACCATTTTTCGCTGAGCAATTTTCTGATCCACTTTGAAATTCAGCTGCTCTTTAAAATGCTCGGCAGCTTCACTGGTCAGTGAGTAATCCTTCAGATATTGATATAAATTCTGAATTTTTGACTTCTTCATACTTTTCAATACCGATTCGGAAATTTGCTGGTACAGAATGTCATTTGATCCTTCAAATATCTGAAACGGTCGACTGTCAACAAGAGAACGACCCGCTATGTGATCTGTACGATAACCTTTAGCACCAACAAGCTGCATCAATGATTGTGATGCTTCATGCATATAATCTGTCACAACACTCTTAATAGAGTTTGCTGCTACATCCATTTTAGATGTATCCTTATCTAGCGGAACATTCTTGGAAGTGAAGTAACTCATTGCAGAACTTGCAGTAAAATATGACTGAAGATTAGCCAGACGTTCTTTAACCTGGTCATAATTGAACAGGCTCATTCCTCCAACCAATCTGTTTTTGCAGTGGTCGATTGCCTCATCCATCATTCTATTTAAGAATCCGGTACTCATTCCGGGAAATTGAAGCCTGCTTCGATGTAAAATATCAAGCATCATTTTTACACCTGTTGATCGCGGTTGCAGTCGATATTCTTCAGGCACTTGTATTTCAAGTTCATTTTTTCCGTACGGAAGCATTAATAGGCCCAGGTTTTTGTAGTACTCCTTCACTTCAATTCCACCCCTTGAAGTATCATGTACAAAAAATCCAATATCTCTGCTGAGATTACCGTTTTTATCCAGGCCTCTGGCCGTAATTAACCAGAAATCTGCCCAGCCCGTCAGACCGGCCCAATGCTTCAAACCTTTTACTTCATAATTGCCTTCTTCCTCATCATAGGCAAAACCCGTCTGCATCCGCAGGGCATCTGAGCCAAATTCAGGCTCTGTGATCATAAGTCCGCCCATATTGTTATCTTCAATAAACTTTTTAAAGACGGATTTTTGAGCTTCTTCCTGTCCATAGTTGGCAAGTGGCTGCAAAAACAGAGCGCCATTAATGCCCATCATTAAGGATAGTGGAAGGGATTGATATGAGGTTGTTTCCAACATTTGAAGAGCTTCTGCTGTGTAAGCACCTCTGCCTCCGAATTGATCGGGGATGAAAGCAGATAAGGGTTTACAATCGAGAACCTGACGCATCACATATGGGGGAATCCCTCTGCTATCGACAAGCTTGTTTTCTTCATTTCTTTCGGTGAATAGCACAGAAAGTGTTTCTTTATAATCAGAAATAAATTCTGATAAATTCTTTTTTACTGAAGCGGGTTTTACTACGTCTATTTCCACAATAATCTGCTTTTGTTATGCTGTATAGGTATTTCGTGAGGATATAACAGAGTAAAGATAGAAAACGTGTCCTTGAAATGCAGATTTAACAAAAAAAAGGCCCCGAACGCGGAGCGTTGGGGCCTTGGTTAGAAGCGATGAGGCGGCGACCTACTCTACCCCCGAAGGAGTACCATTGGCGCTGCGGAGCTTAACGGCCGTGTTCG
>Ga0102938_10004075_pt1 | contig 10809 bp, 5 predicted proteins | sample SalPonR2_B_D2_MG_FD_84516 | JGI IMG/M metagenome (GOLD analysis project Ga0102938, IMG submission 84516) | Salt pond soil microbial communities from South San Francisco under conditions of wetland restoration - Salt Pond MetaG R2_B_D2_MG | ecosystem: Environmental > Aquatic > Marine > Intertidal... | reverse complement strand
CTTCGCAGCCGAGTTCGGTGAGGAAGCCTTTCAGAATCGGTGTCAGGAAGCCGAGCTTGTCGTCGTATTTGTCCGCCTTTTTATCGTCGCCTTCAGTGAACCCTTCCACCATGTGATCCGCCAGCCGTGCAGCGTAATACAGCATGGCCCGGCCACCTTCGGCGATGGCTTTTTGCGTCAGCAGCATCCGGCGCACATCGGCATGATGAATCAGGCTGTCGGCCACCTGGTCCGGTTCTTTCTTTCCGGAAAGTGCCCGCATGGAACGCCGATCCTTGGCATAGGCCAATGCCCACTGATAAGACAGCTCCGCCGGCCCGACACCCTGGATTGCGGTGCCGATCCGGGCGGTGTTCATGAAAGTGAACATGCAGTTGAGGCCTTCATTCTCGGGCCCGATCAGAAAACCCGTGGCCCCGTCGAAATTCAGCACACAGGTGGCCGAGGCCTTGATGCCCATTTTCTTTTCCAGACTGCCGCAGACCACCGCGTTGCGCTCGCCCACGCCGCCCTGGCTGTTGGGCAGGAATTTGGGCACGATAAACAGGCTGATACCCCGGGTGCCCTTGGGGGCATCCGGCAGACGGGCCAGTACGATATGGACGATGTTCTCGGTCAGGTCGTGGTCGCCGGAAGAGATAAAGATCTTGGTTCCGGTGAGTCGGTAACTGCCGTCACCCTGGGGTTTGGCTTTGGTTTTCACCTGTCCCAGATCGGTACCACACTGGGGCTCGGTCAGGCACATGGTGCCGGCCCAGCGACCTTCGGTGAGTGGTGCGAGGTAAGTCTGTTTCTGGTCTTCTGTGCCATGAAGGAAGATCGTGTTCATGGCCCCCAGGGATAGACCCGGATACATGGAAAAGGGCCAGTTGGCTGTGCCCATCATCTCCTGCTTCAGCAGTCCCATGGACGCTGGCAGGCCCTGGCCGCCGAACTCCTCGGGTGCAGAGAGTCCCTGCCAGCCACCCATGGCGTATTGCTGGTAGGCCTCCCGGTAACCGGCGGGTGTGGTGACTTCGCCGTTGTCGAGTGTGCAACCTTCCTCGTCGCCGGAGAGGTAGAGTGGGCTCAGCACTTCTTCACAGAACTTTGCGCATTCGCCGAGTATTGCATCGACGACATCGGGCGTGGCGTTTTCACCGCTGGCCAGGGTGGCGTAATGGCTGGGGTAGTCGAACACCTCGTTCAGCAGAAATTTCATGTCGCGCAGGGGCGCCTTGTAAACCGGCATAGCGGAATCCTCTGTATCTTTCTTGGAATCTTCGGTGGGCAATCACCCGCCATTGCCTGTTGTTTTACGCCAATACCCGGGCACTGCCATTGACGAAAAGCGCTCAACAGACTGTCAGAATGGACAATTGGCCGAGATGACGTAGCACACCCTGTGGATTCCGGATAATGATCGTTAAAACCGGTTGCGGCGTATTTCCTTGCGCCAAAGATCCGCAAATATTCCCGTTCAGAGAGTGTAAAAGTCATGCAAAGCCTGTTAACTGAGATATCGAAACGCCTTTCGACACCTATACTCTGGGTACTCTCTTCGGCACTGCTGCTCAGTGGCTGTGCCAGCCCGTCGCTCGAGGACTACGCAGACCGCACACCGGAACTGGTCCCTGAACAGTTCTTCACCGGCGAACTTTCCGCCCGGGGGGTGGTCAAGAACTTCTCCGGTGAGGTGATTCGTACCTTTGATGCCGATATCAGCGCGTCCTGGGATGAGGAGGGCGTGGGCACCCTGGATGAGGTGTTCCGCTTCAATGACGGCGAGGTGCAGACCCGGGTCTGGACTCTGACGCCGACCGACGACGGGTATCATGCCGATGCTGGCGACGTGGTCGAACCCGGAACCATGCGCTGGAGTGGTAACGCCATTCATATGAACTATGTCCTTCGTGTGGCCTACGGTGACGGTACGCTGGATGTGCGGATGGACGACTGGATGTATCTGATCACGCCCGACACGCTGATCAACCAGACCACCATGAGCAAGTGGGGAATTGACGTGGGCGAAGTGGTTCTGGTAATCCAGAAAAAGTAACAAACGACTAACCAAGACCCGGAATATCTGGAAATCCTATGTGGAAGCAGTGGTTGATTGCGTTGGTGCTGGTGGCTGTGGCTATCGGCGGCGCCTATGTGTATCAGAACCTGGACGACGGCGATGCCGCCCGGGACGGTCGTGAGCGTCCCGCCAGCGCGGTCAACACCATGCTTCCGCAGATGGAGACGGTGCGGGATGTGGTCAACGCCGTTGGCAGTCTGAAGGCCCTGAACGCCGTGGAACTGACCACGGAAGTCAGTGGCCGGGTGGTGCAACTGAACCTGGAAACCGGCCGCCGGGTAGAGCAGGGCGAGGTGCTGCTGCGACTGGACGATCGCCAGGCCCGGGCAGACCTGCAGGTCATCGAGGCTCAACTGGCGGATGCCCGCCGGCAGTATGAAAGGGCACAGCAGTTGCGCTCCAACAACAGTATTTCCCAGTCCCAGGTGGATGCGCTGAGAACGGCTGTCGACGTGGCCGAGGCCCAGCGTCAGTCGGCTGGGGTCCGTCTGGAAAACCACCGGATTGAAGCGCCGTTTGCCGGTGTGGTCGGGCTGAGCGATATCAGTGTCGGAGCCTATATCACTGCCGGAACCTCGGTGACCACGCTGGATACCACCGACCGTATGGAGCTGGGTTTTTCGATTCCGGAGCGTTTTCTGGGGCAGGTGAGTCTGGGACAACAGGTTCGCGGCGCATCGCCGGCCTATCCGGCCCAGGCGTTTTCCGGTCAGCTGGTTGAGCTGGGTTCCCGGATTAGCGAGTTGAGCCGGTCGCTGCCGGTGCGGGCACTGATCGACAATCCGGACGGTCTGCTCCGGCCGGGGCAGTTCATGTCCGCCACCCTGACGCTCCGGGAACGGCAAGCATTGGTGATCCCGGAACAGGCGGTGATGATCCGCGGTGACGAACAGTATGTGTTTGTGGCGGAAGACGGCGTCGCCCGGCGGGTGTCAGTCAACCTGGGTTCGCGCATGCCCGGGTTTGTGGAAGTGTCGAAGGGTTTGAGCCAGGACGACCCGGTGATTGTGACCGGTCAGGACCGGCTGAGCAGTGGGGACCGGGTTCGGGTACTGGAAGACGACAAGGCCATTCCCGAGAACCGTTTTATCACGGCCAGGGAGTCGTAACCGGTGGTCCTCTCTGACGTTTCCATCAAGCGGCCGGTATTTGCAACGGTCCTAAGTCTGCTGATCGTGGTGTTCGGGCTGGCAGCCCTGATGGGCCTGCCAGTGCGGGAATACCCGGATATTGATCCACCGGTTGTCTCCATTTCCACCGATTACACCGGTGCGGCAGCCGAGGTGGTGGATACCCAGATTACTCAGGTGATCGAGGGTGCCATCAGTGGCATCGAGGGCATTCGCTCCATCGAATCCTCGACAGAGCAGGGTGAATCCCGAACCAGCATCGAATTTACTACGGCCCGGGACGTCGACATCGCTGCCAACGATGTGCGGGATGCGGTGTCCAGGGTGGCCAACCAGTTGCCGGATGAAGCGGATCCGCCCGTAGTCCGTAAAGCGGATTCCGATGCCCGCCCCATGATGTGGGTCACCTTGCGCAGTGATGTCTGGGACAGTGCTGAATTGAGTGACTTTGCCGACCGGGTTCTGGCGGACCGGCTGTCGGTACTCGACGGTGTTGCCGACGTGCGTATCGGCGGCGAACGGCGTTACGCCATCCGGGTCTGGCTGGATCGCGAGCGGCTTGCCGCCCGGGATATAACCGTGGCGGAAGTTGAACGGGCCCTGCGCGCCAACAATGTGGAGTTGCCGGCCGGATCGGTGGATTCGTCCACCCGAAATTTCACGGTTCGTGCCGAAGGCCGACTGTCCAATGTGGAACAGTTTCGGGAACTGGTGATTCGCAGGGACGGCAATGATCTGTTGCGTCTCGGGGAAGTGGCCAATGTCCAGATGGGGGTGGAGTCGGATGTCAGCCGTCTGCGCGCGAACGGCCAGACCGCCATCGGCATGGGTGTCATCCGTCAATCCAAGGCCAACACCGTCGCCGTTTCCGACGCGGTCCGCGCCGAGTTGGAAAAGATTCGGGAGACCCTGCCGCCGGAAGTCACCATCGCGGAAAGCTACGACGAATCCATCTTCATCCGGGCGTCCATCAAGGAAGTGGTCACGACACTCGCCATCGCGGTGTCCCTGGTTATCCTGGTGATTTTCCTGTTCCTGCGTTCCTGGCGCGCCACCCTGATTCCAGCGGTGACCATTCCGGTTGCGGTGATTGGTGCTTTTATTGGCCTGGGTTTCCTGGGCTTTTCCATCAACGTACTGACTCTTCTGGCAGTTATTCTCGCCATCGGTCTGGTAGTGGACGACGCCATCGTGATGCTGGAAAACATCCAGCGCCGGATTGACGAGGGTGAACCGCCATTGCTTGCCGCCTACCGGGGCGCAAAACAGGTCGCGTTTGCCGTCATTGCCACCACCCTGACCCTGGTGGCTGTGTTTGTGCCGATCTCGTTCATGGGCGGCAACATCGGCCGTCTGTTCGCCGAATTCGGGTTCACCCTGGCTGCGGCGGTGGTATTTTCCAGCCTCGTTGCCCTGACCCTGGCTCCCATGCTCTGTTCCAAGTGGCTCAGACACAGCCCGGAATCGGCAGAGGGGCACCGTCTCTGGGCGGCCAGCGAGAAGGTCCTGAGTGGCCTGACCAACGGTTACCGCAGGCTGTTGCAGTTTTCCCTGAGGCAGCCGGGGCTGTTACTCGGCCTGGGTCTGGTGGGGCTGGTTATAGCCGCCGTGGTGTACCCCAAACTGCCCCAGGAACTGGCGCCGACCGAAGACCGCGCCGTGATCATTATGCCCACCAGCGCACCACGGGGTTCAACGGTGGAATACACCGATCACTACGTCCGCCAGGTTGAAGAAACACTGCTTCCCTATCTGGATGAAGGCATCGCAAACCGCTTGCTCGCCATCGTCGGATTCCGCGATGAGGAGGACAACGCGTTCATGATCATGGGCCTGGTGCCCTGGGAAGAGCGGGACATCAAGCAGCAGGAAGTAACCAGCGAAATCCGCAAGAAACTGGCGGATGTATCCGGCATCCGGACCGTGGCCGTGAACCCGCCGGGTCTGGGTCAGCGCGGGTTCAGCCAGGCGGTGGAGTTCGTGGTGGCCGGACCGGACTATGAGTCGGTGCAGGCCTGGAGTCAGGAGATCCTGGAGCGGGCCAAGGAAAATCCCAATCTGCAGAACCTGGATACCGACTTCGAGCTGACCCGACCAGAGCTGCGGGTCAACATCGACCGGGAGCGGGCGGCGGACCTGGACATCACCATTGAGGACGTGGGGCTTACCCTGCAGACCATGCTGGCATCACGGCAGGTAACCACTTACATCGATCGGGGCCGGGAATACGATGTGATTATCCAGGCCGAAGACGCCAACCGGGCAACCCCGGAAGACCTGGGCCAGATTTTCCTGCGGCCCCGGGAAGGGGGCAACCTGATCCCGTTGCAGGCGCTGGTCTCGGTGCAGGAAATTGGCGCCAACCCGGACCTCCGTCGCATCGACCGGCTTCCTGCCGTGGTCATCAGCGCCTCCCTCGCCGATGGCTATGACCTGGGCTCGGCACTGACATACCTGAACAACCTGGCTGTGGATAACCTGCCGCCGGAAGCCCGCGTCAGTTATAAGGGCCTGAGCCGGGAATTCCAGGAATCCTCGGCTGCCATCTACGTTACCTTTGCGCTGGCCTTTATCATCGTGTTCCTGGTGCTGGCGGCGCAGTTTGAGAGCTGGATCCATCCTCTGATCATCATGCTGTCGGTGCCGCTGGGGGTGACCGGCGCCCTGCTGGCGCTCTGGTGGACCGGAATCAGTCTCAACATATACAGCCAGATAGGCATCATCATGTTGCTCGGGTTGATGGCCAAGAACGGGATACTGATTGTGGAGTTCGCCAATCAGCTCCGGGACAAAGGCTATGAGGTGCGGGAGGCCATTCTCGAGGGCGCCTGCCTGCGCTTCCGGCCGGTACTGATGACGACCATATCGACGATTTTTGGCGCGGTTCCCCTGGTGATCGCCACCGGCGCAGGCGCGGAAAGCCGGGCGGCCATTGGCATGGTGATTCTCGGTGGGTTGATCTTTGCTACCACGCTGACACTGTTCATCATACCGGTGCTGTATAACCTGTTGGCGCGGTTTGCAAAATCCTCCAATGCGGTCGAGAAGGAACTGGAACGCCAGGCTTCGGGCCAGGCCGGTGGCAGCGGTCTGGCGGCAGCGCCGCAGAAACGCGCGGATGACTTCTGATCAGTTATACAGTCACAGGGTGGCGGGGAACTCGAGCTGGCCACCGAATATCTCATCCGGGTGGATATCAATGCAGAACACCTTTTGCCCCGGTAGCATTGTGGATAGGGTTACCGTGCGTTTGGCGTCCGGCAAACCGACATAGGGCCGACAACTACTGATGTGCTGGGGCCGTTCCAGGGCATTGCGGAAGTATTCCCGGTGCGTCCATCGGGCCCCGGCCGAGTGATACAGGGGGTTGAACTTTCCGCGATGGATGTCCGGATTGGCGCGAGCAAGGTTGCCTTGCTGTATGCCCTGGGGGTTAAGCAGGAAACAGCGTTGCACGCCGTCCACTTCCAACAGCTTTTTGCAGGCTACGTTGAACGGTAACTCCCGGCTCAGGGAGTGGCAGGCTTCCAGAATTTCGAAGCGAAGAAGTCGAAAATAGCTCTCCTGGTCCCGGATATCCTGGGCCGAAGACTCACTGGAATCGGCAATAATTCCCTTCAGGGCCAGTTCTGTCAGTTCCGGCTCATGCTCCTGCAGATTGGTTGGCCGCGCAAACAGGAAACCCTGCAGCAGATCCGCCTCGGTTTGCAGGGCAATATGGGCCTGGGAGCTGTTTTCGATGCCTTCCAGGAGCACAAGGCTGCCGCTCTCGCGAATCATCTTCACCAGACTTTCCAGTAGCATTCGGGCGCGACTGTGGTTCTCCGCATTTACCAACAGGCTGCGGTCGAGCTTCACGATGAGCGGATTGATGCGCCACAGACGCTCGAAATTGGAGTCGCCCATACCGAAATCGTCAATGGCAATCTGGAAACCATGGGCCTTGGCCTTGAGAATGAATTCCAGAAGCGCTGCCGGATTCTCGGATGCCGTCTCCACCAGCTCCAGGACCACTTTCTCCGGGTCGATTCCGCTGCTCTGGCACTGCAGGGCGAGCTTTTCCAGAGAGGCTTCTGGATGAATGCAGGTGCCCGGATTAATATTCAGGAAAAGCCAAACAGGCTGTGAGCTTGCGGCGAAATTATCCAGATGAATCTGCAACAGGTGTCTGTCCAGTTCGGCAGTCTGGTTTTCTGCTTCCGCCTGCTCGAAAAGCTCGAAGGGGGAGATGCTGGCGTTGTTCTTCTTGACCCTCACCAGAGCCTCGTAGCCCACCAGCTTCCGATGGGTCGGGCTCAGTATCGGCTGGTAAACAGAACTGAAATGATAGTCGTTGATCATGTCTGGAGCCCGGGTTATTTCGGCTCCGCGATAGATGCGTCGGGGAAGTCGGACTACGCTGCTCATGGTCAGGAACCTTTATACTGCCAATGTTCTGGCCATCCTGGCCTGCTGAAAAAAGTGTCTGAACTAGCTGACTAAGCGAATTCCGTACCAGACAGTCAAAAATCAAGCAGTTAAGTTTGCTTAACACCGTCAAATAAATAATCTTCCCTGACGGCATCAGCGCTTTTGCACCGGATTAGGGCTGGTTTCAGGGGTTAGCTTTGGCGATGCACCAAAACAGGATTTCTTGATGCCATCTAAAAGTCAGTTCCGTTTGCTGGGTCAACGTCGATTTCTGCCGTTTTATCTGACCCAGTTTTCCGGCGCCTTCAACGATAACCTGTTCAAGAACGCGCTTTTGCTGTTGATCACCTTCAGCGCCGGCAGTTTGATGGGGCTGTCCGTGAATGTGGTGGTTAACCTGGCGGCCTTCCTGTTCATCCTGCCGTTCTTCCTGTTTTCTGGCATCGCCGGTGAAATGGCGGACCGCTATGAAAAATCCCGGATCATCCGGAACGTGAAGCTGGCAGAGATCGTGATCATGTCCGTTGCCGCGCTCGGGCTCTGGTTTGGCTGGTACGAATTGTTGCTGGTACTACTGTTCCTGATGGGTACCCAGTCCACCTTCTTCGGCCCGGTGAAATACGCCATCTTGCCTCAGGTGCTGGCGGATGATGAGCTGGTAGGTGGCAATGGTCTGGTCGGTATGGGCACCTTTGTCGCAATTCTCCTCGGTACCATTGCCGCGGGCCTGCTGATGGGCTTTGAGGCTGCCGCCCGTCTGACGGCGATTGCCGTCGTGGTAATGGCGGTACTTGGTTACCTGGCCGCGCGCCAGGTGCCGGCAACCGAACCCGACGGTTCCGGTGTTACCGTGCGTTTCCGGCCGGTGGTGGAAACCTGGAGGCTGATGGCTCTGGCGGCCGAGCGTCGCCAGGTGTTGCTGGCGGTGTTGACCATCTCCTGGTTCTGGTTTCTTGGCGCGGCGTACCTGACCCAGTTTCCCAATTTTGCCCGCACCAATCTGCTGGGCGATGAAACCGTTGTCACCCTGTTGCTGGCCATGTTCACCATCGGCATTTCCATCGGCTCCATGATGTGTGAGCGGCTTACCAAGCACCGCATTACCTTGGCGCCCGTGCCCTGGGGAGCCCTGGGGCTGAGCCTGTTCGGTATAGACCTGTATTTTGCGGTACCGGACGATCCCGTGGCCTCGACCTGGTGGACGCTGGTCACCGATCCCGTTTACCTGAGGGTGTTGATGGATCTGGTGGGCATCGGAATCTGCGGTGGTCTTTTCATCGTGCCTCTGTACGCCTTTATCCAGCACGAAACGCCCCGGGCCAAACGTGCCCGTATCATCGCCGCTCTGAATGTTATCAATGCGTTGTTCATGGTGGTGAGTGCCCTGGCCGGCATCGTGGTGCTGGGTCTTCTGGGAATCAGCATTCCAGGGTTTTTCCTGCTGCTCTCACTCCTGAACGGCCTGGTGTTACTGGTGGTCTGGCGGCTTCGGCGAAAAACCGCCTCACATTCTGTGGATAATTAGTTGGAAAACCTGCGGAAACACTCCGGATAAATTATAAAATAAGTATAAAAAACATAAAGGTAGAACAGTATTTAGGGTGTTTAACAAGTAGTCTTTTATGTGGATAACTTTCTTGAAAACTTTTCTGAGAAGACTGATCCAAGCGTCTGAAAAGCCATGAATTTCGGTTTTCCACTATCCTCTGAACCTGGCCAGGGAAGCCCTCGGGCACGGTGCACGGGGACAATCAGTTTTCAACCCCGGCTCCCTCTGGTTAAAATTTGCACATTCTGACTGCAATTTCTTGGGTGAGGCGTTATACTCGCCGCCCTATTTTATCCCCGATTTCCGAGGTGAGCTGTGGATTTTCCGACCCGTTTCGATGTTATTGTCATTGGTGGTGGCCATGCCGGTACCGAGGCCGCGCTGGCGGCTGCACGCATGGGTTCCCAGACCCTGCTGCTGACCCACAACATTGAGACCCTGGGCCAGATGTCCTGCAATCCGGCCATCGGCGGTATTGGCAAAAGCCATCTGGTGAAAGAAATTGATGCCCTGGGTGGCGCCATGGCCGAGGCCACCGACAAGGCCGGTATCCAGTTCCGGGTACTGAACAGCCGTAAGGGACCGGCTGTGCGCGCCACCCGGGCCCAGGCTGATCGCGTACTCTACAAGGCGGCCATTCGCCATACCCTGGAGAGCCAGCCGAACCTGACCCTGTTTCAGCAGGCGGCGGACGATCTGATTGTGGAAAACGACCAGGTCACCGGTGTCGTCACCCAGACTGGCATCCGCTTCAACGCCAGGACCGTGGTGCTCACCACCGGTACCTTCCTGGGCGGAGTTATCCACATCGGTATGCAACACCATGCCGGCGGTCGCGCCGGTGACGCTCCGGCCAACGCCCTGGCCCAGCGCTTGCGAGAACTGCCGTTCAATGTCGGCCGTCTGAAAACCGGCACGCCGCCGCGGATCGACGCCCGGTCTGTGGATTTCTCGGTAATGCAGGAACAGTGGGGTGATGATCCGACCCCGGTGATGTCCTTCATTGGCAACCGTAGCCAGCACCCGGAGCAGGTCTGCTGCTACGTGACCCGGACCACCGAACAGACACACGACATCATCCGCAGCGGTTTCGACCGTTCGCCGATGTTTGCCGGCAGCATCGAGGGCGTGGGCCCCCGCTATTGCCCGTCTATCGAGGACAAGGTAAACCGGTTTGCCGACAAGGACTCCCACCAGATCTTTGTGGAGCCGGAAGGACTGACCACCAACGAGCTCTACCCAAACGGCATTTCCACCAGCCTGCCGTTTGATATCCAGCTGGCGGCGGTGCGTTCGATTCCCGGCTTTGAAAATGCCCATATCACGCGGCCCGGCTATGCCATCGAATACGATTACCTGAATCCGCAGGATCTGCGCCACACCCTGGAAACCAAGTTCATCCACGGTCTGTATTTTGCCGGCCAGATCAACGGCACCACCGGCTATGAAGAAGCCGGGGCCCAGGGGCTGCTGGCCGGGATCAACGCCGCCCTGCGCGCACAGGAAAAAGACGAATGGTACCCGCGCAGGGACGAAGCCTACCTGGGCGTGCTGGTGGATGACCTGATCACCATGGGCACCTCCGAGCCCTACCGTATGTTTACCAGTCGCGCCGAGTACCGCCTGATCCTGCGCGAGGACAACGCTGACCTGCGCCT
>Ga0102938_10004074_pt1 | contig 10811 bp, 8 predicted proteins | sample SalPonR2_B_D2_MG_FD_84516 | JGI IMG/M metagenome (GOLD analysis project Ga0102938, IMG submission 84516) | Salt pond soil microbial communities from South San Francisco under conditions of wetland restoration - Salt Pond MetaG R2_B_D2_MG | ecosystem: Environmental > Aquatic > Marine > Intertidal... | reverse complement strand
TACCTTTGAATAAGTCAGATAAAATAATAAATGAATAAAAAAACTGAACCATGAAAAAACAAATAATTACATTACTCCTCATTGTTGCTTTTATATTACCTAAGTCTCTCAGATCAGACGAAGGAATGTGGATGGTTAATTTACTTAACAAACTGAATTACGGTAAATTAAATGAAATGGGACTTAAACTGAGCCCGGAAGATATATACAGCATCAACCAATCAAGCCTGAAAGATGCCATCGTTGTTTTTGGAGGAGGATGTACAGGAGAAATTATTTCCGATAAAGGACTATTGCTCACCAATATGCATTGCGGATACGGCCAGATACAATCTCATTCAACGGTTGAAAACGATTATTTAAAAAATGGATTCTGGGCAAAATCAATGGATGAAGAACTCCCCAACCCCGGTCTTTCCGTTAAGTTTTTAAAAAGAATAAAGGACGTAACTAACAAAATCAACTCTCAGCTTACTCCTGAAATGACAGAACAGGAACGAAGCGCCAAAATTAGAGAAATCAGCAATAAGCTTATAAAACAAGCTGAAGAAGGAAATCACTACGACGCAAGCGTTCGCCCGTTCTATAGCGGAAACGAATTTTATTTGATGGTGTATGAAACTTTCAAAGATGTTCGGCTGGTAGCTTCGCCTCCAACATCAATAGGAGATTTTGGAAGTCTTACAGACAACTGGATGTGGCCACGCCATAAAGCAGATTTTTCAATGTTCAGGGTATACATGTCTCCTGACGGTAAGCCTGCAGAATATTCCGAAGAAAATATACCCTATCAGCCGAAACATCATTTACCGGTTTCACTGGAAGGTGTTGAAGAGGATGATTTTGCAATGATTATGGGATATCCGGGAAATACCGATCGCTTCATGACATCATATGGAATAAAAGAACTGAAAATAATTGAGCACCCCAACCGAATTAATATAAGGGGCAAAAAACTGGATATCATGAAAGAAACAATGAATAAAAGCCCCGAACTCCGAATCATGTATTCCTCAAAATACAAAGGCACCAGCAATTACTGGAAATATTCTATCGGGCAGATGGAAGGATTTGAAAGAATCGATCTTGTTTCAAAAAGAAAAAAATTAGAACAGAATTTTATTGAATGGGTTACAGGAAATGAAGAAAGAGAAGAGAAATACGGAGAAGCCCTTGAACTAATCAGAGAAGCTTATAAAAACCGAAAAGAATATAAAAATGCTTCACAATATGTACTGGAAACAATGCTGATTGGTCCTGAAATTACACTATTTGCAAACAATGCCAACAATTTAAAAAAGAAACTGGAAATGCCTTTCTTTAAAAGGTTATTCAATAAAAAAGAAATAACTAAGGCTAAAAATAAACTTAAAGAGACAGGTAAAAAACATTTCAGGGATTATCACAAACCAACCGATAAGGAAATAGCAAAAACACTTTTTTCATTGTTCAAAAAGGATATCACCGAGGATTTCTATCCTTCTGTATTTGCCGATAATATTGAAAAATACGATGGAAATGTTGAAAAATATGTAGAATCATTATACAGTGAATCCATATTTACAGATAAAGAAAAGTTTATGGATTTTCTTGAAGATCCGGATAATGAAAAGCTTAAAAATGATCCGGTATATAAATTGTCGCAGTCAGTTTTCAATAAATACAGGGAACTAAACAGGCAATCAAGCCAGTTTGATTCAAAACTTCAAAAAGGACAAAGATTATTTGTCGATGGAGTAATGAAAATGAAGGAGGACAAAACTTTCTACCCCGATGCCAATTTTACTATGAGGCTTACTTACGGAACTGTCGGGGGGTATGAACCCGAAGATGCTGTCAGGTATAATTATTACACTACCCTGCAGGGGGTAATGGAAAAAGAAGACCCCGACAACTATGAATTTGTCGTTCCTGAAAAATTAAAAAAATTATACAGGAACCGAGACTATGGCCGATATGGAGTAGATGGTGAAATGAGGGTATGCTTTATTACCAACAACGATATTACAGGCGGAAATTCAGGCAGCCCGGTTATGAACGGAGAAGGAGAACTTATAGGGCTGGCTTTTGACAGCAACTGGGAAGGAATGACAGGCGATATCGAATTTGAAGAAGGAATGCAAAAAACTGTTTGTACTGATATCCGCTACTTGCTTTTTATCCTCGATAAATACGGGGAAGTCGACTGGCTGATTGATGAAATGACTATTAAAAACTAGGTTAAACCAAAATCAAATGATATGTTTTCAAAAAGAAAGGTAATAATAATAATGCTTCTGGCAATTTTTGTTATGCCAGGGATAGTAAGCGCTCAAATAATTGATGTCTCAAAAATTAAGTATCTGAATTCTGCCCTCAGAGATAAAAAAGAAGATTACAATTATGAAAGTATTAAGGGAAACCCATATATGGAAAAAGAATTCAAAAAAGGACTGATATCTTATGCAAAAGAAGAGAAAAAAATAAGGGCCTCTTTGCGGTATAACATGCTAAGCGATCGGTTTGAAATGGAAATATGGGATGATGTCTACTTATTAAAAACAAATAAAAATATTGAGTATATCAATTATTTAAACAAAGTATTTAAATACAAGGAGTATATAAACAAAGATGGCCAAACAAAGAAAGGCTATGTGATTCAGTTAGTTGAAGGTGAATACCCTCTTTTTAAAAAAATGAAAACAGTTTACAGGGAAGCTGAACCACCTGAGACAGGATATGATTCATATAAGCCTCCTCGTTTTGAAAGACTCGATGATCTTTACTTAATGGAACTTAAAGATGAAGTTTTTGAAATTGAATCTTTTAGAAAAAGAAAATTCTTAAAACTCTATTTCAAAGATAAAAAATCTGAATATCTCGATTATATGAAAGAGAACAATATTAATTTACGAAGAGAAGATGAAATGATTCAGTTTTTCAAGTATATTAATAATTGATTGTCACCAATAATTCAAAAAGCTGTCGATTTTTCGACAGCTTTTTTTACGATAGAAACTTTGAAATAAAATTGTGCCGTAGCCTCCGTATTAGAACCCAACGTATCCGGCTTTGTTTATATCTTCTATAGATTTGATCTTCTTTGGAGGATCAAGTTCCTTATCCAGGAATTTATATATACCCACTCTTATTTCCTTGGCCTTTTTTGTATCAAGGCGATTAAAAGAATGGCCGCCCGGAACATCCTGGTAAATCTTATATTCAAACTCCTTGTTATGAGCTTTTAGGGACTTGATCAAATGTTCTACCTCAAGCACATTCACATCCGCATCGTTTGTATTGGTATGGATAAGCAAAGGCACATCTTTTAATTTGTGTGCATTCCAAGCTGGGGAACGTCTTTTGTATTCCTCCACATTTTCATAAGCTGTCTGGCCAATATGATAATCGGCAGAATAAAGATCACGATATCCCTGTGTTTTATATCCCATTCTGGCTATAAGATCACTCACCGGAACACCTGCGTAGGCCACATCATAATGTTTGGGATAATCAAAGATATTGTGAAGGGCAATTAATCCACCATGACTCCAGCCAATAATCCCAACTCTACCCTTATCCACAAAGCTATAATTGTCAAGCATATACTGACGGCTGGCATCTACATCCTCTACTTCCAGTCCTCCGTAATCAATCTTTTCATAATGTCGTTTTCCGTACCCTGTACTTCCCCTGTATTCTGCGGCAACCACAATATACTGCTGGGCCATCAACTCCCTGATAATATGGGCGTAATAAGTGTTGAAATCACTATGAACTCCCCCGTGAGGAAAAACAATCAAAGGATATTTTTTATCAATGTCTATGCCTTTGGGAATAAACACATAAGAACGGAACTTTACAGGATTTCCTGCACCCTGGGCATCCGGATTATCCTCTTTCCAAAGTGGAGGTCCTGTAATATAAACTTTATCAATATGGGCTACATCTCCTACTTTATTATACCATAATACATCGTCAACGGCCTTCTCAAGCACATCCAGCCTGTGATGAAGATATTCCATTTGCTTCGACATGGATTCAATAACTTTATTCTCCTTATCCTGCCCAAATGTAGCTACAGAAAGCAACACAACAACAAAGCTTAAAATAAATAGTCGTTTCATAAATTCAGTTTTAGTTGGTTTAACATTTTTAGACCGATGATCTTACTTAAAGTTTATTCAATCCTTACATCGTTTTAAGTCATAAAATATTCTCAAACATAAAAAAAGGTGAATGAAAAACTCCATCCACCTCAAGTATCAACTATCCAACATATTTGTATTACTCAAGCTTAAATATAATAGGCATTGTACAGGAAACTCTCACAGGTTTGCCTCTTTGTTTCCCGGGCTCCCAATCACTTGGTGCATTCTTAACTGCCCTGATAGCTTCATCATTCAGGGAGGGATCAGGACCTCTCAACACTGTAACATTAGATATACCACCATCAGTATCCACAACAAATCTCATAAATACTGTTCCCTGAATACCATTTTCCATAGCAATTGGGGGATATTCAATATTTCTCTGTACAAAATTTCTGAAGGCATTTATACTTTTGCCTTTGAATTTAGGCATATCTTCCACTACAACAAATACCTGCTCCTCTTCTTCCTCTTCTTCTTCCTGGCCAAAAGCATCATAATCAACTTTCGTATCCTGGTCTGCCTCTGATGTTTGAATATCTAGTTCATCATCAATAGTTACGTCATTATCAACAATATTGATTACTTCTGTTGTCTGTGGAGGTGGAGGTGGTGGGGGTTGCTTCTTTTGTTGTTGTCTTGTGACAGGAACACTTTCCTGAGCAACCTCCGCTTTTTCCTGAGATGAAAAACCTTTTACTTCCTTAGTCTTGGTTCCCCATTCAAAGGCTAACAGTACCAAACCCAGAGCTAAAATAAAACCAATCTCCAGGAACAATACTTTTTTCTTCTCTAAATCCGCTTTTTTTGACTTTTTGGGTTCCATAATTATAAATTTTCGACAAAATTAGTTATGTTTTCGTATTTTCGTTCTTTTAAGATGAAAAATTAATATGAATTTTATCATTCTTTTTAGTGTTAGCAAATTAACAATTTCTATGCCTAAACAATTAAAATTCTTAAAAACAAATACTTAAAAAAGATTCGTTTTCGATTTTTTTATACCATACTGTTCATTTCTGTACAGTGAGTGTTCATTTTCGTATTATAAAAGAACGGAAAAACCGATATTATTATTTTTAAAATTATAGACAACAACAATCTATGATAGTTTACCCTTAAAGGATGACAATTATCAAGTTATAAGAAAAAAATTCTTAAAATAAAAAAGAGAAAGCCTTTTTAATATTTTGAAAGACTTTCTCTTTAGCCTGAAATTAATCTTATAAAAATCAAATCAAAGATTCAATGCCATCTGATATGCATGCCGGATCGCATCCTGTGCCTTTCCGACACGTTTGGCATCACCAACGACATAGACCGGCACGTCTTCTTCTAATTTTTCCTGTAAAGGATTATAACTCTTCATTCCTGCAGCTACCACAATTTTTTCTATTCCATGAAGGTGTTTCACATCCATGCCTTCTATAATGACTTCTTCTCCTTTTATTTCTTTGACCTTATAATTCGTATAAACCTTAACTTTCCTCAAATTCAGTTTATTTAAGGTTATTTTCTTTTCGATCATTTCCATTCCTCTGGCAATCTCATCAAGCATTTCAACAATGATCACTTCATTATTCTTATCTACAAGTTTACTGGCAATTTCAATACCAATAAGCCCTCCTCCAATCACTAGTATTTTCTGGCTTTTAGGCAAATTTTCATCGTTCAGAAATTCTGTCCAGTAAAATTTATCAAGACCTTTAACAGGCGGAATGGCAGGTTTGGCTCCCGTAGCAAGGATAACCCCATCATATCCATTCGATTTCAAATATTCATCATCTACCTCCTCCTGAATTACTTCTATATTTTTTTCTTTAATCTCATAGGAAAAATAATCTACAATCTCTTTCAGACTTCCTTTCTTGGGTGGCAATGAAGCAAGGTTAAACTGACCTCCAAGTTTATCCTTCTCAAATATTGTAACTTCATGTCCTTTGGCTTTCAGGGTTAATGCAGCTTCCATTCCTGCCAGCCCTCCCCCGACTACAGCATAATGTTTCTGTTTCTCTGCTTTAGAGAGATATTCAAAATCATTTCCAACCAAAGGATTCACAACGCAATGGAGCCCGTTACCTGATTTAACACCACCGAGGCAGCCTTCTGCACAAGCCAGGCATGGGCGAATGCTTCCGGAAACTTCACCCAAATATTTACCTACAAAATCCGGGTCGGCAATCATGGCCCTTCCTACAGCAATATAATCTGCCTTGTATTCTTCTTTTAGCTTCTTAATATCTTTCGCTGAATTTACCCGCCCAACAAATATCACAGGGATGTTCAGGCACTTGGTTATATCCTGCGCCATATTCCAGGTCTTGCCTTTAGGAATGAACATATGCTGGAAAAACCAGGGTGGTGAGCTGCATACAGACCCAGCGGACACATGTATGGCTTCAACTCCTTTCGCTTCGAGTATTTCTGAAAACCTCATCATCTCCTCAAGTTTAATGCCATCTTCCAGCATTTCATCTCCACTTATCCTGGCAATAATTGGAATGTTAACGGACTGGATCACTTCTCCCAGTACCTCAAGCGGAAAACGGGTACGGTTTTCAAATGACCCGCCGTACTGATCCGGCCTTTTATTAACCTTGGGTGAGAGAAATTGCGCGAGCAAATATCCATGACCAAACTGCAATTCAAGGGCATCAAACCCAGCTTTTTCCGCTCTCCGGGCAGCTCCCGTAAATAGTTGTACCGCCTTTTTCATATCTTCCAGGTCCATAATCCGGGGCTCTGCTCCTCCATTTTCACAAGCCTGGTCAGATGAAGAAACATAATAGTTGCCCTCCAGTTTCGGATTGGCCATCCTTCCGGGATGATTCAAATGAGCAATGGCCTTTGTCCCGGTCGCATGAATCGTTTCGGTTAACTTTTTCAGCCCTTCAATCTTATCATCTTTATCAATGCCCATTTGGGTTGGCAATTCTCTAAGCCCCTTATCAAGGTAGAATGGCTCAGGGATTACAGCTCCCAGGTGTTTGCTCCGGGCTTTATAAAACTCAAGGTGACGGTTGTTCACTTTTCCATCTCCATTTGTATACCCCAGCTTTATTGGTGCAAACAAAAAACTGTTCTTAAGTTCATGTATCATGGCTGTTGTTTTTATTAAGATTAATTATAAACAAAGATAAAAATTTTGCATCTAAAAATTCATTTATCTAGATATTTATATTTTTAAATAATTATGTTCTGCAACATATTGCAAGCAGACTCAATATAAAGCTATTTAAAGTGCTAAAAAACGGGTTTCAGCAAAATACGCCATAAAGGACTCTTAAACAATGGTTTTCTTTCAAACCCAGGATTGATGTGTCATAGATTTGTCAGGTTTAAAATTATAACCCTTCCCGATTTTATGGGTATAAAGCCAAAATAAGGTTTTTGTAAGAGAAAAATGAATGAAGAAAAAACTATAGAGTAGGAAAAAAACCTGAAAAAAGGCAGGTTTTTTGTAACTTGTTAATTATGGGAAAAGAAGAAGAGAAAAAGTCACCGAAAAAGGAGCTGGAAAGGATCAGAAATAAATTAAAAGGAGTCGAACCATACAAAAGAATTATTAACCAGTTTCAGTTTCCAGTATTATATGTTGATGTTAATTATCGTATAAAGTTGGTTAACAATGAATTTGCAAAGGTTTTTAAAACTGGCTCTGAAGAGATCATTAACTACAAAATTGAAAAATTTTTTGGGAAAGAGAAATTTAATAACCTTGTAAAACATCACCTGGATACTTCATTAAAGGGAGACCTTGTGAGTCATATCTGTCTTTTAAAAGATCACGAGGATTATGAGAAAAGAATGACACTGGAATATTTCCCCTTATTTTCAGAAGTGGCAGAGGTTCAGGGAGTCTTAATTTTTTTTAAAAAAATCCCGGAGTATTCTGATCAAGATGCATTTCTAGAAAAAACAGACAAAACTGAGTGGATCAATATTCTTGATGCTTTTAATGAAATCCTGATTGTCACCGATTTAAATCACAATGTTAAATTTATAAACAGCCACGCCAGGGAGGCTTTCCAAAAAAACAACACAGACTGGAGAGACAAAAAGTGCTATGAGGTTGTTCATGGTACAAACGTACCCCCTGAGAATTGCAGATTACAGTGGTTAAACAGCGTTAATTCAGATGCTTCAGAAAATGAGACCAATGAATTTGAAGACGATAAGTATATTATAAAAAATACCCCAATACACCAGTTTGACGGCAAAGTTTCAGGAATTCTCCATCAGATTATTCCGAAAAACGAAAAGGACAAAAGCCTGTGCCTTGAGGATGTTAAAAAACCAACAATCAATCAACAAGTAAACTATGAATTTTATGATTTCAGAAAAAGGCTGGCCCAAAAACATCCTCAATTAACGCCGCACAACCTCACCCACTGCACCCTTATACGCATGAATTTATCAACCAAGGAAATTGCAAGCTATTTTAATGTAATGCCTGCAACCATCCAGCGTTCGAGGGTCAGACTTAAAAAGAAAATGGGACTGTCGAAAAAACAGGATTTAATAAAATATTTATTGTATTTCTAAATTTCAATTGTCTTAGATTTGTCATATAATCAAGACAATAATTATTCAAACTTTATGTTAATTTAGCTAAAGGGAATTTTTGACGGACAATCATGGGAAACAAAACAACTTTTATCGTAGCAGACTGCGACAAGTTCAGCATTCTCCTGCTCGAAGAGATAATTCAATCGTTAATTCTTCAGGAGGATGAGTACCAGGTCATGAGTACCTGCTCTGGAAAAGAAGTGATCCGGCATTGCCATGAGCAAAATGTATGTATGATTTTAACAGAAATTAAACTTATAGACATGAACGGTTGGGAATTAAACCGCCAGATTAAGAAAAAATACCCCTGGATTCCTGTTATACTCCAAACTGCAACTGTAACAAACGACCTGCATAAAAAAGTGGAAAAAGAAGGCTTCAATGATTATATTACCAAACCAATTGACCTGAAAAAGATGGTTACTAAAATAAACAAAGCATTGGAGGTTAAGGTCTTAAACGATACCAGGTAATCCTCCTTCCTGACTTTTATAACAAAGGTATTCCACAGTCATAAATACTATCTAACCAGTATTATAAAAATATTTCCTAAAACCTGAAATGCCTGAAAAATATTTCAGAGAGTTCGTCCTTCTATTTGCTGTTCTTTTTGCTCTCACGGAAATCCCCAAACAAATATCCTATAGGTTCCAGGCCCACACTATAATTTGAAATAATTTTTATCATAGCAAACAAAGGTACAAACAACACCATTCCAGCTATTCCCCAGATTATACCACCTAAAATCACGGCAACAATTACAATTAACGGATTAAGTTTTACTTCTTTTCCTATAACAAGAGGTTCAAGCACATAACTTTCTATTAATTGTACTATAATAACCAGTACGGTAAACAACAGAACACTTTGTATGCTGTCAAAAAAGATGAATGAAAAAATAATAGGGATCAGTCCGCTCACAAAAGGCCCGAAATAGGGTATGATCGTAATCAACGTACCAAAAATAATAAGAAGAGTTGCATACGGTAGACCAAAGCTAAGAAAGACAATATAATACATAACAGCAAGCATAGCCATAACCTGTACCCTGCCCCACAAATACTGAAAAACTACCTTATTTATTTTATTCATCACCACATTGGAATTCTCTTCCTTTTCTTTCCGTATATACATCATAATGAATTCATAAATCCTCCCTCTGTACAACAGCAATAAAATAACATAAAGCAATATAATCAAAAGATCAATCAGCGAGTTTATAAAACCACTTAAAAACTGCGTCACATATTCTTCTATATTATCCAGAAATACTTCTGATCTTTCCTGCATAATGTTACTCTGCCTCTCTAGCGACAGATTTGTAAGGGATGCGATTTTACTTTGAATATTGCCAATAAAGGATTTTAACTCTGTCTCAAAAGAAGAGATTTCCGACACAAAATTATTCAATTGAAACACCAGAAGAAACAATATCGCGCCAATTACAATAAACAAAACAATCGTGCTTATTATTGAGGCAAAAACACGGTTCATACCTTTTGATTCCATAAAACTACAAAAAGGCATCATCAGTGATGCCAAAAGTATACCAAACATAATTGGTTTCAGAAAAGGCGCTCCAAAATGCAGAATTGCAACAATCAATACAGTAAAAAGTAGAACTTTATTAATTTTTGTGAGTCGATTCATTATAATTCAGTTTTCTATGTCACAAATTTAGGTTTTTTTGTGCCGTTTTCTAAGAATTATTACAAATGAAGTTCAATAATACTTAAAATTATTTATCTGTATGGCAAATTGTATGCAAATAAAAAAGGAGCTACATTCATCTGTTGTAACTCCTTAAATGTAAGTATGCGATACTAGATTACTCATTTCATTCGTGAAGATAAACGTTCGAACTATTGACCCTCCCGACTTGTCAGTCGGGATGCTCTGAACCTCCCGATAGTTATCGGGATGAGCTAATCGCTTTGATTTCCTTTTAAAACTATTGTTCCTATACGGCTTCGGCTTTTCCATTTTTTTACTTGTCGTTCACGTTTGACAGCATCTTTTTTGCTTGAATCTTGCTCTTTGTAAACAAGCTTCCAGTCATTTGTTTTTCCGGTATAGCCCCTGTGATCGGTATTATGTTTACGAATTCTCTCT
>Ga0102938_10004072_pt1 | contig 10814 bp, 10 predicted proteins | sample SalPonR2_B_D2_MG_FD_84516 | JGI IMG/M metagenome (GOLD analysis project Ga0102938, IMG submission 84516) | Salt pond soil microbial communities from South San Francisco under conditions of wetland restoration - Salt Pond MetaG R2_B_D2_MG | ecosystem: Environmental > Aquatic > Marine >... | reverse complement strand
TTTTTCGAACAAATGCAAGAACACTAAGCAATTATCTCTCCCTGGTTATGTTTTTTTACCCGAGCCAATTCCGGGATCAGGCGTGGCAATATAGACAACCCGTAGCATATCCTCGACATTCACTGCAAAAAAACTACGGCTCAATCACACAAAAATTTTTTTCTGATACAGCTTTTGTTTAAACATGCGGGAATACTTGGAGGCAGCAGCGCCTGGAAGAGATGAATTGAAATCTTTGTGACTAATTGCAACGGCATTCTTCAAATACGGCATCTTTGGCAATCCGCACCCTGGTACTGACAGCTGAGTGACCGCTTAGTTCCCTCAACAGGGCTTCCCGAGATAGGAAAAATCAGTAAGCTAATTCAATAAATTTCGTCCTGTTTCACCGAGCAACATGCTTGCCAATATATTCACCGGTGATTGCCAGTCGTAAAGTGAACACTGTAAAAAGATCTTGGCAGTTATCCTCTAAAATCGGGAATACAACATATTGAGGTGTTCAAAAAAGCAAAACTTAATAACTCTTATCAACGTCAATTGCCAAGACTATAGCAATCCAGTTTTAGGGCCTTTTTAATTATCCTTTTTACGCACTTTGGGCTTGATATATAACCGGTCGGTATTTTGGAGGAGGAACTGGTTTGCCTTCAGCTTTAGCTGCCTCAATCCATAATAATTTAGCCGCCTGAACCTCTTTTAATGCTTCGTCTGGAGTGTTACCAAAGGCTGAGCAAGCATCAAGATCGGGAATGTCAGCAATATAGCCACCATCATCCTCCGAATAAAAAATATTTATATGGTAATCACGCATTACTCTCTTCCTTCTAATGAAAGATCATATTTCTCAACAAGCTTTAGAAACTGCCTTATTTGATATGGTTTTACTTGGCCTTTAACACTTTGAATATTGACAAGCTCTGGAATGTCTGGTCGGGAAAAAATATGATGACTACCGTCGGTCCGCGAAAGTTGAAAACCAAAGCCTTCAATAAGATTAACCATATCAGAAAATTTTATATTTTTCGATCCATCAAGTATTTTTTTAAGGATTTTTCTCCGGTTCATTGAAAATAACCTTGGATCAACTTGAAAGTGAATAGGTTTGAATAGATGGCATTAATAATAATATCATAACCATCAGTAATAATATAGATATTTTCTGTTATAAAACGAAAAGTCAATAAAAGACTGCCATTTCTTCACCAGTAAATGCTGATTATAAAATCAGGAAAGTAAAAAGGTCCTGGCAGTTATCCTGTCAAAATTGGGCATACAATATATGGTAGTGACCTGCAGCGGACCAAAGGCCGGCATTACTGTCTTTTCTGTTTGACTGTACGTAGCGGCACATATCAGTAGGCGGCTGAAGGTTTTGTATGGTATTGTGAAGTTTGAAATTGTTTTCATTAGCCGAGGACTATGGCAAAAAACCTGCATTCTGTAACTTTTTTCTGGTCACTGGCATAAAAAGAGCGGCAGATGAGATTCAAGAATGGGTGGAATCAGTCTTCAGGGATTTCAACATCGGTAGCAGCTCGGGCAAATCGTCCTGAATTATACTCCAGAGGGTGTCGTTGTCAATGCCGAGATATCCGTGAATGAGCTGGTTGCGGGTAGCGATGATCATCCTCCACGGGATCTCAGGATGGGCAACGCGAAAATCGTCGGGAATGTGAGTTGCGGCTTCACCGATTAACTCCAAGTTTCGCAAAGTGGCGTCATACGTCATTCCGCTCGCCTCGAAACCAGTTTGGTCAAGGCCTTCGGTGTATGCCATAATTTTTTCAGCAAAAATGATCATATCGTCGAGATAAAAACGCCATTCACGTTTGCTGGTATTAGACATTGACCCGCTCCCGTTCGATATAAGGGCGCAATTCCGTTCGCAGGGCCTTTTCGGTCACCAAATCAACAGGGCAGCCGAGAAGGTCCTCCAAATAGAATTGTACACCAAAATAGCGCCTGGAGGTGGCTGGACCGTCAAAGGCTACCAGTATATCAACATCACTGATGCTGGTTGCATTGTCACGTGCGGTGGAGCCGAATAATGAAAGCACAGTCACTCCAAATCGGGCCTGTAATTCGGATTTATTGCGACTTAGTAGTTCGAGGACGCGCTGTTTATCCATTGTTCAACCCTGAAGAGATGCTTCTAATTATCTTTGGCATAGCCAGATCATTATGAGCGCTATGGCCACTTAAATATACAAATCAATATAACATTTGTTATTCGGTATACAAGTTAAATTGTAAAAGGTATGAATAATCGTTCCGCTGGCACTATTGATAACTATCTTGCGCCATATTTACCGGCTACGGGCAAGGATAATAAAAAGCTATACGTAGCTATTCTCCAAAGAACCAGCATACAAGATGTTGTGGGCATTCACAAACCGGGGAATAGCCAGATCCCTAAACAAGGCGGGGACATGTTTTCCGCGCAATGCTTGGCGTAGTTTGTGGTTCAGGGTCTGGCAATGATGCTGGGTTACGGACAATCAACTCATATGATTAAATATTTAGATCCGGATGAAGGCGATCAGATGAATGCTCCGGTCGCCTCAACTAAGCCACACGCCAGGAAATCAATTAAAAAGACCATCATCACCGAATCTGGCTTTTTTCAAGCCCTCTTCAAGAGCCGCAAGCCCTAATCCAAAAGGTTCCGGCGCGGGGAGACCGATGAGGTGGTGCCGTCGATCCGTCGCCATGGCGGCTATGTTATGGGCTTTTTGGGTAAGGGCATCATGTCATTTTTGTATTCTTGGATAACATCAGCTCATGCGCAATGCTCGACGGACTGTGGTTCGTCGCTTCGGGTTGAGTTATTTAAGGAAGGGTTGGAAAACTTCAAAGCCACCAACAAAAAAGGGGCTTAAGATTTCTCTTAAACCCCTGATTTTATTAGTGGCGGGAGCGACGAGACTCGAACTCGCGACCTCCGGCGTGACAGGCCGGCGTTCTAACCAGAACTGAACTACGCCCCCAAAATTGATTTCAAATAACTGGTAGGCGGAACAGGGCTCGAACCTGTGACCTACGGCTTGTAAGGCCGCCGCTCTCCCACCTGAGCTATCCGCCCTTAATTAAATGCTAATGTTTAACAACCGATACAATCACTGTCAAGCACAAAATAGGATGCCACAAAATTAATGCTTCAGGCTCGCCGGCACGGGTCCGGCCGTATCCGTCGTTTCAGCGAGAAACTGTTGATGCTGCTCGGTATAAGGGGATTCACCCTCCTTGACGATGATGGCGTGTTGTACCACTTCATCCATATGCTCAACCGGCACGATTTTTACCTGCTTTGCCACACTTTGCGGGATTTCTTTCAAATCCTTTTCATTTTCCTTGGGAATCAGCACCTGCTTAATCCCCCCGCGATGGGCGGCAAGGATTTTTTCTTTTAATCCGCCGATTGGAAGAATCCGGCCGCGCAGGGTGATTTCGCCGGTCATGGCCACATTGCGGTCAACCGGCAGTTTGGTCAATGCGGAGATGATGGATACACACATGGCAATGCCGGCGGAAGGACCGTCTTTCGGCGTCGCTCCTTCCGGAACATGAATATGGAAGTCATATTTTTCATGAAACTTCTGATCGATTTTAAACTGGTCCGTACGGGATCGCACATAGCTGATGGCGGCCTTGGCCGATTCTTTCATTACATCGCCTAATTTTCCGGTGACGTTGAACTCGCCTTTACCCGACATAATAACGCTTTCGATCGAAAGCAGCTCCCCGCCGAACTGCGTCCAGGCAAGACCAGTGACAATGCCCACCTGATCTTTGCTCTCTATTTGGCTGAAGCGATACTGGGGCGGCCCCAAATATTTTTCCACGGATTTTGCCGTGACCCGCACCGTTTTCTCCGGGTCCGCCTTCAAAATGGCCCGGGCAATCTTGCGGCAGATCGAAGCGATTTCCCGTTCGAGATTCCTCACCCCCGCCTCTCTGGTATAATCCCGGATGATCGCAAAGAGGGCGTTTTCCGAAAATTTAACATGATCCTTATCTAATCCGTTTTGGCGAATCTGCTTCGGGACCAAAAAATCATTGGCAATATGGTATTTTTCAATTTCCGTATAGCCCGGCAGGCGGATGATTTCCATTCGATCCTGCAAGGGCAGCGGGATGTCCGGCAGGGTATTGGCCGTAGTGATAAATAGAACATCCGAAAGATCGTATTCCACGTCCAAATAGTGATCATTAAAGCTGAAGTTCTGTTCGGGGTCAAGCACTTCAAGCAGGGCCGCCGAGGGGTCGCCGCGGAAATCCATGCTCATCTTGTCGACTTCATCCAGGCAGAATACCGGATTATTGACATTCGCTTTTCTCAGGGATTGGATAATCTTGCCGGGCATGGCGCCGATATATGTCCGCCTGTGGCCCCTTATTTCCGCCTCGTCACGCACACCGCCCAGCGACAGGCGGGCAAACTCGCGGCCGGTTGCCCGGGCTACCGATTTGGCCACCGAAGTCTTGCCAACCCCGGGCGGCCCCACCAGGCAAAGAATCGGCCCCTTGATCTTCTTTATCAGCGATTGCACCGCCAGGTACTCCAGGATCCGCTCCTTTGGCCGTTTAAGCCCGTGATGATCCTCATCAAGAATCTGCTCCGCGTTTTCGATATCCGTGTTGATCTTGCTTTTACTGTACCAGGGAAGGCTGATCAGCCATTCGATATAGTTGCGCACGACCGTCGCCTCGGCGGACATGGGCGTCATCATCTTCAGTTTTTTTAATTCCTGTCGGGCCTTGGCTGCCGCCTCCTTGGACATCTTTTTTTTCTTGATCCGCTTCTCCAGCTCCTTTAAATCGTCGCCTTCGCTGTCATCAGCGCCCATTTCCTTTTTAATCGCCCGCATCTGTTCGTTTAGATAGTAGTTCTTCTGACTCTGCTCCATCTGGGATTTGATGCGGCCCTTTATTTTCTGGTCAGTCTTGAGGATCACCACCTCATCATTGATCAACTGGATCAGCTTCGAGAGGCGTTCCTCCAGGGAGATGGTTTCGAGGAGTTTTTGGTTATCCTTTGTTTTGAATGAGAATTGCCCCGCGATGGTATACAGGAGCTGAACCGGATCTGTGATTGAATGAATATTTTCGACGGTTTCCTTGGATATATTTTTGTTCAGTTCCGTATATTCCTCAAATGCCTGCAGGATATTTCGGAAAAAGGCCTCCTTTTCATTGGGGCCGATAGTGGGCTCCTCGAGCGGCGCCACGGTTACCTCAAAAAAACTTTCATTGTGGTTGAACCTGTATATCCGGGCCCTGAATTTTCCTTCCACAACGGTTTTAACCGTTCCGTCCGGGAGGCGCAGCATCTGAAGCACTTTGGCCACCGTCCCGATATTTTTGATATCTTTATCCGACGGGTTCTCTTTGCCCGGATCGGATTGGGTGGCCAATACGATATACTTGTCCTCCTGGTGCATAGACTCGGAAATCGCATTGATGGATTTGGTCCGCCCGATAAAAAGGGGGGAAATCATCTGCGGAAAAACCACGACATCCCGCAAGGGAAGAAGCGGCAAGCGCATCTCCGAGGCCCCCGCGTAATCATCATATGTATAGCTATCCTCTGTCATATAAATATCACTATCACTCTCTATATTTTAAATTAACGACGCCATCGTTGTTTGTCAGGTGTGAGAACCGAGATTTATTCGGAAGGTGATCAACCGGCCGGCCGGTTCTGCACTGTACCCACCGGTCCTCTCGTGCCCGAACCCAAACCGCCCGCTTGCCCCCTTATCCGGCCACAGGGAGAAGGAAAACAAAAAAAACCTGGATTGAGTTCAGGCACTTAGCATCAAGTTACGCCTGCTTCTTCGGTTGCTCATAAAGAAGGATCGGTTCTTCCCGATTGAGCACGACTTCCTCTCCGACGACGCATTCCTTGACGCCGCCGATGGAGGGCAGATCGTACATAATATTAAGCATCGTATTCTCAAGTATCGCCCGAAGTCCTCGTGCGCCGGCGCCCCGTTTCAAGCTCTCCCTGGCAATCGCTGAGAGTGCGCTGTCGGTAAACTTCAGGTTAACCCCCTCGATTTCAAAAAGTTTCTTAAACTGTTTGATGAGGGCGTTTTTGGGCTCCGTCAGGATTTTAATCAGGGCCGATTCATCCAGATCCTGCAGGGTAGCGACAACCGGCAGCCGGCCGACGAATTCGGGAATCAGTCCGAATTTGATGAGATCCTCGGTCTCTACCTGCTTGAAAATTTCACTGGCACTCTGCATGGTGGGGCTGACAATATTCGCCCCAAAGCCCATCGCCTTGAGCCGATACGTTTCCTGATGATCTGCTCCAGGCCGTTGAATGTTCCGCCGCATATACACAGGATATTCGTGGTATCCACCTTCACGAAATCCTGCTGAGGATGCTTGCGGCCGCCTTTCGGAGGAACACTGGCGGTGGTGCCTTCAATAATTTTCAGAAGCGCCTGCTGGACCCCCTCCCCCGATACATCCCGGGTAATTGAGGGGTTATCGGACATCTGGGCGATTTTATCGATTTCGTCGATATAGACGATGCCCCGCTGCGCCTTCTCCACATCGTAGTCCGCATTCTGGAGAAGCGCCAAAACAATATTTTCAACATCTTCTCCCACATAACCGGCTTCCGTCAGGCTGGTAGCATCGGCAATCGTGAACGGAACGTTCAAAAACCGCGCCAGCGTCTGGGCAAGAAGCGTTTTCCCGCAGCCGGTCGGTCCGATCATCATGATGTTGCTTTTATGGATTTCCACATCATCGGTCAAAATTGATGAATCAAGCCGCTTGTAATGATTATGAACGGCCACAGACAGGACTTTCTTGGCCAAATCCTGCTGGATGACATATTCATCCAATTTTTCCTTGATTTCGTAGGGCGTCAATATGCGGTTGGCAATATCTGAATCCTTAATGTTCTCCTCTTCTATGATTTCACTGCAAAGCTGGATGCATTCGTCGCATATATATACAGCCGGACCGGCAATCAGTTTTTTTACCTCCTGCTGGTTTTTACCGCAGAATGAGCAAAACAGGTTTTCATTGTTCTCATCATCCTTAACTGACATGTTATGCCTCCGTTTCGGTGATCCTATCCAGATCGTCACGATTGTAGATCACATTATCAATTATACCATATTTTTTTGCTTCTTCACCGGTCATAAAAAAATCCCGGTCGGTATCCTTCTCGATACGTTTTAAATCCTGCCCCGTGTGATTGGCAAGGATTTGGTTGATCGTCGCCCGCAGCCGGATAATTTCTTCAGCCTGAATTTTGATATCCGCCGCCTGGCCTTGGACGCCGCCAAGGGGCTGATGGATCAGAATACGCGCATTGGGCAGCGAATAGCGCTTACCCTCCGCCCCGGCAGCCAAGAGCAGGGCTCCCATGCTTGCCGCCTGTCCGATACAAACCGTCGTAATGTCAGGTTTGATATACTGCATGGTATCATAAACGGCCATGCCGGCGGTAACCGCTCCGCCCGGTGAATTTACATAAAAATTAATATCCTTGTCCGGATCTTCGGATTCCAGAAAGAGCATCTGCGCGATCAACAGGTTGGCAACCTCATCGTTTATCGGCGTACCGAGGATAACAATACGGTCTTTGAGCAGCCGTGAGTAGATATCATAGGCACGCTCCCCTTTGCTTGTTTGTTCTATGACCATTGGGACTAAAGGCAATTTATTCCTCCTTATGCATCGCTGTCTGCATTTTTATCGGCATTATCCGAGCCTGGCTCGGATTTTACGGTTTCAATATTCGCATTTTCTATTATAAGATCAATTGCCTTTTTTTCAAGGAACGCATGCTTGAAACCCTCCAGCTTGTCCGGATTCTGGTTGTAATAGGCCTTAATGGTATCCACGGGTTGGCCGGTGGCCTGCGAGAATTGGCTGTATTCCGAGTCCAGTTCCTCGGTGGTTGCCTCAAGACCCTCCTGCTCGATGATTTTATTGAGCAACAGGTGTCGTCTGGCCTGTTTTTCTGCAAGCTCGCGGTACTGTTCGGCCATTTTATCCCGAGTCAGCCCCAATTGTTCCATGGAAAGGCTGTTTTGTGCGAATCGCTGCTCCGCATCCTGCATAATCCCATCGATTTCATGCTGAACCAGGGTCTCAGGCACTTCAAAATCGCCCGGGGTAAGTTTTTCAAATATCTGCTCCTGCATCTCCTGGTCCGCCCGTTTGTCATAGCCCTGCTGAAGATTTTTCCGGATTTCCTCCCGAAGCTCGTCTATCCCATTGAATTTCCCAAGTTTTTTCGCCATTTCATCGTTGGCCTCAGGCAAGACCTCTTTGCGGATCTCCTTGAATACAACCTGAAACGTGATATGAAGATTGGCCAGGCTTTCATTCTTGTAATCTTCGGGAAAATCAATGGCAAACTCTTTTGTTTCGCCGGGTTTCATGCCTATAAGCTGTTTGTCAAAATCTTCGGTAATCGTTGCGTCCCCGATTTTTAGCGTGTAATTCTCCGTCTTTTCGGTTTCTTCAAACGGCTGACCGTCCTTGAAGCCTTCATAGTCGATAACCACATAATCCCCATCAGCCGCCGCCCGATCCTCCTCTATCGGATGATACTCGGCCAGATGTTTTTTAAGCATTTCGATCTGGTTGTCGATTTCTGAGTCATCCGCCTGGTAATCGGTTTTTTGCAGATTCAAGCCCTTGAATTCAATCTCCGGCAAGTCGGGCTTAAGTTCGACAGTGGCATCGTAGGTAAAGGATTGCTCCGGATCCAGATCCGACGGATCGATATCGGGGGTCCCCACTATGGGCAGGTCCTGCTGCTGGATGGCATCAAAAATGGTATTTTGAATAAGCGTCTGTACAACATCCGAATGCACATCTTTCTGAAATTTTCGCTCCAGCACGGACCGCGGCACCTTCCCCGGCCGATAGCCTTTGATTTTGGCATTTTTTTTGAGGTTGTTATAGGCAGCGTCAAGCTCCTTTTCGACTTGCTCGTGGGGGACTTGAATATGGAGTTTTTTCTTGACACCGCTGATATCTTCAACTGTTACATCCATGGTATCATCCTCAAACTTTTATGTATTTGTTTTTGGTGCGAGAGGGGAGACTCGAACTCCCACTCTTTTTCAAGAGCTGGATCCTAAGTCCAGTGCGTCTACCAATTCCGCCACTCTCGCTATTGATTTTATCGTTATTTTCAAATAAAAAGTTGATGACGTTTCTAAAAATATCTCTTGATCGCCATCAACCGTTTGAAATTAAATATAAAACTATCTATTTTCATATAAAATCCAGCTTAAAATAATATCTCTGTATACTGGTGTCAAGGAAAATTGAGGACTTACGGCATGTTTAAGGGTATCAATGATAAACGGCGGCGGCTTAAACGATGCGGCCTATTAACATTGGCTCTATTGGGATTGGCCGGGGGGTTCATATCAGCCGCCGGAGCTGTCGCCGAAGGAAAGAAGCCTTTGATTATTGTTGACCCCGGCCACGGCGGTCATGACCTGGGGGCCGAAGGGAGCGGCGGCAGCCTTGAGAAAAATATTACCCTGAGATTTGCCAATATATTGAAGGAAACTCTGCAACCGGCCTACCGGGTAGCGTTAACCCGGACGGGCGATTATCGGGTCAACCTCGAAAAGCGCGCGTCAATGGCCAATCACCACGCAGCGGAGCTTTTTATCAGTATCCACTCAGGCGGCTTCTTCCGGGCCGGTGTGGATAGCTGGGGGGTCTACTACTACCCCCCGAAAGACAGAAAAAGCTTTGACTTGCCTGAAATCAAGGAGAAAAGGAAAGATCCGGATAACAGCCGGTTAAACTGGCACCATATTCAGACAAAGTATATTCGGGCAAGCAAGCATCTGGCCGAAACTTTAAAAAGCCACCTTCAAGGATGCCCTGGCATAGACCGTGTAAAATCTGCAGAAGCTCCGCTTTTGCTTCTCGAGGGCATTAATATGCCGGCAGTTATTGTTGAAGCCGGCTATTTGACCCACCCGTCATGTGAAAGCCGCCTGAATGATACGGCCTATCTGTCCCGTGCCGCCGAGTGTCTGCGCCGCGGGATTGATGATTTTTTTCGGGAAAAATAGTTTTAACGGCTTGCATGATAGGTTAAAGGATGTTAGGAACCTCTCACATATTCGGCGTATCCGGTATTCGGGGCGTGGCGCAGTCTGGTAGCGCGCCTGCTTTGGGAGCAGGAAGTCGCAGGTTCAAATCCTGCCGCCCCGACCAGTCAAATCAAAAAATCGAGGCGCCTCCTATGGCCGCGTGGATGGCGTTTCGGGGGCGGCCCTCTCCCCCAGCCTTTTTTTCTCTTTTAGATAATGCAGATAATACTGTTCTGAATAGTAATAGATCTCCGACTGATTGTTATACCTTAATATAATGGAGGGGATATAGCCCTCCGTCCATATATATTCATCCAAGAAATCCTCTTTCCGTTTATATTTGCCATATTTTTTTTTTAAATACGGCTTCAGTTTTTTCCCCAGCATCTCATTTTCACTTTTTATGACAACGGAATAGAGCGCCTTTGATATGGGCGTAAAACATAAAAATACCGTTATCTCATAACCGGAGGAGGCCTCCATGAAGGACAGGCGGTCATTATAGACGACCGCCTCACGGCTATCCGCTTGATAAGTTTGATATTCGATTATTTTATACCCCTTATCGGTTACCTGTTGTATCGCCTCTTTTTTGGGCGTCCCCCACTCATAGTTCTCATATTGCGCAGAAACCGCGTCTTTTGTGGATATAAGGATAGAAAAGCATACGGAAAAAATGATTATCAATCGGATTTTTATCATTTTTCCATT
>Ga0102938_10004071_pt1 | contig 10814 bp, 9 predicted proteins | sample SalPonR2_B_D2_MG_FD_84516 | JGI IMG/M metagenome (GOLD analysis project Ga0102938, IMG submission 84516) | Salt pond soil microbial communities from South San Francisco under conditions of wetland restoration - Salt Pond MetaG R2_B_D2_MG | ecosystem: Environmental > Aquatic > Marine > Intertidal... | reverse complement strand
GATTCCCATTGCCGAACAATCTGACCTTATATACGGTATTGGAAAATGGATTATGTTTACGGTATGCAAGCGGCTTTCAGTCTGGAGTCGGCACTACGGTATATATGTGTCCTTAAACCTGTCCTCACGGGAGTTTTCTTCTTCCGACCTCATTGACAATGCCAAGGCGGCTCTTAAAAGCGCTCAATTGGAAGACCCGCAGTTTCTGAAATTTGAAATTACCGAAAGTGAAAGTGTTAAAAATATTGATGAATCGATAGAACGCATTCTGGCACTGAAACAGCTTGGGATAGAAGTGTTTATCGATGATTTTGGAACCGGTAATTCTTCCCTCCAGTATCTAAAAAAACTACCAGCTAGAGTTCTAAAAATTGACCGGGAGTTTGTCAAAGAGATTGATAGCAGCAGTGAAGAGCGGGAGTTTCTCGATCACATAGTTCATATGGCCTATGCCAGGGGGAAAAATGTCCTCATTGAAGGTGTAGAGAATCTGCAGCAAGCAGACCTGCTTGTGAACATCGGTTGCAAAAAAATGCAGGGCTTTTACTTCAGCAAACCGGTGAAGATCGAGGAATTCGAAAAATTATTACAAAACGGTAACGCACTGCCGAACATTTCTGCTGATTAAGGTGTGTCTTTTCTGCGGCGCCTTTTTGCATGGATAGAATGCTTGAACAGCCTTTCCGCTTCATCTATTATGGGGACATGGCAGATATAAAATACTACAGTACCAGAGATGGAAAAGAGCCCGTATCCTTCGCTGAGGCGGTGGTGCGGGGTATCGCTCCGGATGGAGGCTTGTATGTCCCCTCCGAGTTTCCCCCAGTTGATATCACCGACCCTCATCTAAGGGCACTCTCTTACCGGCAGCTCGCCGAGCATATTCTTTCGCTGTTTATTCCGGATTTCACTGCAGAAGAACTGACGGCATGTGTGAAAGATGCCTACGACGATAAGTTCCGTGATCAGGGGATTGCGCCGATTCACAGCTGTGGAGAGGCACATTTTATCGAACTGCACCATGGACAGACCCTGGCATTCAAAGATATGGCACTCTCGATTCTCCCGTTGTTCTTGACTACCGCCGCGAAAAAACTTGGTATTGAAGATACTATTGTTATCCTTACCGCTACCAGTGGAGATACCGGAAAGGCGGCCCTGGAAGGCTTTGCAGATGTAGAGGGCGTGGAAATTGTTGTTTTTTATCCTACCGACGGGGTGAGCGAGGTACAAAAACGGCAAATGACCACCCAGGAGGGGGAAAACACCCATGTAATGGGTATCTCCGGAAATTTTGACGATGCCCAAAACGGGGTAAAGGAAATTTTCGGGGATGAGCAGCTGCGCGAGCTGATATCCGGCAGGGGCTACCGGTTTTCCTCGGCAAACTCCATTAACCCTGGCAGGCTTCTGCCACAGATTGTCTATTATATCAATGGATACCTTGAATTGCTGCGCCGCGGCGAGTTAAGCCCGGGTGACCCGGTCAATGTGGTGGTGCCCACCGGCAATTTCGGCAACATACTGGCCGCATGGTACGCCGGGCAGATGGGCCTGCCGGTAAAGAAATTTATCTATGCCTCTAACCGGAACAATGTGCTTACCGATTTTATCACTACCGGCCGCTACGACCTGAACCGAGACTTTTCAACTACCATCAGCCCTTCCATGGACATCCTCATCTCCAGTAACCTCGAACGTTTTCTGTACGAGCTGTCGGGCAGAAATTCGGAGACCGTGCTCGCTCTTATGCAGCAGCTGAAGGATCGTGGCTTTTACGAGATACCCGCGGAGATGAAGGCGGGAATGCATAATTTTTACGGTGATTACGCCGATGATGCACAGACAGTGGAGACTATCGGTGAGCTCTTCCGTGAATACGGATATCTGGTCGATACCCATACCGCGGTGGGCTATCGGGTATATCGCCACTACGTCGAAAAGAGCGGTGACCATACCCCCACATTGATTGCCTCTACCGCAAGTCCTTTTAAATTCGGCCGTAGTGTAGCCGAATCCCTGGGTCTGGAAACAGAAGGGAGAAGCGACTTTGAATTAATTGAATTGATAGCTCAGACCGCCGGGCTGAAGGTGCCCGAACCGATCCGGGGAATTGCGGACCGGCCGGTACGGCATCCGGATACCTGCGAAAAGAACGCGATGAAACAGGCGGTGGAGGATTTGTTACAATGAAATATATCACAATTCTTGTAGATGGCATGGCTGACTACCCTATTGATGAGCTTGACGGAAAAACACCCCTGGAAGCCGCGGAAATCCCCGCCACTAATTTTCTGGCACGCAGAGGCGAGGTTGGGATGGTAAAAACCGTTCCCGAGGAGATGGCCCCCGGCTCGGATTTAGCTAACCTGGCTTTGATGGGGTATGAACCGGAGGTGTACCACACCGGCCGCTCGCCCCTTGAAGCGGCGAGTATGGGGGTGGAGCTCTCCGAAAGCGATGTTGCCTTTCGATGTAATCTGGTAAGCCTGGAAGGTGAGGGAGCCTTGGAATCGAGGCGCATGCTGGACCACTCCGCCGGCGAGATTAGTAATGAGGAAGCCCGCGAGCTGATCACTTTGATCAATGAGCAGCTCGGAAGCAAAAGCCTCCGCTTCTATCCGGGAGTAAGTTACCGCCACCTGCTGGTGTGGAAAGACGGCCCCTGGGGCTTCGACCTTACCCCTCCCCACGATATTCTGGGGCAGGGTATTGCCGATTATCTGCCCGGCGGTGCCCACGGGCAGGGTTTTTTAGATATGACCGCCTGCTCCCTTGAGCTGCTCGAGACTCACCCGATTAATGTGAAAAGAAAAGAGAGGGGAGAAAACCTCGCCAACTCCATCTGGATATGGGGTGAGGGCAAGCGGCCGCAGCTCTCTTCCTTTCAACAGCGCTATGGGCTCAAAGGGGCAGTCATATCAGCGGTGGATCTAATCTACGGCATCGGAATTTTATCGGGGCTTGAGCCGATTCATGTTGAAGGCGCAACCGGGAATATCCATACCAACTTTGACGGAAAAGCCTCTGCGGCTATCGAGGCTCTGTCCGGAGATACTGACTATGTCTATCTGCACCTTGAGGCGCCGGATGAAAGCGGCCACCAGGGCTCGTTGAAAGATAAAATCCGTTCCATGGAACTGATAGACCAAAAGGTGGTGGCACCGATACACGAGGCCCTCGCCGATTCCGGGCAGGAGTATCGTATTCTGATTCTCCCGGATCATCCTACTCCCATCTCGCTTCGGACCCATGTGGCCGAGCCGGTTCCCTATGTGCTGTACGACAGCAGACACGCCGGCGAAGAGAGGTCGCAGCGCTTTAGCGAGGCTTCAGGGAAGTCCTCCGGCTGCTTTTTCTCCTCCGGTCCCGAGCTGATACGCCATTATCTTTCCGAATAGTTCTGAACTGGGATACGCAAAACTGTCTCAACCGACTTTCTGCTCCAGCTCACCTTTACAGGTGTACTAGGCGTGGTATAATTATGTAAGGAGGTGGGGTATGAAAAATTCTATCATTAAAAAGATCGCCTATGTGCTGTTCGCAGGGCTGCTGCTTTCTTTTGCCGGATGTGCCGGGGTAGAAACGGTAGAAATCGCACCAACTGAAAAAGCAGCAGATACTGTAGAAACGAAGAAAAGCGAAGCCGAGCCGGATAGCAGCGATTATCTAGGTGAGGGGGTAGTTCTGGCTGCTTTCTACGCGGAGGATGGCGGTTTTAGCGAGACCAGGTACTATCCTGCAAAGGTCCTTACCCCCGGTAGTGAGGAGACGAACGGAGAGTATCAGCTTGTCGCGATGGTTGGAGATTTTGATGTTGCCGAGGGAACTGAGCATTGGACGGATGACGTTATCCTCAAATCCCACCCGGCGCAAAAAGATGAACTTGAGAAGGGCGAGATAGTACTTTTTACCAAACGAGAAGTAAAAGAGGGCCTTGCAGAGGCCATGTGGGAAAAAGGTATAATAGCCTCCACCGATGAGCTCTACAAGGGAGTAGTAACGGTCGACTTCGTCTGGCATTTAGATCGAGCCGATGAAGGTGACAGACAGTACAACCTTAAAATAGAACAAATTCGCATTATTGACGAGTGACCCCTTGAGTAAAAAGCACTGAACACTCCCAGAAGAGCACCTTATGTGGAAAATAATCTTCGGGTGTGGACCTTCCGCGACAGTTTAACCGCTTATGGCCGGGAAGATAAAATTGACACCCAGCTTTTAGACAGCATTACAACTAAAACAAAAATGGGACTAACGGAAAAGCTGGTTCCGAAATGCCCCCTCAGCGGCGTAGGAGCAGGCACAAACCGGTACAAAGTCCCGCCTATGTTGCAGCAATCGATCATTCTAAAGCTCATATTCAAACCAAGATGCACGATGTGAGTCGCGGAGGCATTCGTCATTTTTTTATTTCAAAATAGAATTTTTCATGGTAAGATTTTACGGTCACAAAGTACTGATTTTAAAATTAAGGGGGCTTCTATGAAAAAAACTGCAATGCTGATGTTACTTTTGTACCTGTGCAGTATTTCAGGTTTTGCACAATCGTTGTCTTACATTGGGAACAAAACTGAATCAGATACCATTACCAACAGCTTGCGGGATGCTGTAAAGAATGTTACTACCCTCAAAGGGGTTGATAAGAATAATACTCTAGCAGTACTGATCGTGGAAGATTCCGGTAAGGAGACCATGGGGTTCGGTGGCGGCAGCGGTAATACTCTTAAAAAACTGTTTGTGAACCTTCCAGTCTTCGGCTGGTTTACCTCGCTGAACACTACTGTGTGGTCGGCCTCACGACTGGCACAACCCACCGATTCCGGCAATTTTGGCAATATGTATTCTCGCAGCAGTATTGCAGAGGCATTTATCATTTCAGAGCTGATTGATAAAGGTTATACCGTAGTAGAAGCCTCTATACCTTTTTATGGTGATGTAAACAGTATCCTTACCAACGAGGAGGAGATTCGGAACTACGGTCGGCAGCTTGGTGCAGATACCGTTGTAATAGGCAGTATTGGAGGGTCTATCTACAAGGTAATTGAAAGTGAAAATTACTTCTCACTCAATCGTTATTTTGTCTCAGACCTTAAGCTGAATATCCGCTCGGTCAGCACTCAGTCAAATCAGATACTCGATTCGGACACTTTCTCGGGAATAGATTCAGTGAATACTCTGAGTAGCGTGAAATGGATCAATATCCTGGTGACGATTGGTGTAATAGGAACCGGCATAGCGGCACTCTCCGGTGCCTTTAGTTATGAAGATGATTATGAAGATGATGATTATTATTAATTCAAACAAGAGCACAACGGTGTAAAATGAAACAAATTCTATGTGTGATTTTCGTAGCAGTGACGGTGATTAGCTGTACTACAACCGAAGCACCTAAATCGCAAGCTGTTAATGATCACTTTCATGTAACTGTCACACAAGCCATCCATCCGGAGTTCTTCTCTCAAATAAAAAAAGCTCCGGATTACCCTCTGTTTCAGAAAATTTTACGTGAACTTTCAGCGGAAATACACGTGACTATTCTGAACCACAAGCTTGAGACTTACTCTTCGTTTTCGGGCTTCAACGGGGTGGCCGAGGAGAAGCTTGAATTAGAAGTGCGGCTCGGCACATCGGTTGAAACCAAAATAGTGCAATTTAGGGTAGATGGAGAAGCTGTTGACAGAGGGGCTCTGCGTAAGAATCTTCTCGCTCGACTGGCTCATAAGTTAGTTGATGAGCTTAAGGCTACGTTTGTCTATTTGGCCGGGGTATCGTCGGCTGATGTTGCATCCGAGGGTGGGGCAGCCTCTTCGCGGCCCGTTTCAGGCATAGCACATGTATTTACCGTGCAGGCAGAGCAGAATGTGGACAAGTCCGATGTAGCCGTTCAGAAAACAGTAAAGGCGCTGCAGCAGCTAGGGCACAGGGTAGTGCAACCTGAATATCTGTCACGGCTGGCAGAGTTAAACAGTTTTAACCTCAGTGCTATGACCGAAGAGTCCGGCAATATAATGGAGTTTTTCGACGTTGAGTATCTTATCAGTATCTCGCAAGACGGTGGTTTTTATCTGTGCGATATCGTAAGTGTCTCTACTGCAGGGGTGATCACCTCTTTTTCTTTATCAAAAGCCGCTGACCAGGGGCAGGTGGTTTCTCAGTTTCAATCTGAATTGGCCAAGATAGATCAATAAAAAAGCCTGCGGTGATACACCGCAGGCCTAACAACTCTATAACTAAAAAGTAACTACTTATTTTACAAGTGCCGATTGTGCTCTAGGAACGTACCAAGAGAATCCAAAGCCGAAATTTGTTCTTAGTTGAAGCCTGTCCTGGAGCAGATTATCGTATTGAACTGTATTTCCAGCGCTATCTTTGACTTCAAAATCAAGTGCAAGACCCGTCGTTACTTGGGCGTATACTGCAATTCGTTCATTGAGAAATTGGCTAAACTTGATATGCGGAGTAAGGCTAATTTGATAGTTCAAGCTGTCATCTTTCTGAGTAACTCCGCTAACCTTATCGTCTACGCCCGGGTCAGCCTTGAAGGCCATAGATATTCCGTAGTCGTAGGCGATTCCGGTTTGGGCTTCAGGAGTAGGCACCACATATTGACTTACTCCAGCTCTGACAGCAAAATCCATATCCTTATATACAGTATCCGAGCTCTGAGGGTTCATTTCATAGAAAAATTCCATTCGTGACCACAAGCTGAAGTAGTCGGCCAAGAAGAACTCAGCCCCGGGGTCAAGGCGAAAATTGAAATAAGTCCAATCGCTGTCCTTATTAAGGATGTTGCCTGCATTGTAGTGAATATTACCACCGCCAAAGAAAGCAGTTCCTCCGCCTTGAAAGTTTTCTCCAATTGTTCCGGCGCTTGTTATGCTTGTCATCAACAGAAGGCCTACAAGTACCATCAATGCACGTTTCATAAAACACTCCTATAAAATATTAGTTTTGGGTTCTGAAGTAACACTGATAGGATAAACTGCCCTTTTAAAATATTTTACCACATTGTGTGTGGAAAACAATTATTTTAAATTTCTCCTTGAGATGTTTCCTCTTGCTCTTCTAAAAAAGTAGGTATAAGTAAGATTAATTTACTATTTCAAATAGTTCAAATATCTGTTAAAGTGGACCAAATTGATTAGGTAAAAAACTGAAATAAACAAGTTTGAGCTCATAATATTATTGATAGGGGCAAAAGATGCGCTATAGGGAATTACATAACGAGAATGAGATAAAAGCTGTCATTGGTGACTTAAAGATGACTTACAGAGACCTTTCCAAAATATTGATCTCGAGTGAACGTGATACTACAGGAAGAGGAGCTCAAGTTGTTACCCTTTTCTATAATCTAGATCCTGCCATGAAGCTGGAAGGCGAGAAGGACATGCTTGATCTGTTCATAAACAAACTGGAAGAAGAACAACAGGGGTATTGATACATAATATGTGAAAAAGGGGGGTATTGTGGTCTCCGCACCTAGCGCAATCGTTTTTTCTATTTCAGTTTGACTATTCCAGCCGCAGTACAACCGGACCGCGGCCCCTCTGTCGCTGTGTAACTTTTAACAAGAGTAAGACCAAAGCCATATTCGCCTTTCTCAACAAACTCAGTAGACTTACCTATTCAGTTTTCCTATGAACATAAATTTTGATATTTCCTTGGGTTGTATCTTGAAAGGCGAATTTAATTAAGTTTGTGATAAGTTCGGTAATTATTATACCAATAGGCAAGGACTGTCTTGCTGTCACCTCTAAGTTTTTGTTTCAGCTACTTCTGCTCAGAGATATCTCTGATAAGTCCGATAAACCCTGTAGTTTCACCGTTTTCATCCTTTAAGTACTGTACTTTTTTCTCGCCCCGGAAGGTCTCACCTGTTTTCTTATGGTAGAGAGGCTGGAAAATAAAATCTGCAGTATCTCCCTGTTCCTTCATCATTTTGCCCAACTGTGCATAGTGTTCTTCAGAGGCAAACAGCATAACAGTGGTCTTTCCCTGTATTTCAGCTAGGGTATATCCAAACAGGTCGGTAAAAGCGGTGTTGCAGTCCGTTATCTCACGGTTTTTATTCACCACTATAACCGCATCTCTAAGACTGTTGAACAGGCTCCTGTATTTTTTCTCACTCCCACGAAGAGCCTCTTCTGCTTGTTTACGTTCGGTGATATCACGGCAGAAACAGATAATTTTATCCTGCGCTCCTCCAAGAAAAGATGCGGAAATTTCTACATCAAAGGTGCTCCCATCTTTTCTCCGATGGCGGGCTTCAAATATTTCATTTCCCGTCGAAGTTATGCGCTTTATCCTATCAGCCACATCCTGTGGCCGATCATCAACATCTATATCCGGTATTCGCATGTATAAAATTTCATCCCGCTTATACCCGGACATCCGACAGTAGGCGTTATTTACATCGATAAAGTTTCCGACTGAATCTAATACCCAGAATCCGTCGCGAGTGGTTCTCAGGATAGATTGCAGATAATTCACAGTATCCCGAATATCGGCATGCATCTGCTTCTCCGTGGAAAGTACCTCTGTATAAATAATGATGCCGCCTATTGAGTTGTCCGCCTCGTACCACGGTCTGCACTCCCAGCGTGTCCATGCTATGGTACCATCTTCCCGTTTGTACGGATCTTCCTTGCCACGGGAAATTTCACCCGCTATCGCTCTTTGGTGAACATCCCTCCACTTTTGGGGTAAATCAGGGAACACCTCATAATGATGTTTACCGATAACATCTCTTTTTTCTACGTTGTACTGATTCAGATACTGTGTACTTACGTAGATATAATTGAGCTCTTTATCATGAACAGCAACGGCACTCTGATTATGTTCGATGATATAACTCATTAAGTCATGCGAATGGAGTAGAGCCTTTTTGTGTTCTTTTTCTTTCATTTTTGCTTCAAAGAGTCGCAAAGCCATTTTTATTGCTGCCAGAAGTACCGTTTCGCCTGAATTCTTTAAAATATAGCCGTAGGAGGTAATCCCCTCCGTCTTCTCCACCACCTCAGGTTCGGTGTGGGAGGAGAGAAAAGCAATTGGAAGATCATGGTTTTTCAGAATTTCCTCTGCAGCTTCAGTTCCATCAATTCCTGAGCCCAGGTCTATATCCATCAATATAAGAGAAATTCCGGGTTCTGTGTCTGCTTTCTCTATAGCTTTTTGCCCATCAAAGACGGTAATAGCCTCATATCCGTGGTTTTGGAGCATTTTGGCTTCGGCCATGGCGATAATAGCTTCATCTTCGACTAAAAGAATCTTTTTTTTCATACAACCCCTTATGTCAATCATAAGCACAAACACAGCAGTTCTCAATAATTGTTAGCCGATTACTGTGATCTTATATCAATATTGTACAAAATAAACTGTTAACATACTTGAAAGACAACTCATTGCCCTTCTTGTATAAATGTACCTGAACCAGGGGAGAAAAGGGGGGAAGATGAATACTACACATAGATGGAATGGAATTAGGAATGTACTTTTCTTTGTAATGCCGGCGCTGTTATTTTACGTTGTATTTGTGCTTATTCCTGCGGCGGGAGGAGTATGGTACGGCATGACCAACTGGAACGGCTTGAATCCAAATTACAGATTTGTAGGTCTAAGCAATTATATAGAGGCATTGACCGAAGATAAAGTGTTTCTTGATTCTGTTCTTTTTACCCTAAAATACGTCTTTTTCATGGTGGTATTGCAAAACGTATTAGCATTGCTGCTTGCAGTACTCATTGAAGGGGGAAAACGGGGGAAGGTCTTCTTTAGAACAACCCTCTTTATGCCAAACATGATCAGTATGGTAATCGGCGGTTTTGTCTGGTTATTTATTTTTACCCAGGTTCTACCGGAAATTGCGGGATTAGGCATTTTCTCCTTTCTAGATCAATCATGGATTGGAGATCCGGTCTGGTCATTTTATGCAATTTTGATTGTCTCCCTATGGGTTGGTGTCGGGTATTTAATGGTAATATATATTGCAGCTCTTCAAGGTGTTCCCTCACAATTAAAAGAGGCGGCAGAGATTGATGGGGCTTCGAGAATGCGCTTGTTCACCTCAATTGTGCTGCCGATGATTCTCCCGGCAATTACCATTGGAATGTTTCTGGCACTAAATATGGCCTTCAAAGTATTTGAGGTAGTCTACGCACTTACAGGGGGTGGGCCCGGACGGGCGACCCAGGTTATCGCGCTGAATATATTTGAAGAAGCCTTTAACATGAGTAATCGATATGGTTATGCCAGTGCCAAAGCGACCCTTCTGTTTATGCTGGTATTCATTATCACGCTTATACAACTTCGGATTATGAAAAAAAGGGAGGTTGAACTATGATGGAAAGAGAGCAAACCTTTGATCAGCCCTCTGCAACCCGGGTTTCGCGTTACAGTATAGGCTTATATTCTTTATTTGAGGGAATTAGTTATTTTATTCTTCTCGCGGCTACTCTCACGGCACTATTTCCGATAGGTATGGCAATAATGAACTCGCTCAAAACCGATGGAGAAATTATGAATAACATTCTTGCTTTTCCCGGGGTAATACAATTCTCAAATTATAAAAAGGCCTTTGAATTAACCCATTTTCTTAGAAGTATGATGAACACCATTGTAGTTATTAGTACGGGGCTTGGGGGGATAGTATTCTTTGGCGCTATGTCCGGGTATAAGCTCTCTAGAACCCGCACCCGTCTCAGCGGATTTCTTTTCGGTATGTTTATCATGTCGATGTTGATACCCTTTCATTCAATAATGATCACCTTGACAAGAGTGGCCCGCGTAGTGCATGTGCAGGGGTCTTCAGTCGG
>Ga0102938_10004070_pt1 | contig 10817 bp, 11 predicted proteins | sample SalPonR2_B_D2_MG_FD_84516 | JGI IMG/M metagenome (GOLD analysis project Ga0102938, IMG submission 84516) | Salt pond soil microbial communities from South San Francisco under conditions of wetland restoration - Salt Pond MetaG R2_B_D2_MG | ecosystem: Environmental > Aquatic > Marine >... | reverse complement strand
TTTGTTTTGGGAGGGGTGTCGAACTCCGGAACCACCCAGGTTAAAAGATCTTCCTCGGTGCCTTGTTCTTCTTCTTGGGGTTCGATCGCATTGTTTTTATTTTCTTCTTCCATGGTTTGACACTGTTATGTTTATCTTATATATTTTAATTATATCAAAAATTTTATTAATCTCCAACAACCACCAACCAATATCCAATAACCAGTATCAAAAATATTCATGGAGAGGTGCCCACCTACCCCCGCCGTTCGCGAACGGCGGGGTTCGGTGGACTAAACAAGGGTTTACTAAAGATATTCCTTTTGTTGCAGTGATAATTTCATTTACATTTATTTTATATGGAGAGGTGCCGGAGCGGTCGAACGGGGCACCCTGCTAAGGTGTTGTGCCTTCCGGGGCACCGAGGGTTCGAATCCCTCCCTCTCCGCCCTGGCTCCGCCGAAGCTCGAAAGAGCGAAGGCGGACTTTTTTATAGACTTTTTGAATTTTTATTTGAATGGTTTTACTCACTGGCCACGGCCAGTCCGATAACCTTTCTGGCTCCGTTTTGTTTCAAGGCCCGGGCCGCTTCATTCATAGTGGCTCCGGTAGTAACCACATCATCCACTAAAATAACAATTTTTTTATCCAGGCGCCCTCCTTTCCAAGCAAAGGAGTTTTTTATATTCTTGTGTCTTGCCAGTTTTTTGAGTTGGGTCTGGGGCTTTTTGTATTTTATCCTTTTCAGTTGTTCACTCCGGGTAATGTTCAGACCCGCGGCCAGATCGGAAGCTATTAATTTTGATTGGTTGAATCCGCGCCAATTTTCTCTGCGCCAATGCAAGGGGATGGGAATTATCAACACATTTTGGTTTTTAATAAAAACCCCCTCTTCCAAGTGGTAAAGAAAAGAGGTTAGGTAATCACTTAAGTATGGAGAGAGTCCTTTTATGAACCGATATTTTAAGAGCTTGATGGCCTTGTTTATTTTTTCTTCTTTGTAGTCTCCGGCCGCAAATATTTTATCCAAATAATAGTAAGGCCTGCATCGAGAACATAGTCCCCACGAGGCATTAGGGGAGTGGCAGTTAAAACAATTGCGATTACTCCTAAACTCTAAAAAGGGATAACAATTATCGCATATCCACTTTCCCTCCTCTCCGCAATAGACGCATTCTATCGGGAATATCAGATCATATAAACTGTTGATATGATTATCGCAGGTCCATTTTATGGATCTTTTGAGTTTTGGAGTCAGTAAAGAATAAAGTGCTTTCATCTTCGGAAATTTGAATATTGGAGATATTATAATCCTTGTCCGGTGTGGCCACCAATTGTTTGGTTCCGCTTTTTATATCAATTTTATATAACCTATCCGAGGAATCTTGGGCCAATTCCGGAAACAGGCCGGCTCCTTCGGGCAATTCTTTGGGTACTCCGCAATACACCTCTGTATTAGAAGAAAAAGTGCATTTTTCCGCCCAAGTGTTGACCCCCAAACTTTGTCTGTCTGTACCCACCTTCTCTCCCTTGGCGTTAGTGGACCATAATTGCGGGTTCATATTGTTATCAGATGAATAGACGCTGTATAAGAGTTTGTCCCCTTCTTGGGACCATTTGGGCTGAAAGCCCCTACCTTCTACGGTTATGGATTTGAAATTTTCCTCATTTTTACCTAAAAAATAGACTTCTTGACGGTTGAAATCTTTGCCCTCTGTATACATAGCCACCATTTGGTGGTTGGGGGACCAATTGGGATAAACCGAGTCATAATTATTCCCTACTTCTTCTATGGGAGTTATGTCTCCCCCTTGGGTATTGGATATGGCCAACCACCTGTTTTCCGGATCCTTGCCTATGCTTTCCATAACTATTTGTTTGCTGTCCGGAGAGAAGTCGAAGTCCTGCCAGTGTTTGGGCAGGGTTACTTGTTTTTCCGACTCAAAGTCATAGACTATATTGGATCCGTCCGGGTATTCCAGAATCGCTTTGTTTTTATCCGGGGCCCAATTGACCTTTTCGACGTTGTGAAAAACTTTGTCACTCATAAGAGTAGTGTTTCCATTTTTGTCTATCTGATAGAATTTTCCGTTTTCTTGGTTGTAATATTGAATATCTCTTCCATTGGAGCCCAGGACCGGATCCAGGGCCGGAGTGTCATTCAAGGTGGTGGTTCGAGTTACTCCTCCCCTGGCGGTTTCATCTGCTTCTTCTTTTTCTTCTTCTCCTTCTTCTCTTCCTTCTTCACCTTCTCCCACTTCACCACTGGATGGAAGGCCGCCTTCTCCCGGGGACACGCCCTCTTGACCCTCACCCTCTCCGGCCTCGGGCAAACCACCCGGAGCTTCCGGTCCGGAGGTGGCCGTCTCTGACGGAGAAGTGGGCCGGGGCTCTTGATAGAAGAATAGAAAATAGATCAAATATCCGAAAATAGCCGCGGCCAGGAGCAGGGCCAGTGCCAAAAAGATCTTTTTATATTTGAAGAGAATATTCATAATGGAAAAGTTTTAATAATAATTGGAGGTAATAAAAAAATATGTTATAATTGTGGATGAAATAAAAATATAGTATAATTTAAAATAGTACAAAAATCTTTATTTAAATTTTATTATAAATTTAGAAAATTGGCAATTAATAATCAGATAATTTTATGGGTTTATTTTCTTCCAGCAGCAATAATTATTTGGGCATAGACCTGGGCTCTTCTTCGGTCAAGTTGGTGGAGTTGGGCAAAAAGAGCAAGGAGATGCAGTTGGTCAATTATGTTTTTAGCGAGAAAAAAGGCGTGGATGTCAGTCAACAACTTAATGACAAGGAGGCGGAATATCTGGTAACCTTGATCGACAAAATGTGTCAAGAGGGCGAGGTTGACGGCAAGAATGCGGTGGCTACTTTACCCACTTCCTCTGTGTTTTCTTCGGTTATCAATCTTTCCGATGTCAGTAAGGACGAATTGGAGTCGGCCGTTAATTGGGAGGCCAAAAAAGTTATCCCCACTTCCTTGGAGGACATGGTTCTGGATTGGAAGATCATTGAAGAGGACAAGGAAAAGAACAATATCAAAATTTTTTTAACAGCTTCTCCTAAAAAATTGATAAAAAAATATATAGACATATTCAAACAGTCCAAGCTCAATTTATCCAGTTTGGAGACCGAAGTTTTTTCCTTGATCAGATCTTTGGCCATCAGGGAGGATTCCAATACCATGATAGTGGAGATAGGAACCATTAACACCGATATTTCCATTGTAAAAGGTAAGATACCGGTCTTGAATCGGAGTATAGACACCGGCGGCTACTCCATTACCAAAACCATTGCCAATAGTTTGAATGTTAGTTTAAAGAGGGCGGAGCAATTCAAGCGGGATCTGGGAGTTACCTCGGTGCAATCCAACAGCGAAGAGGTTATACCCAAGACCATAATGCGAACCGTCAATCCGATAGTGGATGAGGTCAAGTATATGCTTAACCTTTTTGAAAACAAGAATGTGGACAAGGTGGAAACGATCGTTCTTACCGGTGGGTCCGCCTTTTTGCCCAACTTGACCCAGTATCTGTCCCAGACCTTGGACAGAAATGTGGTAGTGGGAGATCCTTGGTATAATATTTCTTATTCTCAGGATATGAAACAAGTTTTATCCGAAGTAGGTCCCAAGTTGGCCGTGGCCATTGGCGCGGCTATGAGAGAGATCGAATAATAATCGTTTATGTTTAAATCATTTGACAAAAAGGAATCCTTTTTGAAAAACGAAAAAAAGAAGCAAAAAAAAGGAGGAGAAAAAAATTCCGGAAACGGTGATGTTAAGTTGAACCTGATCAAGGACGAGATAGTCAATTATTTTGATTGGAAAAAAAATATCATCGTATTGCTTCTGGCCATTTGTTTTACTACCGCCGCTATCAGCGCTCTCTATTGGGGGATATCTTGGTGGGGAGCTCGGGAACAAAGGAAGCAGGTTCAAGAAGTGGTAGATACCAAAAAGATCATAGAATTGAACCAAAAAATAGCTTCAGCCCAAAAGGAGGTGGAAAAGATAAAAAAATTTGAGAACAAAATGAAAAAGGTTGATTCCATGATCTCTTCCCATATTTATTGGACTAATTTTTTTGATTTTTTGCAGAGAAACACTTTGTCCCAGATCTATTTTAATAATTTTGGCGGCAGCACCAACGGTAGTTATACCTTTTCCGCCAATGCCAAGGATTATGCCGCTATTGACGCCCAGGTAAAGCAGTTGCTTGATAACAAGTATGTTACCAGCGCCAGTGTTTTGAGCGCTTCTTCCAACCCCGGAGAAAACGGAGGGAATATAAAATTCACTTTGGAGCTATCCGTGGATCCGGGGATTTTTATTAACTATAAGAAGCAGTAAAATATGTTTGATAATTTTGATTTTGATTTTGAAAAATACAAGAATCAAGCAATAGAATTTTACGAGGACAAGAAGAAGTGGTTTAAGGCGGCCAATACTTTTTTGATCAGGTATTTCAAGTTGTTCGTCCTCGGAGTGGTTGTTTTTATGTTGATAATAGGATTCTTGGTTCTTTTGTGGCCCAAATACAAGGAAGTAAAGAGTTTGGTCAAGTCCTCCAAGCAGCAACAACAAGAGGTTTTTCTCCAGAAACACGAGAGATTGGATGACCTGCGATCCATTATTGATTCTTATAAAAGTATTTCCGAGTCCCAAAAAAACAAAGTGGACGAAGTTATCCCGGAGCGGAGAAATAAAGAAGAGATCTTTACCGAAGTAAAGAATTTAGTGGCTCGGAATGGTCTTTCTTTGAAAAGCATCACCTTGGAAGGAGATAAAGAAAAGGAAGAAAAAGAAAGAGAGGAGGAAAGAATGATCGTGAGAAGACAGCGGAGCCAAGAACAAAAAGAGGAAGAAGAAGAGGAGGATTACGAAAAAAGAGAATTACCCGCGGATATAGAAAGAATAAGATTCAATTTGTTTGTGGTGGGAACCAATTATAACTCCCTCCGTTCTTTATTGATCACCCTGGAAAACAATTTGAGTTTAATGGACATAATCAATATAAACTTTAACCCCGAAGGTAAGACCACCAATATGATAGTGGATGCTTATCAATTAAAATAATTTTTATATGTTAAAAATAGATAGCTTGAAAGAATTGGCCTTTATTGTTCTTACGATCTTTCTGATGATCGGCGTGATCGGTGTTTTTGTTTATATGGTCAGGACGGAAAAGGGGAGTGTTAAAATGATAAATTTCTTATCCTCTATTAAAAGCAATGTGGATAAACAAGAAGGAGCTAAGAGAAGTATAGACAAAGAACTTTTGGAAAGGAAGAAGTTCCAGAAACTTAAAAAGGACTCGGTCCCGGATCGACAGTTTGACGCCGGTAGTAGCAACCCTTTTCGTTCTTCTGAGGAATGAGTTTAAATTCGGAATTTTATGACCAACATTGAGGAAAAATTATTAAAATTATTACAGGATAAACAATTATTGGATTCGGACCAGGTAGAGGAGATATCCCAGGAAATAAAGGATCAAAATTCCGACCTGGAAAGTATATTAAGGCGGAAAGAATTATTGGATCCGGAGAAGTTAATAGAACAGAAGGCCCAGGTGGTGGATATGCCCTATAAGAGTCTTATAGACCAAAAGGCGGATCTTGAGTCTCTAAAGGTTATTCCCGCCCAAGTTTCCGAGAATTATCAGGTGGTTTGTTTTGAGAAAAAGGACAAAGAAATACATGTGGGTATAGTTGATCCTTACAATAGTAAGGCCATAGAGGCCATTAATTTTTTGGCTCAAAGGGACGGTTTGAAGCCGGAATTTTATTTGATATCCCAGGAGAGTTTCAATAATTTTTATAAACAATATCAGAATTTAAAAGAAGAAGTGTCTTCGGCCTTGGAGGAAAAGTATGAAGTGGAAGAGGAAGAAGAAGGCGAAGAAGGAGGGATGTCTTTGGCCGGAGATGAGACCCAAGAAATAGAATCGGCCCCGGAAGGAGAATTGGAAAGCGCCCCGGTGGCTAAGATAGTTTCGGTTATAATCAAGCACGCAGTGGAGGGCGGAGCCAGTGATATCCATATCGAACCCATGGAAAAGGAAACGCGGGTCAGATACAGAATAGACGGGGTGCTGCAGACCTCTTTAACCCTACCCCAAAAAGTTCATAATTCCATTGTGGGCAGGGTCAAGGTGATGGCCAAATTAAAAATAGACGAGACCCGAGTCCCCCAGGATGGAAGGATCAGATTGGTGGTAGATAAAAAAAGGATCGATTTCCGTATTTCCATAATGCCTATGAGCGGCGCGGAAAAAATAGTAATGAGGATCCTGGACCTGGGTAAGGGAGTGCCGGAATTGGAAGAATTGGGCTATGACGGCCGTTCTTTAAAGATTTTAAAAGAAAATATCAAAAAGACTTACGGCCTGTTCCTGATAACCGGTCCTACCGGATCGGGTAAATCCACCACCCTGGCTTCGGTGTTAAGTATCTTAAACAAAGAGAATGTCAATATTTCCACCTTGGAGGATCCGATCGAATATTATATTAAAGGAGTCAACCAATCCCAGGTCAAACCTTCGATCGACTATACCTTTGCCTCCGGCTTGCGTTCGCTCCTGCGGCAGGATCCGGATATATTAATGGTGGGTGAGATCCGGGATACGGAAACCGCGGAGTTGTGCATTCACGCCGGTCTGACCGGCCATTTTGTTCTATCCACCCTACACACCAATAGCGCCATAGATGTTATTCCCCGATTACTGGATATGAAAGTGGAATCTTATTTGTTGGGATCAACTTTGAATACTGTTATCGCCCAGAGGTTGGTCAGGCGTATTTGCCCCAAGTGCAAGACTAAAGTGAATCTGCCCGAGGAGTTCCGGGAAAAAATAAACCAAGAGATCCAAGGGGTGTCGGCCAAGGTGCTTAAAGAGAAAGTGAAGGGATATGAAGAAGGGAAGAGCTTAGCAGATCTACCTTTTTACAAGGGCGAGGGGTGCGCGCACTGCGGAGGCAGCGGCTACAAGGGCCGAGTGGCCATTATTGAGACCATAGACATAACTAAACCTTTACAAAAAATAATAATGAAAAAAGATAAGAATTTGACCTTGGAGGATGTAAAAAAGGATCAAGATTTTATCAATATGAAACAAGATGGGTTTATAAAAGCCCTTCAGGGAGCTACCACTATAGAGGAGGTCATTCGGGTGGTGGAGAGCTAAGTTTTATTTGCATAAATATCCCAATAAAGTTAAGATATTAATATGGGGATTATTATAAAATTAAATATTTAATTGTATGGCGGATAAACAAATAAAAATTTTGTTAGTAGAAGATGATTCTTTTCTGCTGAGCATGTATTCCACCAAATTTGAGCTGGAAAATTTTGATGTGACCATTGCCGAGGACGGAGAAAAGGGCTGGAAATTGGCTCAGAAGGAAGATCCGGATGTTATTCTTTTGGATATCAAATTACCCAAAATGGATGGTTTTGAGGTTTTGAAAAAAATAAAAGGAAACAAAGAAACTTCCAATATCCCCGTTATTCTTTTAACTAACTTAAGCCAAAAAGAGGATCGGGACAAGGGCTTGGATCTCGGAGCGGATGATTATTTGGTCAAAGCCCATTTTATGCCCTCGGAAGTAGTGGGTAAAATAAAGAAATTACTCCAAGGAGGGAGTGAGGATAAGGAATAATTTTTATTTTTTGGTCTTATGGAGATGTCCTCAATTTTTTTAAATAAGATCCTGAGCGAGATAGCCAGTAAGCATGCCGCCGGGGCGCATTTGGCCGTAGGGAGCGCCCCCATGCTTCGAGAGGGGGATAAGCTTTTTCCTATGGGCCAGGAAGAGATCTTGACCGAAGAAAAGATCCAGAATGTTTTGGAAGACATTTTGAGCCAGGACGAAATGGAAGAACTGAAGACCAAAAAAGAGATAGTGGTGGTCAAGAATTTTTTTGACAAATTTCGATTTCGGGTAAATATTTTTTATCAAAAAAATTTTCCCACTTTGGCCTTTCACTATATTTCCGAAAATATCACCGATTGGGGGGAGTTGGGACTGCCGGAACCCTCGAAAAAAGTTATTAAATTCAATGCCGGCCTGGTTATCGTAACCGGGCCCAATAATTCCGGTAAAAGTTCCACTGCCGCCAGTATGATCGAAAAGATCAACCAAGAAGAGAGGAGGTATATAGTAACCCTGGAAAAGCCGGTGGAAAGATTGTTCGTAAATAAAAAGAGCGTTATCAATCAAAGGCAAATAGGCCGGGATGCCAGGTCTTATAAAGAGGGTCTGCTGAACTGTTTGGACGAGGATGTGGATGTGGTTTATATCGGCGGTATGAAGGAGGAGTTCGAAGCCAACCTTCATTTAATGCTGGATCTGGCCGCCGGGAACTGTTTGGTCGTTCTGGAGATGGACACTAAGAACTCCATCAGGACCATAGAAAAGATCCTGAACATAATGCAGAAAAAGAAATCAACCGAGTCTTCTTGTTATATGTTGGCGGATACTCTTTTGGCCGTTTTCGCCCAAAAATTGATCCCCAATAAACAGGAGGGATTATCTTTGGCCGCGGAAGTATTGTTGGTAAACTCCTCCGTCAAATCCATGATCAGGGACAACAAGATCTATCAGCTGGAGAATGTGATGCAGAACTTTATGGACGAGGGCATGATCAATATGACCAGGTCTATTCGCAATCTGATCGATGACGGGGAAGTGAATTCGGAGGAAGTGGAAAAACTCAATTTGGATCTTGATATTTATTGAGTTTTGGGTCTCTAAGAAAATTTTAATAAGGACATTTATTTTTTGTTATGGCTATTTTTAGATATAAGGCCACCAACAAGGCCGGCAAAAAGGTGCAGGACATGATCAACGCTTATAACAAGAGAGCGGCCTTGGAGAAGTTAAAAAGAAGAGGGTTAAAGAACATATCCCTGACCAATAAAACGGATAGCTTGGAATTCAAGATCCTTGTCCTTATCAATCGGGTCACCACCAAGGACCTGGTTGCTTTTTCCAGGCAATTTGCCGTAATGATCTCGGCCAATCTACCCATGGTCCAATCCTTGCGTATAGTGGCGGAGCAGACCAAGAATTTTACTTTAAAGGTGGTTCTTTCCCAGGTCGCCCAGGAAGTGGACAGCGGAGCCAGGTTGTCCGAATCCTTGGCCAAGCGCCCCAAGGTCTTTTCCAAGTTCTATGTCAATATTGTCCGTTCCGGTGAGACTTCCGGTAAGCTGGACGAGGTCTTAACCTATTTGGCTGACGAGATGGAACGGAATTATGACATGATCAGCAAGATCCGAGGAGCCATGATCTATCCGGCCGTGGTCTTTGTGGGCTTGATCGGTATCGGTATTTTTATGATGATATTTGTAGTGCCCAGTTTAACGGAAATGCTTGTTAACAGCGGAGCGGAATTGCCTTTGTCCACCCGTATTGTTATAGGTATCTCCGACTTTTTAACCGGTTATTGGTGGGTTCTTTTGATCGGATTGATCTTGGCGGTAATCGCCTTTAAAATGATCAAAAATACCGAGTTGGGCGGATATTATATAGACAGGATAAAATTAAAATTGCCCGTATTCGGAAAACTATATCATTATATCTATATAGTTCATTTTTCCCGGTCTATGGCCACCCTAATATCCGGAGGGGTGCAAGTAACCAGGAGCTTGGAGATAGTCAAGGATGTTATTAATAACAGGATCTATCATGACCTGATAGAAGAGGCCAGCGGCAAGGTCAAGGAGGGTGATACCATTTCCTCGGTCTTTATGCAGAGCGATGATATGCCCAAAATGGTTTCCCAGATGATAAGCGTGGGAGAGAGAACCGGAAAAGTGGACATGGTTTTGGACCGGGTCAGCAAGTTTTACGAAAGGGAATTGACCAATATAACCAATAATTTAATGAGTTTATTGGAGCCGTTCATTGTTATAGTTATGGGTATAGGAGTGGGTATTATGGTGGCCGCCGTTGTTCTGCCTATGTACAATGTGGCCAATCAGATTTAGTATTTGGGTTTGTTCTTTTTTTATGGTATAATTGTGGATAACTAAGAAATTGATATATAATAAAAAATAAACCGACTCCCTTATAGTATTTTTACTTTTACTATTAAGGGGTTGAAAGGAGGTGAATATGAGTAACCAAAAAATTATGAAAACAAACAACCAAGGTTTTACCTTGATCGAATTATTGGTGGTTATCGCCATCATCGGGCTTTTGGCCACTATGTCCGTTATCGCCCTGAGCGGGGCCAGAGAAAAGGCCAGGGACTCCAGGCGGCTTTCCGATATTAAACAAATGCAGACCGCTTTGGAGATGTATTATAGTTCTACTAGTTCTTACCCCATTTCCCTGGGTGATACTATAGAAACCAGTAATAATACTTATATGGCTGATGTGCCTAGTAATCCTGAGCCGGCTAATGACAGTGCTTGTGACGATTTGCCAACAGATCAGGATTATATTTATGCAAGTGATGGATCTTCTTATTCCATACAATATTGTATTGGTAATAAGTCCGGAGAGGTAGAGGCTGGAACCCATTGTGCCACGCCGGCTGGCTTGACATCTGGTGATACTGGTACTGATAATGTTTGTGATTTCTCCGAGTATGCCCCTTAATTCTTTATTTAATTCAGTTTTTTGTTAAAACCCCGCTCCGATATAGGGGCGGGGTTTTTATGTGGCAATTTTGTGATATAATTCAGTTATGAATAAAAGAACAGCGGAAAAGATCGTAAATAAGTCTATATTGGTCTTGTTGTTGGTTTTGGTTTTTTTAGTGCCAATAATTTTGGGTTGGCAGGAGACTTTATGGAACACTTTTACTT
>Ga0102938_10004066_pt1 | contig 10828 bp, 7 predicted proteins | sample SalPonR2_B_D2_MG_FD_84516 | JGI IMG/M metagenome (GOLD analysis project Ga0102938, IMG submission 84516) | Salt pond soil microbial communities from South San Francisco under conditions of wetland restoration - Salt Pond MetaG R2_B_D2_MG | ecosystem: Environmental > Aquatic > Marine > Intertidal... | reverse complement strand
AAACCAAAAGGCCTCACTCGAAGAGTGGGGCCTTTTGGTTTGTGGTGTCTGGTCGAGAGACGTGCCCCGTTCGACAAATGCGCCAGCATTTGGACCGAGCCGCAGTGGGGCGCCGAGCTCGGCGAAGCGCGCAGCGTCACAACAGGCCCGAGGCTGTTGTGGGTCAATTGCCAGACCCGACCAGGCGAGACTGTCCGCTGCGAGCCAACGAGCCGGTGGTTTATGCTTCATATACCCATTATGAAGTCCATGTTCGCGATGGGTTATTTGCGCGCAGCGTCGGGGTGGTGTTCATGTCTGTCGGCGGTTCCAGCCATTGCGCTGCCGGTGTTGTTAAAAGTTGAAGAATTACTAAATTCTGATACCGGTGTACAATGACGCGTGCTGTCCGCTGGAGTGCTCGTTTCAGCATTGATCGCGTTGTTGTGTATGCGAGTATTTATTCGCTTTTTTGAACAAGTCGGCATGCGGCCTTTTGTATGTTATCGAATGGCTCAGCCATTCATATCGTAATTATTTTTGCGCCGTCGCCATGACCAACAAAGCTGAAGACATTAAACAGCGCTTTGCGTTTGATCAAGCAGACGTTCGTGGCTGCTACGTGCGGCTTGATCAAACATGCAAAGCAATCCAGGCGACACACCATTACCCGCCCGGGCTTGCTGAACTGATCAATCAATTCACTGCCGCTGCTGTGTTATTAAAAGACAGCATTAAAGCGGATGGTAGCTTAACGATCCAAATGCAGACTAATTCAGTGATCGGTTTATTGATGGCCGACTGCTTTAGTGATGGTAGAGTTCGTGCAATCTGCGAATATGACCAGCAGGCGATTATTGTTCAAGACATTGATTTGAGTAAGCAGGAGGGCGCAGTGCTGGCCATTACCATTACGCCTGCCGAGGGTGAGCGATATCAAAGCTTTGTGCCCATTGAGTATGCCAACCTTAGCCAATGCCTGGAAGATTACTTTTCGCGCTCCGAACAATTGCCCAGCAAGTTTAAATTTTTTGCTACCGGTGACACAGTAGTGGGCCTTTCATTACATGCCCTTCCCGTACAGCGAATAAAAGATACGCAACAGAGCGCTCAAGCATTTGAGCACTTGAGTGTCTTATTGGATTCCTTGACCCCCAATGAGGCTCATCATGACGGCGCTGAGGAGATGTTAACTAAACTATTTCATGCGGACCACTGCCGTATTTTTTCGAGTCAGAAAATTCAGTTTGGTTGCGAGTGCAACGCAGAGCGGTCTTTCTCTGCGATCCAATCTTTGGGCAAAGATGATATTCAGTCATTGATTGATGAAACCATAGCCGAAAATAATTCTACCGTGACTGTGGATTGTCACTTTTGTTTTCAGCGGTATCAATTTTCAGTTTCCCAGCTACAACACTTAATCACCGGTCATTAATAGTAAGGACGTTACAAGACCAGTTGAAGAGAGCTGATCTGGATAAATCAGAAAAGTCGAGAACCAGCCAGGCAAACAATTAAGAGCACCGAAAGCGGCTGGAATTTATCGCGAAAAAGACGACGAAAGCTCTAACGTTACGTACAGTAAAACAGTGAAGAACATTCAAATCTGAGCAGACCAGCGGCGGCAGTTGAGTCGAGACATTTTGGCGGTGGTGATTAGGCCAGGCCATATTTCTTGGTAAGCTATTGAGCTGTGATGCAATAATCCTGAACGACAGGGTTATTGCCTGGCTACTGGTGTGATCGAATAATAAGAGCACCGTTGGTGCAGTAAAAAGGAGGATCTAAATGAAAAAGTCTCTATTGGGGCTACTGATCCTATTGGCTATTGCTTTGTATGTGGTGCGACCCATTGGCGTGCGGATGCTCGACGACTCGATGAACATAGTTAATGAGCATGAGCCGTATAGCATCTCACCCCAGGCCGCTGCCTTGCATGCAAGTCTGATCGTTGGAGATTGGCATGCCGATACAACGCTCTGGGAGCGCAGTATGGCCGGTCGGCATGATATTGGTCACGTAGATCTAAAACGCATGCAAGAGGGTAATTTAGGCTTGCAAATGTTTACCTCGGTGACCAGATCGCCGTCGGGTCAAAACTATGAGAGTAACGAGACGTCGGCGAGTGACAACATCACCCTGTTAGCTATGGCGCAACTCTGGCCTATTGCCACATGGAGCAGCTTGAAGGAACGCGCTCTATATCAGGCTGAGCGAGTACATGCGCTTGCTGCTGATCACCCCGATGATTTTATGGTGATTGCAAATAAGTCAGATCTGGCCAGGTGGTTAGCCGTGCGCGAGACTAATTCTGATTTTGTTGGTGGTTTGATTGGCACTGAAGGGTCGCATGCATTGGATGGCGAGCTCCAGAGTATAAGTACGCTGTTTGACGCCGGTTTCAGAATGATGAGCTTGCAACACTTTTTTGATAACAAACTGGGAGGTTCTTTGCACGGTACCAGCGGTGCCGGGTTGACCGACTTCGGAAAAGAAGCGGTCCGCTTGATGCAGGCGAAAGACATTATCGTTGATGTGTCGCATTCATCCGAAGCCGTGGTGCGGGATGTTTTTGCGCAGTCCGGGAAGCCGTTGGTAGTGAGTCATACCGGTTTTAAGGGACATTGTGATACACCGCGCAACATTTCCGATGAGCTCATGCAGGCCATTGCCGCCGAGGGGGGGTTAATTGCGGTTGGATTCTGGGATGCTGCGGTATGTGGTACGTCGCCGCAGGCCATTGTCTCGGCCATCGAGTACGGGATCGGTTTGGTTGGAGTGGATCATGTATCACTCGGCTCGGATTACGACGGCACTGTTGAAACAGATTTTGATGCGAGTGAGATGGCGGTGTTGACGCAAGCAATGTTGGAGTCGGGCATGCCTGAGGAGTCTATCCGGAAAGTCATGGGTGGTAATATGGTGCGTTTTTTGGAGCAAAATTTGCCCGATTAGGCAGCAAGTACGACAGGTTCCGATGATCCCTGGCATACAACGCTGGCCTGGTTTTGAGCGTATCTGTGATGACCGAGGGAATAATTACACATGGTATTGTCGCGACTATACTGGAGACAACCAGGATGCAAGAACCCGACGTCAAACCCTGGATGGGCTGCTGCGCGCACGCAACCCGGCTCTAGCGTTGCAGCCAGGTCTCGGCCTGTGCCGAGGCGAGCTTTACCAGATCACCATGGGCCAGCGGAATATCAATGCCATGCAAGCCCCAGCCGGGTAAGAAGTCGGCACCCACGTCATCACGACGTGGGTCTGCCGGATCGGCATCAACACTGATTGAAAGATACCCTTTGCCATCGCGTTCAATACATTCGCCCTGAAACAAGCCGGGCAGCTTTACAAACGGTGTTTCAATGCCCGCATCCGCGGCGCTGTCAGCGTAGGGCGGCATCTGGGATGTAGCGAAGTACGCATCGAGGTGCAACCTGCCACCACCGAGTTCCACCGGGTTCGTGCAGGCTGCGCGTGTATCGGCACTGCCGGTGAGACCAAACACCGCGGAACCATATTCCGGTGGGGCGATGTCGCGGTAACTCGAGTAGTTCACAAAGCAGTGAATACTGTTGTCGAAGGTACATGGCGGCGTCTCCAGTAAATCAGCGCCTGTCTCCGCATCCACCGGCAGTTCTATAACGCTACCGATAAGATGCGCGGCTATCATCCGACTGCTGAGATAGTTATCGCCCTCTATCTCCACACGCAGCAGCCGAAGCAGGTGTCTTGCGCCCTGGGAGTGCCCAACCAGAATAAACCCGCGCCCCTCGGAATTCGCCACGTAGTGCCTGAATGCATCGGCAACGTCACCGTAGGCAGTATCCTGCACCACCTGACTGGAGAAGTTGCCAGACACAATGGCGGCCACAGTCGCCTGCCGATAGACCGGCGCAAACGTCCTGCAGACAGAGCGGTAGCGCGCAAACTGCGTGAAAGTGGTAAGTTTTTCTTCCGGACCTATCACCAAATCAGCGTTATTTGAGGCATCGGTGCTAACCGTTGGGTATACGTAGAAACAGTCTACAGCCGGACTGGTAGCCACAGGCGATACCTCAAGCTGTGTGCTGCCATCGGCGAAAACCAGTGTCGCAGAGAGATCGCCCTGACAGGCGCTGGCTTCGCCCTCGATACCCGGTCTGCACAACCAGTTTTCCGGGCCCTCGTACAGGGCACTTACGTATCCTGCATACGGATTCGTGGCATCCGCGCCATTGTCTGCTCCGTCGGAGCATGCGTTCAATAACAGGGCGACGAGCATCAGGCACCAAAGCTGCAATTTCATTCGACATTATTCCTGATTCAGCGAGCGGGCCTTCAGTTTACTGTAATTTTGCGCCCATGAATGTTGCGAGCCTGCCCTAACTTCGCACAAAGCCGCGTTAACCATCGTTGAATGCCGCTCCACTTTACTGGGCTGCAGGGGCGGGGGCTATGCTGGCCTTATGTCGGAGAGCAACAGGCGGCTTGCGAGGCCCAATGATGCTAACGGCCGGTCGCAGCGACTCGCGAATTATTCCGCAAATCCGGATGCGGCATTGAGTAGTATTTGCCCCCTGCAACATTCTCCAGCGATTGCAGCGTGCCGTCGGGCCACCGTATGCTAACTTCGTCGATGACCTCTGCATCGCCCAGGCCGAAGTGCAGGGTCGACGGGTTCTGGCCCTGGAAATTGCTGTTTGCCAGCACCGGCCGCATCTGGCGCTGCCCGTTGACTTCGACTGTTACCGTCGCACCAATCGCGCCGGTATTGGGCTGGGTGCCAATCAGGTGAAAACCGACAAAGCCGTCGGCGTCACTGCCGCGGAAAGTGTTCTCGTAAAAACGGGGCGTACTGGAGTTCTGCACTGTCACAACATCGATATCGCCATCGCGGTCGTAGTCAATGCACACGATGCCGCGGCCGTTGGTCCTCTCATCCAGTCCCCAGGCTTCACCCACTTCGTCGAATGTGCCATCGCCGCGATTCAGGAAGAGTCGCGGCCGGATGCGCAGGAATTGCGCCAACTGGTTTTGCGTCAGCTCAACAATGATCTCGGGGACAAGGGGGACGACCTCGTCGGGCAGTGATCCGAAACCGTTTTCATGGAAGATATCGATCCAGCCATCATTGTTGAAATCCGCTGCGCAAGCTCCCCACCCCCAGCCGCCGTCTCTCAGGCCTGAAGACTCAGTGGCATCAGTGAATGTCAGGCCATCGCCCGTTCCCCTATAGAGCCGGTTCCCGCTGTCGCCCCAGGAAAGCATTACGCCGTCATCTTCCTTGTAAATGGCCGTCACGAACCAATCGAGAAGGCCATCATTGTCAAAATCCGCAATCGCCTGTCCCATGCCATTTTCGTCGGTGATTACCGCGTGGTCGGTAGTCACAGCAAAAACACCGTTACCGTCGTTGAGCAGCACCTCGCTGGTGCCAAAGTCGGAAGCGATAACAATATCCTGGTCACCGTCGGCATCGAAGTCGGCAAATGCGGGTGAGAAATGGAAATTCTGTTCCAGGTCCGCGCCGGTGGTGCCGGCAACATCATCTGCCGCGCGCATGACGCCACCGGCATTGCGCATTAACGCCGGAGCCTGCGCGGGTCGCGCTTCGTTGTCCCAGTGCGCCGCAAACAGGTCCAGCCAGCCGTCACCGGAATAGTCGCCGAAGGCAAAACCGAAAACGCTCTTGGACATACTGATCTTCTGTCGCAGCTCAAAGTCCGCGTCGGTTCCTGCATTCCCGTACAATGCAGTTTCCCGCGCGCCGAAGAGATTGCCAACGGCAAGGTCGAGTCGGTAATCAGCATCCAGGTCCGCGAGCCCCAGTGCCCCGATCATGTCCGGCAGGCCACTCAAATCGAGAGACTCGCGCTTGAATCCATCGTCGGTACTCAGGTAGGCCAGCAACGCCGGGCCGTTCCCGACGTAGGTGCCAAACACCAGGTCCGGCCTGCAGTCACCGTTGATGTCGCCACTGACCAGGGGACCGGAGCTCATTGCGAATTCAACCTGGAACGACGAAGCCGAGCCATACCACATCTCTGGTGGAATAAAATGCGTGTGCTCCAGACCGAGCGCCACCGTTCTATCGACAAATCGTGATCGACCGGAGGAGGGCCGCTCCGGTGTGTGATCGTGGCATTCCAGAAGCTCCTCAAGCTGCCCGGCTGGCAGCGGTGGCACCGTGGTAGCGCGCTCGAGCATGCCCGGTGCGACGGCTGCTTCGCTCGCAATATCGAACGGCAGCGATGCCGTTGATATATCGAAAACCGGCTGCAGCAGGTGCCCGTCAAAATCATCGCGATAGCTCGCGATCCATGGCTGCAGGCAATCCCGCGACCTGACACAAGGGTCTGTCAGCGCGGTCAGGAAGGCCACCAGCGCGTCAATCTCGGCGTCAGTCAGCGCGCGATGGGGCAGCAGCGGGCTGAGCCGATCAATGGCCCGACCGGTCAGCTCTCTCGCCGTCGGATAGGCATCTGGTTTGCCGGCGAGCTGGCGCAGCCTCGACAGCGAGAAATCGAATGTCTCGAACTGCGTTGCAGGGTCTGCATGATAGCGAAGAAGCGCTTGCAGATTCTCGAACGCGCCCGCGTGACCGTAGGGGGGCGTGACCTCGACATTCAACAGCGAAGGCGTTCGAAACCGGTATTTGTCGTCGTCATCCTGGGTCACCAGGTAGGCGCCCGGGTCGTCGCCATCGGCGCGCTTGCCTCTTCCAAGCTGCGGGAAACCCACCACGTGAAATGACTCATCGGAAAGCAGGGGCCCGCTGTGGCAACTCGCGCAGCCGAGCCCGCCCTGAGGCGCGTCTGCGAAGAAAAGCCGGGCGCCGCGTTTCGCATTCTCGGAAAGGGCGCCCTCGTTGCCGCCCGCGTAGTCGCGCCAGGCCGAGTCGATGAAGGTCTGGGTGCGCTGGTAGGCGCTGAGCGCCCGGGCAATGTTGTCGTACGTGACGAATGTTTCCGGCGCAGCCATTGGCGATTCTCCGAACGCCGATCGAAAGGCTTTAACCCACCCTTTTTTTGAGCGTAGCCGTTCGGCAATACGCTGGCGAACCTCGGCAGAGGTCAGTTCATAAAATTCGCCGAACCCCCGCATCTCCTGAAATGAAACGGTTGGAAAGCGCGCCTGGACGGCGAGCAGGTCGCCCACTGCATTCTGGTCCGGGTTGGTGCGCAGCGTGCTCTCCGGTGTTCTGAAACGCGGCTGGCCGAGATCGTCAGTGCCGGGCAGCACGTGGATGCGCCCATCAAAGAGCAGCGCATGTTTGAACAGGCCCGCGTTGAAGGTCGTCAGCGAGTTGCGACGAACATTCGGCCCGCCGATGCGTGCCGCTTTCGGGTCGCGATCACGGCTGATATCCGACACCCGGCCCGGGCCGACAACCTCGGGCAGGTGCGCACCAATACCAACCGGCAGCGAAAGCTGGTCGCTGCCACCCAACAGCGGGTGGTGACAGGACACGCAGGCAACGTCGCGATCGCCGCTCAGTTGCGTGGAGAAAAACAGTGCCCGGCCCAGTGATGGCAGGGCGTCCGTCGGCGCGGCGCGATGCGACTCATCAATGGCCGCATACGCATCGCCGAGTTCAGTTATATCGACAAGCGTGGCCAGATTGTCATCGATCGAAGCGTTCACGACGGTGTAGGGAAGAATGAGCGCGACGAGCAAAGCCGGCGCCCGCGCGCGTGAGCGCTTGAAGCCGGTCGATTCCTGCACCGGGGTGTCCTCATCAAGTCCAGCAAGGAGGCCCAGTATAGATACCGCCATCCTGCGCAACCAGTTCTGAGGTCGTTGTTGCGTACTTTTTTACCGCTTTTTCCTACTTTTTTGAAAGAAGCCTATATGTTGTCCGGTTGCGCATCTGCCCGCGCATGACGCCCCGGATGACTGCCGCGATCACGTTGTTGGGAACTCGCGGGCCAAACGACGGCGGATGCGGGGCGAGGGCAGGGGCCTAGGACTTGAGTGCCAGCAATTGCTGGTAAAGATTGTCGGCCTCTTCCGACAGCATCGAGTAGCCGCGTATGTCGCCGTTGCGCTGGGCGCGCATGGCTTCGCCCAACTTCGCCTCGTAGGCCTTCTGCAGTTTGTTGACCTGTCTTTCGGCAGAACTCTTGAAGATACCAAGCATAGTCGCTCCCACTGTTCCTGTAGTCCAAGTGGATACGGCCGGGAAGCGATTTGGTTCACTTTCGCTGAAGACGTGGGGCTTATCTGTATAAGCCCCTCGCGGGTGTAAGCGCATGCCCGGCGACCTCAATGTCGCACGAGGCAAACGATGCGCTAGTTTGCGCCTCGGAATCCGACGCGCGCTGCGAGCCCGCAGACCAGCACTGCAAGCAGCAATAAAGCCCAGGCAGGCATGACGGGCACTGGCGATGCTTCAGAGGGAGCGGGAGCTGCCGCAGCCGTCGCCGACCAGGTGCCGGTAATGCCCAGCCCCGACCAGGTGCCGGATAGAGCGCCGGGGCCTGTCACACTGCCGGTGAACGTGGCGTTGCCCAAACCGCCAACGGCAACACCGATACTCAGCGCAGTACCGTTAATAGTGCCGGATATCGCGCCGTCGATGTCGGGACAGGGGCCGTTCGTCACGCTGACGTCGGCTGTCCCGGAGAAAGAACCGGGGTTGCCGCCCGACTGATTGAGTGCCAGATCACCACTCCATACACAGTCCTGGGCACCGGGATTCTGGCTGACGTTGAGCGTGTAGTTGCCGCTGATATCCTGCGACAGCGCCGCAGCAGAAAATAGTAGCGCGCCAAGCAGCAGTACACCTCGATAAACCTGTCTCATTGGATTTCCCCATGCATGTTCAAAGGTAGGTGGCGCTAGTATAGGAAGAACTGCTGAACCTGTCACCGGGGACTGTTGGTGCTGGATAAACGGTTACGGATTGCAGTGTAGCTGTGCAAGTGTTCACCGGCGTGCGGAGGAAGAGACCCGCGCATCTGGGTTAGGGCATGCACGGCGTGTAAACTTCGGCGATAATAGGGCACCGCGAAGTTCTTGAGTTCAGTTGGCAAAGTCGTGGTAGTTGTGAGGGAAACCATATGCAAGACGTCGGCTGGGGTATCGTGGGATGTGGCGATGTGGCGGAGCGCAAGGCCGGCAGGGGTTTCAGTGCGCCGGGCAGCCGTCTGGTCGCGGTAATGCGCCGCGACGCCGAGGCGGCGCAGGCGTTCGCCGAGCGTTATTCCGCGCAATTGGCCACCGTCAGCGCAGCCGAGGTCATCGAGCATCCCGATGTCGACATCGTCTACATCGCCACCCCGCCAGCGCACCATCTCGAGTACGCCCTGGCGGCGGCTGCCGCAGGCAAGGCGGCTTTGGTAGAGAAGCCCGGCGGTCGCTCCCTGGAGGAACTCGAGCGCATGATCGAGGCTTTCCGCAGCGCCGGACGGCCCCTGTACATTTCGTATTACCGTCGCCACCTGCCGCGGTTTCTCCGGGTTCAGGAGATCCTCGACTCAGGCATCCTGGGTGAAGTGTCGTCTGTTACTTACAACGTCAGCAAACGCCCCAAAAACAAGGGGTGGAGCCTGGACATCGCGCGCAGCGGCGGCGGCCACTTCTACGATATCGCGGGGCATATGCTCGATGCATTCGATGCCTGGTTCGGGCCGCTCAGGCTCGAGGGCGGTTTTGCACGCAACGTCCTGCCCGAACATGTCGCCGAGGATGTCGTGGGCATGACCCTGGTTGGCGAAAACGGGGCAGTCGTCAACGCGAACTGGAATTTTGCGGCGAGCCACAATCGTGACGAGCTGGTGATTGAGGGCACCCGGGGCCGCATCCTGATGGGCGGTACGTCGGTGGACAAGCCCCTGCGCGTGGAGATGAGTTTCGACGGCAAGGCGCGCGTCAGCCGCAGCCTGGCGGAGCGCACCCGGACACACATCCGGCAGCGGCTGGGGCTGAGAATTCGGCGGACTCACCGTTTCACCGCTGTGGCCACGCCCCACGCGCCACTCATTGCGAAAATCAGCAGGGAGCTCGCACAGGGCACCGCGGGAGACGGCAACGCCCGCGAGGCACAGCGCACCGCGCGCCTCGTCGACGCGGTCCTCGCCCCTTATTACGGCGGGCGCCGCGGTGAGTTCTGGCAACTGCCCCAGGCTTACCGCAGTGAGCGAGCGCGCTCTACGGCGCGCAGTGCCGGTCCGATTCCCCCGGAGCATACTCTCTCCCAGGAACAGCTGGATTTCTTCGACCGGGAGGGCTGGCTCGGCCCATTCCGGTGCGAAGGGGCCTGGGAGCGGTTGATCGTACCGGTCAAGAAGGGCCGTCAGGCCCACATGCGCGAGCCGGATGTTCTCGACGTGAGTACTGACCCTTCCATCGTGCGGCGTGTTGCCCAGGTAATGGGGTGTTCGAATATCTCGCTGTTCAAAACCCGTTTCGTGGTGAAGCTGCCGCATTCCGATACAGAAGTCGCCTGGCACCAGGATTCCGGGGTCGGCAATGGTGGCCATACCGAAGACGGCGAGCCGGTACCGACGGTGGTGGCCTGGCTGGCACTGGACGACGTGGATGAGGAAAACGCTTGCGTGAAGGTTATTCCCGGCAGTCACCGGCGCCTGGTGGGCGATCACGAAAAGAAAATTCGTGCCGGGCTGGTTGAGAACGGCGTGCTGGTGGAAGAGGATTTGTCCCGGGCCGTGCCCATGCGCCTCGCCAGGGGCGAATTTTTTCTCTTCCACGCCTGGGTATTGCACGGCAGTGAGGTCAATCAATCGGATCGACGGCGTGCCGGTCTCAACGTGCGCTTTGCGCCGACGGCTTATGAGTGCGACAAGAATTTTGTTTACATGCCGATTCAGTGCGGTGCGGTGATTCCGAGCAGGCGAATTTT
>Ga0102938_10004064_pt1 | contig 10834 bp, 7 predicted proteins | sample SalPonR2_B_D2_MG_FD_84516 | JGI IMG/M metagenome (GOLD analysis project Ga0102938, IMG submission 84516) | Salt pond soil microbial communities from South San Francisco under conditions of wetland restoration - Salt Pond MetaG R2_B_D2_MG | ecosystem: Environmental > Aquatic > Marine > Intertidal... | reverse complement strand
GACGCGTTCGGAAGGCTTCCGTCCGCCGGGCTGGAACCGCGGTGGCGGTATTCCGTCGGCCAATCCGGAATTCCCGACCGTCAGCGCCACCTACGAGACAGACGACGTGGTCAACTGGGAACTCGGCTGGAAGACGCTGTTCTTCGGCAATTCGCTGCGGATCAACGGCAGCGCCTATTTCGTCGAGTGGACCGATATGCAGGTATCGCGCTTCGATCCGGAGAACGTCTCCATCCTGACGTTCATCGAGAACTCGGCGGATTCCGAAATTTTCGGTATCGAGACGGACTTCACCTGGCGCGCCACGCAGAACTTCACGCTGTCGGGTGCGATCTCGTACAACGACACCGAGTTGACCGACGTCGACGCCCAGGTGATCGAGCTTGCGCCGGTCGGCAGCCAGCTGCCTCTGGTGCCGGAACTCCAGGGCTATCTGCGCGGTCGCTACGAGAAGCCGCTGAATGTCGACTGGGCCGATTCGGGCTACGTGCAGCTGTCCGGCACCTTCGCCCAGAATTCGTTCAGCTCGCTGGTCGCCGAGGAACGCCGTCGCCAGGCAGGCTACGGCATCCTCAACGCGCGAGCCGGCATCAGGAAAGATAACTGGACGGTCGAAGGCTTCGTCGAGAACTTCACCGACAAGCGGGCCGAGTTGTTCAAGAACAACCAGGACGATATCCTGCGGATCACCACCAACCGTCCTTTGACGGCCGGTATCCGCGTGTCGTACCGCTTCCTGCCTTACTGAGGACTCGAAGCATGACGGGCGGCGCCAGGCGCCGTCCGTTGCCCGATGCTTGACGGCAGCTCCCCCGGGGCTGCCGTTTTTTTATCCCGGCCCGTTCACCGCCGCTGCCTTCGGGCAGGAGTGAACAAGCCCAGTCCATATTCGCTGTTCAGCAACACGATCCAGCGGCAATGCCGCTTGGCAGCCACGGTAAACTGCAATCATGTCCGATCAAACATCAACCGCGGGGCCGGTCGAGCAGGCCGAGCGATTGCTCAAGCAGAAGCAGGTTCGGCAGGCGACCGCGCTGCTGGAAAAAGCCCTGCAGGCCGACCCCGGGAACGCACAGGCCCTTTACCTTCTGGCGGTCTGCTACCGCGTGCAGCGTCGCTTCGACGATGCGCTGGCCACGCTCGACCGGCTCCGGACGCTATCGCCTGACTACGCGCGGGCCTGGCAGGAGATCGGCCACAACCATCGCGATCTCGGACGTTTCGATGCCGCGATCGACGCCTATGAGCACGCCGTGGAACTGAATCCCGGTCTGGTGGCAAGCTGGCGGTTTCTCGCCGAGGCGCATCGAAACGCCGGTTCTACCGAGCGCGCGAAGCTCGCCGAAGCCAATTTCAAACGCCTGAGCGGACTGCCGCCGGAACTGGTGGCAGTCACATCCATGATGCATGAGGGCAAGCTGTACAAGGCCGAGAAGCTTTGCCGGCACTTCCTGCAACAGACCCCGCATCACCTCGAAGCGATGCGCTTGCTGGCCCAGATCGGCAGCCGGCTCAACATTTACGACGACGCCGAGTTCCTGCTCGAAAGCGCGCTCGAGATGGAGCCGGATTTCGACCTGGCGCGCATGGACTACGTCAAGGTGCTGCATCAGCGCCAGAAGTTCGAACGTGCGTTCGCCGAGGCACGCAAGCTGCGCGAGCGCATGCCCGGCAACCCGGCCGCCGAGCTGGCCTACGCCAACCAGTGTTCGGCGGTGGGTCGCTACGACGAGGCGCTGGCGGTGCTGGACCGGCTCGTCGACGGCATCGACAACCCGGCCAACGTGCAGATGCTCAGGGGCCACGCGCTCAAGACCATCGGCCGTCACGACGACGCCGTCGATGCCTATCGCGCCGCCTACCGCTCGCGTCCATCGCTGGGCGATGCGTGGTGGTCGCTGGCCAACATGAAGACCTTCGAATTCAGCGACGAGCAACTGGCGCGCATGGAATCGCAGGTTGATGCGTCGGGGCTGGGCCGCGTCGACGAGTACCACCTGTGCTTTGCGCTGGGCAAGGCTTTCGAGGACCGCGAGCAGTACGCGCGTGCGTTTGAATTCTACGCCCGGGGCAATCGCCTCAAGAAGGACGAGCTTAGATACAGCGCCGATCGCATGCAGGCCGATTTCGACCGGCAGAAGGCGTTCTTCACGCCCGAGCGCGTCCAGACGTTTTCGGGACGCGGCATAGAGGCGCCCGATCCGATCTTCATCGTCGGCCTGCCGCGCGCCGGATCAACGCTGGTCGAGCAGATCCTGGCCTCGCACAGCCAGATCGACGGCACCCTGGAACTGCCCAATATCCTCGCCACGGCGCATCGGCTCAACGGGCGGTTGGAACGCGGCCAGGAACCGCGTTACCCGGGCGTGCTGGCCGCTCTGGCGCCGGAGAAATTCGCCGAGATGGGGCAGCAGTACATCGACGAGACCCGCATTCATCGCCAGGACGCGCCGTATTTCACCGACAAGATGCCCAACAATTTCCGCCACGTCGGACTGATCCTGTCGATCCTGCCCAATGCGCGCATCATCGATGCTCGGCGCGCGCCCATGTCGTGCTGCTTTTCGGGCTACAAGCAATTGTTCGCCGAAGGTCAGGAATTCACTTACAGCCTCGACGATATCGGTCGCTATTACGCCGGCTACGTCGATCTGATGGCACACTGGAAAAGTCTCTATCCGGACTCGATCCTGCAGGTGGATTACGAGAACGTGGTCGACGCGCTCGAGCCGCAGGTGCAGCGCATGCTGGACTTCCTTGGGCTCGATTTCGAGCCCGGCTGCGTCGAGTTCCACCGCACTCAAAGGTCGGTACGCACGGCGAGCTCCGAGCAGGTAAGAAAGCCCATTTATCGCACCGGCGTGGAGCAGTGGCGTCATTTCGAACCCTGGCTCGGCGACCTGGAACGGGCGCTGGCCGGCATCAACCAGTCAAAACGAGAACAAACTTGATGGAATCGAAAGCACATATCGTTGAAAATTGGTTGCCGCGCTACACCGGCACGGCGCTGGAGGATTTCGGAAAGCATATCCTGCTGACCAATTTCGATAACTACGTCGAAAAGTTTGCCGACCGGATGGGTGTCGAAGTGCAAGGCCGCGACAAGGCGATGCGCAACGCCACGGCCGAGGACCTCACCATGATCAATTTCGGCATGGGCAGCGCCAACGCCGCGACCATCATGGACTTGCTCAGCGCGGTGTCACCGAGAGCCTGCCTGTTTCTCGGAAAGTGCGGCGGACTGAAGAAGAAGAACAAGCTCGGCGACCTGATCCTGCCGATCGCCGCGATCCGGGGCGAGGGCACATCCAACGATTACTTTCCGCCCGAGATTCCGTCGCTGCCAGCCTTCACGCTGCAGCGCGCGGTGTCGTCGACGGCGCGCGATTACGAGATGGATTACTGGACCGGCACGGTATACACCACCAACCGACGCGTCTGGGAGCACGACAAGAGCTTCAAGAAATATCTTCGCCGCACCCGCTGCATGGGCATCGATATGGAAACCGCGACGATTTTCATTACCGGCTTCGCCAACCGTATCCCCACCGGTGCGCTGCTGCTGGTGTCGGATCAGCCGATGGTGCCCGAAGGCGTCAAGACCGACGCCAGCGATCGCGTGATCACCGACCAGTTCGTCGACAAGCAGATCGACATCGGCATCGATTCGCTGCGCGAGATTCGCGACCAGGGGCGGTCGGTCCGGCACCTGCGCTTCGATTAGGAAGCCCCAGACAGCTACTGCGCGCGCGCCTGACGGCGTGCGGCGGTGCTCGGAATCCTCATGTACAACCTCGTACACTGCGGATCCTGAGCTCCGGCGCCCACCGTCAGCCGCGCGCTCGCTACGCTGTCAGCGGCTTCCTCCACTGTGAAAGAGTAACGTGAATCGACGCGGAGATAGTTGCGTAGTCGAACCGTACGAAAAAGGCCCGGCGGATGGCCGGGCCTTCGTCGCTCCCTGTAGAGTCTCCCCGCTACTGCACTTCCAGCGCGAACTGCGCCGAAATCCAGCCTTCGCGGCCCTGGTCGTCGCGGATGTTGAGCCAGTCGCCGGCGCGTGCGACCACGTCGACGATCGCACCGGAATTGAGCGAAAAGACCACGGGATTGTCGGTACCCGGCCCCTGGCGGACGTTGAGCGAGCTCGCGGTTATCACGACTTTTTCGTTGGCAGAGCCGCCGCTGCTGCCTCCGCCTCCGCCTCCGCCCGATACCGTATTGCCCATGGCGTCGTAACGCATCATTTGCGGCGGCGTCACGGAAATCACGTAGTCAACGGCTGCGCCGATGACCTGGCGCAGGGCCTTCTCGCGCGGCGTGTTCTTCCACGACGACAGTGACCCGCCCAGTCCGACCGAGCCGGTGTAGCCGGCCAGGGCACCGCCGATGTTGAAGTCCTTGGCTTCGCCTTCGACGCTGGTAGCGGCCAGGATGCGACTGGTTCGGGCGTCGACCACGCGCAGGTCTATCGCCATGTGGGCGCTGCGCGAACCGCCGGCAATTGCACCGACGACGCGACCGAGATTGCCGCCGCCGAGACTGCCCGAAGTGCCGCCGGAGTTGCCGTCGAATTCGGTAACCGCTGCGACGACCAGCAGTTCAGCGCCCTCGATCTCGCCGATGGCTGCCGCGGTATCCTGCCGCACCCGGCCGCTGGCGCCCAGGTCCTGTTCGCTCAATACGTCATCCAGCGCCTGGCGTTCGAGCACGATGTAACGCCCGGAATTGACCAGTGCGGTGGTCAGCATGTCGGCCATGCCGTCGCCGATCGACGGGCTGTACCAGTTGTATGAATCTGCCGTCTTGTTCTCGAACCGGGCCACCGCAATGCGCGCTTTGGGGCCGTTGTAGTGCTCGGCCTGGGCGTCGGCCATGCTTCGGCCGGAGCTCTCGCGAACGTTGGTCGTCGTGCCGGTACCGGCCGGACAGCCGGCCAGAAGCAGCATGCTCATCATCGCCAGCGCCAGTTTCACAGCATTTTTCATCGATGGCTCCCTTCCGGATGATCTTCTGTTGTCCAATGCCGATTTCATTCCACCTTGAGCGTGGACTCGGCTGCGACCCAGCCGGTGCGGCCCTGGTCGTCGCGCACCTGCACCCAGTCGCCGGCGCGGATCACCGCCTCGACGATCTTGCCGGCGCTCAGTGTGAACGCGGCCGGGGTTTCGCTGTTGGGTCCCTGGTGAGCGCTGACCGAGGTTGCTGTGATCACGACGCGTTCGCCGCCGCCGTTGGTAGCTGAGGCTCCGCTGCTGCTGGGCGAGCCGCTGACCGGACGCCCCGATGCGTCGTAGCGCAACATCGTCGGCGGGGTCACCGAGATGACGTAGTCGACGGCCGCACCGATGACCTGTCGCAGCGCTTTTTCGCGAGGCGTGTTCTCCCATGACGACAGCGAGCCGCCCAGGCCGACCGAGCCGGTGTAGCCGGCCAGCGCACCGCCGATGTTGAAATCCTTGGCCTCGCCTTCGACGCTGGTTGCGGCCAGGATTCGGCTGGTGCGCGAGTCGACTACCCTCAGGTCGATCGCCATGTGGGCGCTGCGCGAGCCGCCGGAAATGGCGCCGAACACGCGGCCGATCTTGCTGCCACCGAGACTGCCGGAGGTGCCGCCGGAATTGCCGTCGAATTCGGTCACGGCCGCCACCACAAGCAGTTCCGCGCCTTCGATTTCTCCTATCGCCGCCGCAGTATCCTCGCGAATTCGGCCGCTGGCGCCGAGATCCTGTTCGCTGAGCACGGTATCGAGGCTTTCGCGCTCGAGCACGATATAGCGCCCGGAATTGACCAGTGCGGTGGTCAGCATGTCGGCCATGCCGTCGCCGATGGAGGGGCTGTACCAGTTCATGGAATCGGCGGTCTTGTTTTCGAACCGGGCCACCGCAATGCGTGCTTTGGGGCCGTTGTAATGGTCGGCCTGGGCGTCGGCCATGCTGCGACCGGAACTTTCGCGAACGTTGACCGTGGTGCCTGCCTGGGCGATGCATTCGGTGGTCAAGCCGGCAGCGGCCAGCGCGAAGATGAGGCTAGAGATCCAGTATTTCATTGGGTTGTCCCGACATATTGTCTTCAAGAAGTTGCTGGAGACCGAACTGCGCATGCAAGTCAGGCCCGCGGTATGTCCAATTTATACGAATTCCAGGCGCAATGCGCGCCATGCCTTCGGGCATAAGAAGGCCGTGACCTGTTCTCCCCGAAGCCCCGAGCCCTTCCGCCGCTGCCACGCGCGCGCGATGGCGCCGGTCGGTGGCATCGAGCAGCCGTCGTCAGGTTGCGGCTGCGGCGCGTCCGGCCTTGTTGGCCGGCTCGGGCAAGCTGGCGCGCCGTCCTATGCCTTCGTGTCTGAAGCCGAGTTGGGCCAGGTCGCGCGGATCGTAGATGTTGCGGCCATCGAAGATTACCGGTTCGGACAGCTGGGTCTTGATGCGATCGAAATCGGGACTCCAGAATGCCTTCCATTCGGTAATTACCACCAGTGCATCGGCGCCGTCAAGCGCCTGATACGGGTCCTCGACCAGCGTCAGGTCATCGCGTTCGCCGCAGATTCGCCGGGTTTCCGGCATGGCCTTGGGATCGAACGCACGAACCTTCGCCCCGGCTGCCCAAAGGGCTTCCATCAGCACCAGCGAAGGCGCTTCACGCATGTCGTCGGTTTCCGGTTTGAACGCCAGGCCCCACAGCGCCAGCGTACGACCGCTCAGATCGTTGCCGAAGTGCAGACTGATCTTTTCGAACAGGCGCTGTTTCTGGGTCTGGTTGACCGTCTCGACCGCCTGCAGGATGCGTGCCTGGTGGCCGTTTTCGGCAGCGGTGCGGGCCAGCGCGCGAATATCCTTGGGGAAGCACGATCCACCGTAGCCCACACCCGGATAGATGAAGTGGTATCCGATGCGCGGGTCCGAGCCGATCCCGATTCGCACCCGCTCGATGTCTGCGCCGACCCGCTCGGCGATATTGGCCAGTTCGTTCATGAACGAGATCTTGGTCGCCAACATCGCGTTGGCCGCGTACTTGGTCAGCTCGGCCGAGGCGATGTCCATCGAAAAGATCTTTTCACGGTTCCGGTTGAACGGCGCATAAAGATGCCGCAACTGCGATTCGGATTTTTCGTCTTCCACGCCAATAATGATCCGGTCGGGCGCCATGAAGTCCTTGACCGCGGCGCCTTCCTTCAGAAACTCCGGATTGGAGGCTACGCGTGGCGTGAATTTGCCGGCACCGGTCTCGGCCAGGGCTGCACGGACCTTGGCGGCGGTGCCTACCGGGACGGTCGATTTCGTGACCACCAGCTGCGATTCGGCCAACTCGCGGCCGATCGTGCGTGCCACCGAAAGCACCGCGCGCAAGTCGGCCGAGCCGTCCTGGTCCGACGGCGTGCCAACGGCGATGAACAGGATCTCGCCGTGGTGCGTGGTCTCGACCGCGTCCGACGAGAACTGCAGGCGGCCGGCGGCGTGGTTGCGCTGCACCAGCCCTTCCAGGCCGGGCTCGAAGATCGGAATCTCGCCGCGGTTCAGCGCATCGACCTTGTCCTGGTCGATGTCCATGCAGACGACGTGGTTGCCGACCTCGGCCAGACAGGCGCCGGTGACCAGCCCCACGTAGCCCGTTCCGAAAATTCCGATGCGCATGCTTCAATCCCTTCCGTTCTTTAGGCCGAGGTTACCGCAGATTGTCTACAGAAATACTGCGGTTGTGGAGCGCTGAAATCATTTTCAATCATGAAGCTGTGAAAAATCGCAATGAAGCGTAGCGAGCGACTCCCTGGCGGTGGCCGCCGGCGCGCAGGAACCGCAGTGCACTAATCGGTGCATGAGGATTCCGAGCACCGCCGGACGCCGCCAGGGAGCCGCGCAGTAGCTTCACTGTGATTTTTGCAGGTCCTGGATCATCGCTTTCAAGAACCTTGCCGCCTCGCCACCAGTGCAGACCCTGTGATCGAAGGTCAGCGACAGCGGCAGCGTGCGGTGTGCTTCCATCCCGCCCAGGACCGGCACCACTTCGTGCCGCAGCACGCCGGCGGCCACGATGGCCACGCACGGCGGGTTGACGATGGGCGTGGCGTAGCGGCCGGCGAACACCCCGAAGTTGGACAACATGATGGTGTAGTCCTTGAGATCTTCCGGCGGTATCGAGCGATTCTTCGCGTTGTCGCGCAGCCGGTTGATCTCTTCGCGCATCTGCCGGCGGTCCGAGGAATGCACGTCCTTCAGGCGCGCGACGAACAGGCCGTCGGCGGTATCGACGGCCATGCCGACGTGCATGCCCTTGTGGATCATGCGCATGTTCTGTTCGTCGTCGTACCAGGCGTTCAGGCCCGGTTCGGCCTGAGCGCCGGCCCACAGCGAGCGCAGCAGGCGCACGGTGATGTCCTCGCCATGCTGCCAGGCGTGGATGTCGGCGTCGTCCATGATGGTGGTGGCCACGACACGGGCGTGCGATTCGCTCATCGCGCGCGCCATGGTCCGTCGCGTGCCGCGGATCGGTTCCCATTCGCCGCTGGGCGCCTCGGGTTTGCTGTCTGTGTCGGCTTGTCTGCGCGCAGGACGGGGCTCCTCGCGGCTGGGCTGGGCTTCCCGGGTTTGCGCCGGCTTGCGCGTCGGCCCCTGCTCGGCGGCCTTGCGGACGTCGGACGAGGTCACCACGCCTTCCGGACCGGTCGCCTCGACGCTGCCGAGATCGACCTTGAGCTTGCGCGCCAGCGCGCGAACCGCCGGTGTGACCTTGACGCCGCCGATGCTCGAGTGGCTCTGCCTGACGACTTCGTCGGATGTGGTGACGTTGCCGACCACGGTTCCGGTGTCGGCGCGCTCCTCGCCGGTCTGGCCGACATCGTCGTCGGCAGGTTCGACCGCCTGCGGTTCCAGTTTTCGCTCGGACGATTCCGGCTCGGCTCCGTCCTTGTCAGCAGCTTTCTCGTCACCGGCGGCTTCGCCGGTGTCGAACTCCACCAGCGGCGCGCCGGTCTTGATCACGTCTCCGGCCTGGCCGTGGAACTTCGCGACCTTGCCGGCGTAAGGCGAGGGTACCTCGACGACGGCCTTGGCCGTCTCCATGGAGACAATCGGATCGTCGACCTTGACCGTGTCGCCCTCGGCGACCAGCCATTCGACGATTTCGGCGTCGGGCAGACCTTCACCCAGGTCGGGCAGATTGAACGTCTTCATTCGAACTCCAGGATTTCGTTGGCCGCGGACACGATGCGTTCCATGCTCGGCATGTAATTCATTTCACTGCGGTACAGCGGCATGATGGTGTCGTAGCCGGTCACGCGCTTGATCGGCGCCTTGAGATGCCAGATGGCCTTCTCGGCCAGGCTGGCGGCGATCTCGCCGCCAACACCGCAGTGCTTCGGCGCCTCGTGCACGATCACGCAGCGGCCAGTCTTCTCGACCGATTCGATGATCGTTTCCATGTCGATGGGCGCGACCGTGGCCACGTCGATCACCTCGGCGCTGACACCGTTCTTTTCCAGTTCCAGCGCGGCTTCCATGGTTTCCTTGACCATCGCGCCCCAGGTCACCAGCGTGACGTCGGTGCCGTCGCGCAGCACGAAGCACACGTCCAGCGGCAACTCCTCGCCGTTGTCCTCGACTTCCTCGCGCTGCCAGCGGTAGATGCGCTTGGGCTCGAGGAACACCACCGGATCCGGATCGCGGATGGCCGCCAGCAGCAGTCCGTAGGCGCGCGAAGGCGACGACGGGATCACGGTGCGAACGCCGGGGAAATGCGCCCAGGTGGCCTCGTTGCTGTCGGAATGATGTTCCGGGGCATGAATGCCGCCGCCCCACGGCGCGCGGAACACTACCGGGCAGTTCATCCGGCCTCTAGTTCGATGCCGCAGGCGCGCGGCGTGGTTGACGATGTGGTCGACCATGGGATACATGAAGCCCTCGAACTGGGCCTCTGCAACGGGCTTCATGCCCTGCGACGCCATGCCGACGCACATGCCGGCGATCATCACCTCGGCCAGCGGCGTGTCGAGAACCCGGTCGTCGCCGAACTTCTGCTGCAGGCCGGCGGTGGCGCGGAACACGCCACCATTGACGCCCACGTCCTCACCGAACACGACCACTGTCGGGTCGGCTTCCATCTCGTGCGCCAGCGCAAGCGTGACGGCTTCAACAAGCGTAATCTCGGCCATCAGTGGCTCCCTCCCTTGGCCGGGAAGCGGCGCGCGATTTCACGCTGCTCTTCGAGATGGTGCGGCAGCTCCTTGAACATGTAGTTGAACATCGAGTCGATCGGCTGCGGATCGTTGTTGATGCGGTCCTGGTATTCCTCGACCGCGGCGTTGACGCGCTCGGCGCAGTCGGACAGCAGCTCCTCTTCCTTGACCTGATCCCAGTGGCCCTGGTCGGTCAGGTAATTGCGCAACCTCAGCAAGGGTTCTTTCTTCCACGCCGAATCGACTTCGTCCTGATCGCGGTAGCGGCGGGCGTCGTCGGCGGTCGTGTGGTCGGAAAGCCGGTAGGTGAGCATTTCGATCACCGAGGCGCCGCGTCCTTCGCGCGCCGCGGCGATCGCCTTGTCCATCGCCCAGCGCGAGGCAATCAGGTCGTTGCCGTCGACCTGGATCGAGGGCAGTCCGCCGGCGATGCCTTTCTGGGCGAGTGTTCTTGCGGTGTTCTGCTTGGCCCGGGGCACCGAAATGGCCCACTGGTTGTTGACGATGACCAGCACCAGCGGCAGCTTCCAGGCGCTGGCGGCGTTGATCGCCTCGAGGAAATCGCCCTTCGACGATCCGCCGTCGCCGACCACGCTGACCGCCACGCGCGGCTGACCGTGCAGCTTGTAGGCCAGCGCCGCGCCGGCCGCGTGCAGGCACTGG
>Ga0102938_10004063_pt1 | contig 10836 bp, 9 predicted proteins | sample SalPonR2_B_D2_MG_FD_84516 | JGI IMG/M metagenome (GOLD analysis project Ga0102938, IMG submission 84516) | Salt pond soil microbial communities from South San Francisco under conditions of wetland restoration - Salt Pond MetaG R2_B_D2_MG | ecosystem: Environmental > Aquatic > Marine > Intertidal... | reverse complement strand
AATGTTTAGCAGTTTTCCTTTTTTCTTCTGTAACTTCAAAAGGCTGATTAATACACCTACGCCGGATGAATCAATATAATCAACATTTGAGAGATCAAGATCTATGTCAACATCCCTGTTCTGTCCGACATCCATAAGTTTTTGTTTAAAGTTTTTTATAGACATCATCTCAATATCACCGTCAATAACAATCTCAACAGTAGTATCTTTATCCCTGATATCAATATCCATATCTTTCCCCGGTATATTTTACTAACTACAATTCCAGAACAGCTAATCATTAGTATATGAATCAAATGGTAATTTTGCTGATGTTACAAGTCAATTATAATTTCACGAAACCAGGTAGCAAAATTATTAATTGTTATTATGAATTTTAATTTCCAGCACACGCACTTCCCAGTACATGCATTTCACGTAATACGATCTGTGGGCTTACGGATCCATTATACTCATTAATTTCAATATTATACAAAATATCAACCAGGGTGTCCGAAATTGTATTCATATCAATCATTTCAGCCATATTCCATCCAACAGCATCTATCGACGTCGCGGTTTTAAAATGAAATTTAATATGTTTTCTGTTTTTCCCGATTATTTTGGCATCATTCACCACACAATTCCTGGAGAGAAACACAAATGGTTGATTCTGTACACCGAATGGTTCAAAAGCTGCAAGTTTATCTATAGTTTTAAAGTTTACATCCTGAATGGGGATTTCACAATCAATTTTCCAAAGCTCTTTTGGGGATTGATCAACCGGTACACTTAATTCAATTTCTCTCATTATTCCGCGTATCTTTTCCTTTTCGCCGCTGAAACCAAATGCCTGCGCGTGTCCGCCAATTTTTAAAAAACCGTTTCTGAAAGGTTCAACTATTGAAAAAAAGTCAAAGTTACCATTGGCCCTTCCTGAGCCTTTTACAATATCTGTATCAGGATTAATGGAAACGACAATAACCGGTTTATGCAGATGATCAGCAATCCTGTTTGCAAGTAGACCGGTTAATCCTTCAGGGCATTTTTCCGACTCAACATATACGATTGAACTTTCAGAATGGATATCACCCTTTTCAATTTCACATATGATACTTGAAAAAAGATCATGAATTACTTCTTTACGATATTCGTTTAACTGTTTAATTGTCCGCAGGTTATCCTGAATTGTTTCATTATCCCGTGAAATCAAGAAATCAGCTGTTAGTTTTGTTTTACCAAATCTACCAGGTGTATTTAAAAGCGGGGCAATATCCCAACCTATAACTTTTGATGAGACTGTTTTATTTATATCTTTCACCAGCATGGTCATTCCATCATGAGACAGGCTGTCAAAACTCCACAGTCCCTGCTTAACAAGTATTCGGTTTTCATAATTAAGGGGCATTAAGTCAGCGATAGTTCCAAGTGCCACCAATGGAAGTGATTCTTTTATATACGCGGTGATCTTTTCAGAATTTAAAAGTTGGATTTCTTTTACGAACTGTTCTATACGCTTGATCTTAGAACCTCTAAGCGGCATACCATCAATGCCCGTATTCAGCATCTGATCTGAGAAAAGGTTTTTCTTTTTAGAAGTACTTGAAATTTGCAAATCTTTGATATCGAATAGTTCATCTTCTTTAAATTTATTTTGTATCTTTTTTTCAATAGCTTCATCAATATCAAGATAAAAAAACCTGATTTTTTCAAACCTTGCTTCAATATACTCTAATAATTCATCAATTTCAATCCCAAACCATTCCTTTTCAGTAACACCCCTGACAACAACCGCGGCTGCAAGCCTCTTATTATCTTCGCACAATAGCACATGTGGAATGTTATAATTACTGGAAAAACTCAATACTACTCCCTGGCACAATTTAAAGGTAACCCCTACTCCTGCCAGATCACTAAATGGATATGTACAATCATTCCTGCAGGGGTTAACCACAATCGCGTCGGGTATAATGTCATCCGGTTGATGATGGTCGCACACTATAACATCGATTCCCAACGAGCGGGCATATTTGATTTCATCTATATCACGTATTCCCGAATCCAGCGTTATAAGCAAACTTATATCCTGCGCCGCAAAATGCTCAACAACAGCCATGGATAACCCATACTTTTCATCATCAACAGGATATCGGTATATGCACTGCACCTGTAACCTGTCAAAGAGAGTCACCATGAGGGAAAGAGATGTTAATCCATCAAGATCAGAATCAGAATAAATACCTACCATTTCATTATTGTCAACAACCTGTCTTATTCTTTCAACTGCCAGTTCCATGTCACGCAATAAGTACGGACTGTGTAATTGACTCAGCCGTGGATTCAGGTAATCCATAGCATCATCAGCATGAATAATGCCACGGGCGCAAAGCAGATGCGCAACAAATTCATCAATATCAAGTTCAGTGCGTAGCCTGTCTGCAGCATGATTGTCAATTTGTACGAATTGCCAGTTTTCTTTCATGTTATGTCACATTAATTACAATATTTAAGAATCAAATAATATATACTAAACTTCTACGCTATCGATTGAGAAGCTTTTTTCGCAAGATAATCAGCTTTATCGTTTAAGTTTCGGGTGACGTGTTCAATTTTACAATTATTTATCTGCTTTTTCAGGCGTTGTACCTCTTCATATAATTGTGCAATATTTTTGTTTGAGACCTTGTATTCACCCTTTACCTGCTTCACAATAAGCTCGGAATCAGTTCGTATTTTTAACACTTTAGTTTTGAAATATATGGCAATCTTTAGAGCCCTGATTATTGCCTTATACTCGGCCTGGTTATTAGTAGCATGGCCAAGGTATGATGCCACCTTGCCTACCTGCCTGTCATCTTTATCATAAATTACCACTCCAATTCCGGATGGACCGGGATTACCCCGTGATGCTCCGTCTGTATATATTGTCAGGGTGGATTCCCATGGTACCGCGTTTAGTTCTGCACCTTCAAAAATATCTGCAGACAACGCATCTTGTTTTCCCCTTCCGTCTGAATCTGTATCTTTATCAGATTTCTTAATAATAACTTTCTTTCTGGATTTAGCACGATCATACTTATTGAGTGTTTGCCGGGCATCGTTTAAAATGTGTATCACTTCATCTTCACTGGTATCAGCAAGTTCAGCTATTTTCCCTATACTTTTTCCTTCAGCAAGCAGCTGTAATAATTTATCAATACTTAAAATCATAGATTTCCTGTTCTTCTCCTGCAATATTGTGCATCAATGTGATCCTCATTAGCTTCTATATATGTATCTTCCACAATTGGTACAAATCACCGGTTTTTCATTTTCTCCAAGCTCCATGACTATGGAAACAGGAACCTGGAAATTACATCCCTGGCATATTTCACCTTTTATTGAAACAATTGCTTTTCCATGTTCCGAGCCGGTTAATTTAAGAAATCTTGACCTGTATTCAGGGGATATATCATTTATTCCCTCATCAAATTGGGACTTTTTATTTATTTCATCCTCATAAGCTGATTCTATTCTCTGCTTCAACATTTCAATATCGTCATCGGCCTGCGCCCGTGTATCAGCCAGTTGACTGTTTTTGAGTGAAAGTTCTTTTTCAAGACTTTCAATCAATTCCATTGAATTGATTATCTTTTCTTCAAGTATATCTTTTTCATTTTTCTTTTTTTCCAGTTCATGATCAAGGGCTTCAACCTCTCTCTGCGTCTTAAGTTGAGTTCTTCTGTTATTAAGATTTGTGATTTTTTGTTCAATATCGCCCAGTTCAAGCTCACTGGAATCCGAATCAGCCCTGGCGGACTTAAGTTTTTTTTCTATGGCCTTTACATCATCACTCAGCTCTGCAACATTGCGTTCCCAGTGAAGTATGGATTTTTTTGCACGTTCCACGGTATTACGAGCATCAAGTACCTGGTTCCAAAGATGCTGTAGTTCTATCATTTTTTTAATATCAGTATTCATTTCACCTGGTCACTTTGAAGGGATTGCTTTCACTATTGGCAATGGACACCTGTACTTCACTATCCTGAATTGTTTTTGTCAAGTAGTCTTGAATATCTGTTAATAAAAAATCCAGTAAAACCTTTTCAGTTCCATAATGACCAGCATCAACCACCATCACACCTGCATCCATGGCATATTTCATCTCATGATACCCCACGTCACCTGTTATGATGCAGTCCACGTCATATTTTTGAGTGATTGCCGGAATTTTTCTCCCTCCGGCACCATTGAGCAGCGCCACTTTCTTGATACTTTTACATTCTTCTCCGCCAAAAGTTATATAATCCAGGTTCAGTATTTCTCTAACCTGTTTCAACCAACTTTCAGTAGATATTGCCTGTGTTAAAGTGCCATAGACACCATATCCCAGTTCATCTGAACCTGCAGACGCATTACTATCATCCCTGTATATAATATCAATGAGAGTAACACCCAATTTTTCAGCCAGTTTGTCATAATATATTTTATCTAACGGCGTATGAGCTGCATACAGGCTTATCCGTTTTTCTAGCATATTAAGCACTATTTTTGAAAGGACATCTTCATCATCAATATTCTTGAGCGGTTTGAAAAATAAAGGGTGATGAGTAACTATCACATTACAACCTTTATTCATTGCCTCAATAATAACCCCATCACCAACATCAAGGGCCAGTAATATTCCAGAAATCTCTTCTTTCGAAAAAGTGATTTGTTTACCCGAATTGTCATATTGTTCCTGTATTATTGGCGGAAACTTTTTGTTTAGAAAATTGAAAAGTTCACTCACAACCATTTCACGTCCCCCTTCATGAAATTATCAGCATAGCGTCACCATATGAAAAAAAACGGTACCCCTTCTCAATAGCAATTTTATACGCGGACATAATTGTATCATATCCGCCAAATGCCGACACAAGCATCAGTAACGTTGAACCGGGAGTATGAAAATTTGTCACCAGGGCATCTGCAGATTGTACATTGTAAGGAGGATAGATAAATATATCAGTTTCCCCCTTCCCGGGTTGATTTTCTCCATTCTCATACGTTGATTCCAACACCCGCAGTGACGTAGTACCCACCGCGATTATTCGCCTGCTTTCTTTACGTGCCCTGTTGATAGTTGATGCCGTCTGTGGAGTAAGAATGTATGATTCAGTATGCATCTGATGACTTGAGATATTCTCTGATCTCACAGGTTGAAAAGTACCCCATGATACGTATAGTGTAAGGAATACGATATCCACACCCCTGTTCTTTAGATCATCAATCAAACTCTCAGTAAAATGTAGACCTGCAGTTGGAGACGCAGCAGCCCCGGGTTCACTCGCATACACTGTCTGGTATTTTGTATAATCATCTTCATCAGGTTTTCTCTGGATGTATGGTGGCAGTGGCATGTTTCCGATGGTCAATAGTATCTCTTCGCTCAATTCGATATTACTATCTACCAGCAATATGCCCCCGGATTTCTCTAATACTTTAAACCTTATTTCCTGGTTTTCTTTTGCATACAGTATCTCACCTGGCTGGATTCGTTTTGTACGGTTGCACACAATATGCCAGCGTGTATTGCTTAGCTTTCTCGTAAGAATAATCTCAACAGTACCGCCGGATATCCTTCTCGTATATATTCTCGCAGGGATCACTTTTACGTTATTCATAACCATAACATCACCGGGGGCTATGAATTCATGCAGATCTGTAAATCTTTTGTGTATAAATGTTTGTGATTTTTTCTGAACAACAAAAAGCCTGGATGTATCCCGTTCAACTTCAGGATGTTGGGCAATTAAATCATCAGGAAGGTCAAAGATAAAATCTTTTAGTTCATATTCTCTACGATCAGTCATTTGTAGTTTGCTGGAAAATATTTATGAATTCGGAGAGTTCACAGCCGCAGCTGAATGATATTTTCGCCTGGCTCCATTGGTTTTTATTCTGTTGATATTTATTATTCTAATACCCCGGTAATAAAATTTCAGAATATTTTCATAATCCTTTCCAAGATTTGCCATCCCCCTGGCCCCCCATTGACACAAACCAACTCCATGTCCCCAGCCATGTCCATGTAACTCCAAACCATCAGGTTTTTTTCTTGCATGAAAGTAAAGGCTTTTTATTTTTTTCGCGGGAAATAACAACCGGAAATTATTACCGGAAATTCTAATAATACCATTTGTATGTTTAATTACCACATTTACGACCCTTCTGTCTTTACGTCTGAAAGTAATGCCGGTAATCTGTCCGATTCCAGAATATTTTTTCTTGAGAGAGTCAATCATTTCATAACGGGTAAGTACCTCTTTCCATTCATACGAGGGTGATCCTTTACAATAAGGACATCTTACAGAACGAAGATATTCCATGCCATCCCCATTCCATACCAGGTTGTCATCAACTGTATAGCCACCGCAGGTTGAATGAAAAAAAGCCACAATTGGCTTATTCTTATATACGGCAATTTCACCACTGGTATCATCCACGGCCCTGTTGGTTTTGGGATCTTCAACCGATCTACCCTTATAAACCTGGAATTTTGTGGTAGCGTCAAGATCATACAGATTATTTTTGTTTTTCAGAATATGATGATATGCGTATGTTCTTGCGGCGACAGCCTGTGCCTTAAGGGTCTCAACGGGCCATCCTGTCATTATCTCACTTGGCAGAACTCCATAAAGGTATTCGTACATTCTTAATACATTTATGACGCACAATTTCCCCATAACATTATGAAGTTCTATCATACCTCTATATTCTTTATCATCAATTTGAAGGAAGGATCCCCATGATTCAATTAATACAGGCTCTTTAATTTTTTCCGGGATAAAAATAAATTTTTTACCCCTTCCATTATATTTAATACTGTTATTATTTATAGACGATATTTTTACACGCGATCGTGATGTAATTGTAATTCTGCTGTCAGTCTTTTGTATAAGCACTTTTACATAATCCGTGTCAGCACCCATCTTTCTGCTTTTCTTAAGAAGGTATTCACTCGAAGGAGCACATCCATCAAGTAATACTAAAATCATGAATAACAATACTGATATAAAAAATCGTTTTCTTCTCATTGCTAAACGCATCAACACATTTACCCTTTTGGATGAAATTTCTTATGAATCTCCTGAAGTTGTTTACGTGCCATGTGTGTATATACCTGGGTAGTTGAAATATCGACATGCCCCAGAAGAGCCTGTACAGATCTTAGATCAGCGCCCCTTTCAAGGAGATGTGTTGCAAATGAATGTCGCAACGTATGAGGGGTGATATTTTTATTGATTTGCGTCTGATCAACATATCCTTTCAACAGTCTCCATACAGATTTTCTGTTTATCATCCCGCCTTTCTTACTTACAAAGAGATATTCACTATTGCGATCACCCAGTATCACCGGCCTTGAATCATGTATGTACTTATACAGCAATCTCTTCGCTTCATTTCCCATTGGCACAATTCTTTCCTTGCTCCCTTTCCCTTTAACTTTCAATAACCTGTTCTCAAAATCAATATTTCCAATTTTAAGTTCAACAGCCTCAGTTATTCTCAATCCACATGAATATAGTAATTCAAAAATCGCCTTGTCCCGCAATTGATATACATCGTTTTCTGAAATTGAATTAAAAAGTTTATTAACTTCTTCTGCTGACAAAAAATCAGGAAGTGTTTTCTCAACATGTGGTGTCTCTATTTTGTGAGTTGGGTTATTCACGTCCCCATAAGTATCAGAGAGAAAATTGTAAAATTGCCTTATGGCAGCCAGGGAACGTGCCAGGGTTCTGGATGAATTATGCTTTTTTGTTTTTTCGTATTTTAAGAATTGTTGCACATCGTCCTGTGTTGCCGAGAGAATATTCTTGTTTTTGTTGGCAAGAAAATCAGTAAATTTTTTCAGATCGTAAGTATAAGAATAGATTGAATTAGGGGATAATCCTTTTTCAATCTGCAAGAACCGTTTAAACCTTTTAATAGCCACTATATCCTTCAATTCAATTCTCCTCAACTTATGAAATAGATAGTCATGGTAATACCTCCTGATACAACATTATTACACTAAGAATACACCGGGGGTTTACAAAGATATGACATAACATATATATTTTTAATATTCATAATACCTGTTACTTTTATCGGTACAGGTAAGATTATGTCTTAATAGAGAAAATAAAAAAAGATGTAATTACATTCTAATTGGAAGGATTATTCGTAACGTAACGCTTCTATCGGTTTAAGATCAGCAGCTTTACGTGCGGGATAATAGCCAAAGAAAATCCCAACCGCGCATGAGAAGAAGAAGGCAACGATTATTGAAAAGAAAGAAAAAATGAAAGGCCAATCAACAAAAAATATTATCAGGTAATACACTCCAAGCCCGAGAAGCATTCCCACTATTCCTCCAGCACCGCTTAATGTAACAGATTCGATAAGGAACTGTGTCAGGATATCACGTTTCTTCGCACCGATAGCCATTCGAATACCGATTTCCCTGGTTCGTTCACTGACTGAAACAAGCATAATATTCATTATACCAACACCACCAACGAAAAGCGAAATCGATGCGATACCGGCAAGTAAAATGGAAAGGGTATTAGAAATGTACTTTACCATCTGCAGTTTTTCTTTGCTGGTCTTTATCTTGAAATCATTTATCTTTCCCGGGGGAATGGCATGGGTACGTCTGAAATATTCTTTAAGTTTGTCAACGGTCTCGTCAATTTCTGTTTCTGAATAAGTTGACACGTATATTTCATCAAATGTTCGTTTCCCCATAATTTTCATTGCCGCGGTTGTATGGGGAACAATCAATACATTATCGAAGTCCCTGCCCGATAGCGCCTGGCCCATTTCGGTTAAAAGCCCAACTATCTTGAATGGAAGTCCGTCGACATTGAGAACTTCACCTACCGGGTTTGTATATCCGAACAGTTCGGTTCTCACACTATTACCGATAATAACAACCTTCTCGCTTGCTGCTATCTCCCTCTCGGTAAAATACCTGCCATTCATCAATGGCCATGATTTTATTTTAAAAAAATCATTGTTCACACCGTAAAGCCTGCTGTAAATGAACTGGCCGCCCCCCTTTGTTAAAATATATGACTTATATACAAAAGGGCTTATATATCGTATCTGGGGAAGTAGGCGATCAATATTTTCTACATCACGCAGGGTAAGAGGTTTTTTTGAATCATAAACCGACATTGCATTGGCACCATAGGTAAATATCTTCTCCCTTACTGCAATCCTGGCACTATTACCGATACCTATCATCATTATAACAGAAGAAACACCTATGATGATGCCAATACTTGTTAATGCGGATCTCATTTTATTACGATTCAACGCTCGCAGGGCTGTTACGAACAGATTTTTAAAGTTCATCAACTTACCTTTTTTTCATACCAGCCTTTTTTCTTTTTTTTACTGGTGAGTCCTCAATAATATGTCCATCCCGGAAAATAACTTTCCTCCTTGTGTACTCAGCCACTTCCGGTTCATGGGTAACAAGAATGATAGTTATTCCCAGGTCATGATTCAGGCTGGTAAAGAGGTTCATTATATCTTCTGTATTTTTTGTATCAAGATTACCAGTTGGCTCGTCGGCAAAAATAATGGCCGGTTCATTAACCAGTGCCCTGGCAATGGCAACCCTTTGCTGCTCTCCACCGGACAACTCACTTGGATGATGATGCTCCCTGCCGGCAAGTCCGATCATACCCAGGTATTTCCGAGCCTTATCCTTCATTTCCCTGGTGGTAATGCCACCCATGTATAAGAGTGGAAGTTCCACATTCTCAATGGCTGATGTCCGGGAAAGCAGGTTGAATCCCTGGAACACAAAGCCGATTTTACGGTTACGTATCTCTGCTTTCTCGTCATAATTCAATGTGCTTCCATCAATACCATCAAGAACATATCTACCGGTAGTTGGTGTATCTAGAAATCCCAGGATATTCATGAAGGTGGATTTCCCCGACCCCGACGCCCCCATTATTGATACGAATTCCCCTCTTTTGATGGACAATGAAACTCCTTGAAGGGCATGAACACTGATTTCTTCGCTGATAGGATATATCTTGTAAAGATCAGATATTTCTATGAGATTATTTACCATATTGGTCGATCTCGTCCTTGACATCTACTTTTTTTCTTAGCCTTACCAGTATTTTATCACCTTTCTCTATATTCTTCGATGTAATTTCAGTGTAAAAATCACCAACAAGTCCTGTCTTAACCTCAACATGATCAACTGGTAAATCCCCAAGAGCTACATCTTTCTTTTTCCAGATAAACTTTTTCCCGGCAGGTACATCTACATCAACCGGGGATACAACAAAGGCATCATTGGCTATTCGTAATACATTTTTCTTTTCTTCCACCAATACTGTTGCCGTTGCTGTCATACCTGGTTTCAACAAGAGATCGGAATTGTTGCAAATTACAACTGATTCATATGAAATGACCCCGCCTTTATTAATTGGGTTAAAACGAACCTGGTCAATTTTTCCATCAAATTTTTTACCGGGATATGCACTCACGTTAAATGTTACCCGCTGACCTTTTTTTACATAACCAATATCCGATTCATCTATACTGATTATAAGTTTCATTTTTTTTAATGTTTTTGCAATGGTAAACATGAGCTTGTTTACCCCAATTGGATAACCTTCTTCAATTTCTTTTGACATAACTATTCCGTAAATTGGAGAATACACCCTGGTTGATTTTTGTTGCTCGCGCAGGCTCTCATAATCCAGTTCAATCTGCTTAACCGTTGTTAATGCCTTTTTGTATTCCAGTTCTGCAAGCTGCAGGGCATTTTCTGAGATCAGATTTTCTTTAAAAAGTGACTTTTTGCCTTCGTATTCCTTT
>Ga0102938_10004062_pt1 | contig 10837 bp, 9 predicted proteins | sample SalPonR2_B_D2_MG_FD_84516 | JGI IMG/M metagenome (GOLD analysis project Ga0102938, IMG submission 84516) | Salt pond soil microbial communities from South San Francisco under conditions of wetland restoration - Salt Pond MetaG R2_B_D2_MG | ecosystem: Environmental > Aquatic > Marine > Intertidal... | reverse complement strand
TCTGGCGCTGCAGTTCCAGGCACTTGTCCCGCAGGGCATCGGTATTGATGCGGTTTTCGTCGTCGGTATCCACTGGAATCAGGGATTCGCGGCCCAGGCCGAGTACGTCGGCGGCCTTGCGCAGGGAATAGTGGCCGCGGCGGGAGACGACGATGGCGGCACCTTCATAGCCGTAGTACTTCAGCGCCCGGAACAGGCCTTCCTGGTGCAGTCCGCGGAAGCTACCTTCTGCCGGGAATGCCCGGTTGCGGGCGACCCACAGGGCGGTGAGGTTAGCGACCGTGCCGCCCGAGCACATGGCACCCAGGGCGTACCGGGGGTCATGCATCCACTTGCGGTAGAACGCGCCGTCTTCCTGGTATACCAGGCGGTGGATCATGCCCAGCACCTGGCGCTCCATGGGTGTGAAGGCCTTGGAGGTTTCGGTTTTGACCAGATTCTGGTTCAGGGCAATCATGATTTTGGACAGCGGCAGCATGAAGTACGGCAGCGCTGAGGTCATGTGCCCGATAAAGGACGGTGAGGCGGTGTGAACGGAATTGGCCACCAGTTTGTCGAGCAGGAACTGGGCCTGTTCAGATACGAAGACGGGCTTCTCGGGAATGCTGTAGTCGGAGAAGTCTTTCTCCACATCCGAGAGGTCCCGTTCAACCGCAACGATGTGTTCCTGCAGGAAGCCTGCAAGATTGCGGGAGATGTTCTGGTCAATCCGGCTCAGCGTCGATTCCGGTGCTTCAGGCACCGTGAACACGCGATACATGGCCTCTACCGAGGCCTGTGCGGATTTCTTTTTTCCGGTCATAGGCGCCACTCACATTCAGTGGTCATCCGAAGGGCCGGTTCCGGATGCCCTGCGGATACGGCCGGCATTCATGTCCGGCATTGGTTTCTGGTCACCTGCCTCTGGCAGGCGCACTGGCATCCCTGAGGGGGCGTAGTATACGGCCTGGCGACAGGTTACGCCACACGGCCCCTGCTCAGATTATTGTGTCCTGGTCAGAGTATTTCCCGGTGTATATCCAGTATGGCAGCATCCACGCGTTCTTCGATGGCTTTTTCGATCTGGTCCAGGCGTTGGGTAATCTGCTGGGAGGAGGTGCCGAGGGCCGCGATGGTCCAGGTGGCGCAATCAAGGGCCTCCTGGTCGGCGGTTTCGGCAACGGCCAGGTCGGGTTCCTTGCCCCAGACGGCCTTCAGGGCGGTGAAGACTTTGCGCTTGGCCTTGAGGTCGTCGCAGCCGTAGAGCTGGAAGTGCAGGGTCAGTACGCCCACATGGGGCGTGATAACCGGCTGCTGGGGCTTCTGGCCTTCCCTCAGGAGTTTTCTCAGGGCTTCTGACATGTCTGGTTCGCCAGGGTTTAAATGGGCCGAAAAGAGGTCGGATTACGCCTTCGGCTAATCCGACCTACTTGTCCGAGTAATAAGTTAACCGTAGGTCGGATTAGCCGAAGGCGTAATCCGACAGGTCTGGCTAACATCAATCACTTACCCTACTACAGGCGTTGCCCGTTTGATAATGGCTGCCGGATCGGTGCCCGAGGGCAGGTTGCCGTAGTTCATACCCCCATTGGACTGCAGTCTCGAGGCGCAGAAAGCGTCGGCGACGGCGGCATCCGAGTGGCGGAGCAGCAGGGAGCCCTGCAGGGCCAGGGCCATGCGATCGACCAGGTTGCGGGCGCGGTACTGGAAATCGCTGATGTCGGCGAAGTCGTGTTGCAGCTGAGCCAGGAACTGGTCGAAGCGGCGGTCGGTACCTTTCGCTTCAGCGGCTTCCTTGAAGAAGGCGTCGAGGGTTTCAGGCTCTTTTTGCAGGGCGCGCAGGGTGTCCAGGCACTGAACGTTGCCGCTGCCTTCCCAGATGGCGTTGACGGGAGATTCCCGGAACAGTCGGGGCATGATGCAGTCTTCCATCACGCCGCTGCCGCCGATGCATTCCATGGCCTCATAGGCATGATTCGGGGTGCGTTTGCAGATCCAGTATTTGCCGACCGGTGTGGCGAGGCGGGCCAGCAGTCGTTCGTGTTCTTTGTCCTGGTTGTCCAGGGCGCGGGCGATGCGCATGGTGTAGGCCAGTGCAGCCTCGCTTTCCAGGGCCAGGTCAGCCAGGACATTCTGCATCAACGGCTGATCAATCAGACGGGCGCCGAAGGCGCTGCGGTGACGGCAGTGATGGCTGGCCTGGGCGATGGCCTGACGCATGCCGGCGGAGCTGCCGATCATGCAGTCGAAGCGGGTCATGGCCACCATTTCAATAATGGTGGGGACGCCGCGGCCTTCTTCGCCAATCATCCAGGCCAGGGCGCCCCGCAGTTCGGCTTCGCTGGAGGCGTTGGCAATGTTGCCCATTTTGTTCTTGAGGCGCTGGACCTGCCAGGGATTCTTGGTGCCGTCCGGGCGCCAGCGAGGCATCAGGAAACAGGACAGTCCCGCCTGCGTCTGAGCCAGTACCAGGAAAGCGTCGCACATGGGCGCAGAGACGAACCATTTGTGGCCAACCAGCTCATAGGCCTGGCCGGGGCCTCCTGCGCCAATCGGATAGGCTCTGGTGCTGTTGGCACGAACGTCACTGCCACCCTGTTTCTCGGTCATGGCCATGCCGATGGTGACAGAGCTTTTCTGGCTGTCCGGAAGGTTGCGGGCATCGTAGCTGTCGGCCAGGATGCGCGCTTCCCAGTCTGCGGCCAGCTCCGGCTGTTTGCGGATAGAAGGAATGGCCGCGAAGGTCATGGTGACCGGGCAGCAGTGGGCAGCTTCCACCTGGGAGTGCATGTAGTATTTGGCGGCGCGGGCAACGTGGGCGCCCTGGCCGGGATGGCTCCAGGGGCTGCTGTGCAGACCATTGTCGAAGGCAATCCGCATCAGCTCGTGATAGGCCGGATGGAAGTCCACTTCGTCTATGCGGTGGCCAAACCGGTCATGGGTGTTGAAGACCGGTTTGTTGGCGTTGGCGCGAAACCCCAGGTCGATGGTCTCCGCGGCCCCGGCCAGGGCCCCGAATGCCTTGAGGTCCTCGGCGGCTTTTCCCGCGCCCTCCCGCAGGGCGGCTTCCTGCAGGGCAATATCCTGCTCGAACAGGTTGTAGTTCTCGAGGGCCGGGGGCTGGTTGAAGACCTCGTGGGTGGCCGCCAGGTAGCGATCTTCCTGGTCGTTTGATGGCATCTCTGGCCGGGGCTGCCGCGCGTTCATAGCTACCTCCTGGTGCCGGTCAACCCCTGCATACAAAAGCAGATGATGGAATTGACCAGCGGGTCATTGTTGTCTTCCGTTGCGCTGTTCGCCTGGCTGGTCTGTGTTGGCGACAGTGGGCCAACCAGGCTTTCCGCGATGGCGCCTACCAGGCAAGTACTGCTCTGGCGAGCGTCCTGATCCGGGATACATCCATCTTCAATGCCCTCGCGGATCGCTTTCTCGAACAGGTCGGCATAGGCCTTGCGGTACGCCAGCCGTTCCTCTTCCACTTTCGGGTCCACCGGCTCGGCGATCAGTGACCAGGCCATTGTCGGGCCTTTCAGCGCCCTCTCGGCAAATTGTCTGAGCGCCCGCTCCAGCCGCTCGGCGCCGTTCCCGCCGGATGCGAGGGCTTCGGCGACCTTGTCGACTTCCCGTTGGGTCGCCAGCCGGAAAATTTCGGCGAACAGGTCTTCTCTGGACTCGAAATGCCGGTAAATAGTTCCTGTGGCAACGCCGGCCAAGCCGGCGATACGGGTCACCCGGGCGCTTCTGAAACCGCCCTCGGCCACGCACTGATAGGTGCAGTCCACGATCCGTTTTCGTGCTTCAGCCTTACGCTGGCGCATTTTCTCCGTTTCTCGATAGGCCATTCCGGCTCCCTATAAGTAGTGAATCACTATTCATTCTTTGTGTCAATTTTTTGAGTCACTGACGAATATAAAATTTCCGCATGTAATTCAATTGCTTGTTGCAAGTTACAAAAAATTACAAAAAAGGCGTTGCCAGTAAATAGCGTGGTCACAAAAAGCAGATTATAAAGACGCCAAGACGAGACCGCAGGCGGTCGTTCGTCGATACGGAGTGAGGTTCCCTGCGGGGTCGCAGCACTCGACCATCTGTTTTCGTTGATGGAGAAAAGATCATGAGTGAATTCGACGAAAGCAACCTGGAGCAGTCCGGAAGCTGGACCAGCGACAGTGACGACAACCATTCCATAGCCGGCCGTGCGCGTGTTCGCGCACAGTTGCAGGCAGACATTGAGGCGTTCCTGAGCCAGGGCGGAACGATTCAGGAGGTCGATACCTCCTTCCGTTCGGACACCCCGCGCAAGGTGGAAGTGGGTTTCAACAACCGCTCCCTCTGAACGCTGGCAGGGCAGGCCGGGGCGCTCCGCCCCGGTTCTGTTTTTGATCCCGGTCTCGGTATGACTTGTCAGTGTCGTTTATCCTCGTCCAGTACCGCTCTGTTCCGTTAACCGGGGCAAAGCGCCAGTCACCCGATGATTCCGGACCCCTGTGGCCATGAAGTCCCGTATCCGTCTTTTCCTCAGTTTAGTCGTGATAATAGCAGCTGTTGGCAGCGTCTGGCTGATTGGCGCCGACCCGGATGGCGTTGCGAGTCCGGCTGATTCGGTGTCAGTAACCTCGCCTCAGGTGCCGCTGGCCGTTCAGGAGGCTTCTGGCACTGCATCCCCGGATCTGGTTGGTAGAGCGCCTTCAGTCAGTATTCCCGAGCAGCTGCCGGCCTCGCTCTCAGGCACGTCGGTTCCGGAGGGCTGGGCCCGAACGGACCGTCTGGGTAATCTGATACCGACCCCGCACCTGCGGCAACTGTTCGAGTATTTTCTTTCCGCCCTGGGAGAGGAATCGCTGCAACAGTTGGTGGCGCGCATTGAGACGGCTCTGTCGGTGCTGGATGAGCCGGCGAGATCCCAGGCCCTGGCAACCCTTGGAAACTATCTGGAATACAAACTGGCTGTTTCTGATCTGGAGCAGAGCTACGGAGAGGTCTCCGGACTTGGTGCCGGGGAAATGCAACGGAGGATGGCAGAGATCCAGGCCCTGCGCCGGAACTGGCTGGATGTTGACACTGCCGACGCGTTCTTTGCCGACGATGAGGCGGTGGACCGTTTCCAGATTGAAAAACTCAGGATCACAAGCGACGACAGTCTGACCGACGGGCAGAAGGCCGAGGCTCTGCGCCGGGCCGAGTCTTCCCTGCCGGAACCTCTCCGCAAGGCCAGGGAGGAAACCCGCCGGTTTGCGGACTATGAACAGGTGCGCCAGGAGCTGGCGGATGATCCCCGGGCGCTTGCGGCCTGGCGGCAGGAGGTTTTTGGTGAGGCCGCGGCGGATAGGCTGGCCCGGCTTGATCAGGAGCAAAAGGCCTGGGATCGCCGGTGGCAGGCCTACGCTAATGAACGGGACCGGGTGTTGTCCTCGGGGCTGGCCGAGCCGGAACGCCAGGAAGCGCTGGCGCGCCTCAGGGCCAGCCACTTCAATGAAACCGAACGGATCCGTGCCGAGGCGCTGGATTCGATCCGGTAATCAGCCTGTCATTTAATCGCCTTATCCTGCTGAGGGAGTCTGCAACCAGCGGCGTTGGCCGTGTATGATGATGCTAAGGGCGCCCGGCGGATGCCGTGACGGTCCATCAGACTTTTTGTTCAGCCATTCAGGAGGTTGTCAGTGCCGATTCCGACTCCCCGTGCTTTTCCGGCCACCCGTCTGCGTCGTAACCGGGCCAGTGACTTTTCCCGTCGCCTGGTTCGGGAAAACCAGCTTACGCCAGACAACCTGATCTATCCGGTGTTCGTGCTGGAGGGTGAGGGCCAGCGGGAACAGGTGCCCTCAATGCCGGGGGTGGAGCGTCTGAGTATTGATCTGCTGGTGGAGCAGGCGGCGGAGCTGGTGGTCTTGGGTATCCCGGCCATTGCCCTGTTTCCGGTCGTTCCGGTTGAGAAGAAAAATCTCTCCGGCTCCGGGGCCTGGGATTCGGACGGTCTGGCCCAGAGAGCGGTTCGCGCCCTGAAAGCAGCCTGTCCGGAACTGGGTGTGATTACGGACGTGGCGCTGGACCCGTTCACCACCCATGGCCAGGACGGCATCATCGACAACGACGGGTATGTTCTCAATGACGTCACCATCGAGGCGCTGGTCAATCAGGCGCTTTCCCATGCCGACGCCGGCGCCGATGTGGTGGCACCTTCGGACATGATGGATGGGCGGATTGGCGCCATTCGCGAAGCCCTGGAGAGCGGCGGCCATGTGAATACGCGGATCCTGGCCTATTCTGCCAAGTACGCATCAAGTTACTACGGACCTTTCCGGGACGCGGTGGGTTCGGCGGCCAATCTCGGTAAGGGTAACAAGGCCACCTACCAGATGGATCCGGCCAACGGCGATGAGGCATTGCATGAGGTCGCCATGGACCTGGCCGAAGGCGCGGATATGGTGATGATCAAGCCGGGTATGCCGTATCTCGATATCGTGCACCGGGTGAAGACGGAATTGCGGGCGCCGACTTTTGTCTATCAGGTCAGCGGCGAATACGCCATGCACATGGCTGCGGCCCAGAACGGCTGGCTGGACGGCGATGCGGTGATGATGGAAAGCCTGATGGCCATGCGCAGGGCCGGAGCCGACGGCATCCTCACCTACTTTGCCGTGCGTGCGGCCAGGTTGATGCGGGAGCGTCGGCACGGATAAGCCAAGCAAGTCATTCGCCGGTAGCGGCGAACACACTGGAATCGAGGAATCATGACAACGGAAACGGCGAAGAATCAGGCGGCAGGGGATGAGCGGAGTGTGCCAGCGCCGGTAGAGGTGCCCCCGGTTGGTGAGGAGATCAACCTGGATGCCAATGAAAACTACTTCAACCGGGAACTGAGCCAGCTGCAGTTCAATTACCGGGTACTCAAGCAGGCGCTGGATAAGACCCACCCGTTGATCAACCGTCTGATTTTCTGCTGCATCTTCAGCAGCAACATGGATGAGTTCTTCGAGATCCGTGTTGCCGGTCTGCGGCAGCAGATGAAATACGGTCGTGAAACCATCGGTGCCGATGGCATGATGCCGGATCAGGCACTGGCGGAAATCAGCCGGGTTGCTCACGAGTACATCCGCGAGCAGTACGACATACTGAACAATGTGCTGATTCCCGAGATGGAGCAGGAGAACATTCACTTCGTCCGCCGTCGGGAGTGGACACCGGAGCAGGCGGAGTGGGTTCGCAACTACTTCGAAGACGAGATCCTGCCGGTGGTCAGCCCCATCGGGCTGGATCCCTCGCACCCGTTTCCACGCCTGGTGAACAAAAGCCTGAACTTCATCGTTGAACTGGATGGCAAGGATGCCTTCGGCCGGGAAACCGGCATGGCGATTGTGCCGGCTCCCCGTTCGCTTCCGCGTCTGGTGCGGCTGCCTGACAATGTCTGCAATGGTGGCGAGAACCTGGTGTTCCTGTCTTCCATGATCCACGCCCATGCCGATGAACTCTTCCCCGGCATGGAAGTGAAAGGTTGCTATCAGTTCCGGTTGACCCGTAACGCCGACCTTGAGCTTGAGGACGACCTGGAGGACCTGGCCTCTGCCCTGCGCGGTGAGCTGCTCAGCCGCCGGTTTGGTGACGGGGTGCGTCTTGAAGTTGCTGACAACTGCCCGGAAGAGCTGGTTCAGTTCCTGCTCAAGGAGTTCGGTCTGACCGAGCGGGATCTTTACCAGGTGCATGGCCCGGTCAACCTGACCCGACTGATGGCGGTCGGTGGGCTGGTGGACCGGCCGGATCTTACTTATTCCGGCTTTTCGCCATCGATTCCCAAGCAGATCCGCAGCAAGGAATCGATGTTCGACGCTATCCGCAAGCGCCCGATCCTGCTGCTGCATCCCTATGAGAATTTCAGCCCGGTGGTCGATCTGCTGCGTCAGGCCGCCAAGGATCCCCAGGTTCTGGCGATTCGACAGACCCTCTACCGTACCGGAGCCGATTCGGAAATCGTGGAAGCCCTGGCGGATGCCGCACGCCGTGGCAAAGAGGTTACTGCCGTTATCGAGCTTCGGGCCCGTTTCAGCGAGGCTGAAAACCTGGAGCTGGCCAGCCGGCTGCAGGAGGCCGGGGTGATCGTGGTGTACGGCGTGGTCGGCTACAAGACCCACGCCAAGATGATCCTGATTGTCCGTCGCGAAGAGGGGCGGCTGCGTCGTTATGTCCACCTGGGCACCGGTAACTATCACGCGGGTAATGCCCGCCTGTATACCGATTACAGTTTCATGACCTGTGACGAGTCGATCAGCGACGACGTCAACAAGCTGTTCCAGCAGCTTACCGGCATGGGCAAGGCTCTGAAGATCAAAAAACTTTTCCATTCGCCATTCACCCTGCACTCGCGCCTGCTCAGCCTGATTGAGCGCGAAGCCGGCTATGGCGAGAAAGGCCGGATTATCTTCAAGTTCAATGCGCTCACCGAGATCCAGCTAATCAAGGCGCTTTACCGGGCCTCCCAGGCGGGTGTGAAAATCGATCTGATTATCCGCGGTATCTGCTGTCTGCGTCCGGAAGTGCCGGGCCTATCGGAGAATATTCGGGTGAGGTCCATCATCGGTCGTTTCCTGGAGCATACCCGCGTTTACTATTTCGGCAACAATGGCCGCCCGGATGTGTATTGTTCCAGTGCCGATGGCATGGAGCGGAACCTGCTCAGCCGTGTGGAAACGGCTTTTCCTCTGGATGATCCTGATCTGGCCGCGCGGGTCAGAGAGGACCTGGATACCTATCTGGCCGATAACTGCCAGTCCTGGGTACTGCAACCGGACGGCAGTTATATTCAGAACCAGCCCGCAGAAGGTGAGGAACGCCTTGCCTCACAGCTGGTATTGCTTGATAGGCTGACCGGAAAAACCTGATTCCCGAACTGGAGAACGCGTTTGAACGCCAAATGGATGATTGCCGGCGCTGGTGTGCTGGCTGTAGCTGGCGGCCTGCCCTGGGTCGTGGGGTACGTTACTGAACAGCAGTGGCACCAGGCAACGGCGGAGGTGAACAGTGCGCAACCATTCCTTCGTATGGAAACCGATAATTATCAGAGGGGGATTCTCGGCGCCCAGTTCAGTGGTTCGGTAAACCTGACTAATCCGGAAACCGGTGAATCCCAGCGCCTTGCCTACCGAGCCAATGTGACTCATGGCGTGACCGGCAGTCTGATGGATTTCCAGCCTGAGGATGGCTGGTCCGCCGACGATACGGACTGGTTCTCCGGTGAGGAGCCGAGGCTGACCCTGGAAACCCGTCTCTGGGGTACCGCAGTGCTTGAGCTTGAAGCGCCCCAGATGACCTTAACCGACCTGGATTCCGGGGAGACACTGGCCTCAAGTGGCGGTTTGGCAAGAATCGAGATCAGTGACGCCGGTTCAAAGGCCGATGCCTTGATGGTCTGGCCGGCGGTAACTCTGTCTGGTCCGGACCTGGATGTTCGGGTCAGCGACTTCCGCCTCGAGCAGACCATGACTCATCTGACTGGCGAGGTCTGGACCGGCTCTGGCGAGATTGTGGTGGACTCGGTTGCGGTGACACCGGCTACGGAAGCGCCATTCACGCTCCAGGAGATTTCGGTTCGCAGCAGCAGTGAGCCAGTCAGTGATGGCGAACGCCTGGATTCGCGAATGGCTTTTGAGGTTGCCGGCGTTTCAACGGCCGATGAGCGGTATGGCCCCCAACGGTTGGTGTTCGCATTGTCAGGGCTGGACGTGGCGGCCTGGAGCGGCCTGACTGATAGTCTGTCATCCATGCAGGCACTGGCCATAAGCCAGGCCTCTGGCGGTCCTCAACAGTTCGAGCAGCAGATGGCTGCCATGCAGCAGGTAAACACCGCCCTGCGTGACCTCGCCGCTGCCGGCTTTTCGATCGGATTTCCGGAGTTGACCATAACCACACCAGAAGGGGTGGTTGAGGGCAGCGCCCGGATCACTCATCCGGAGCTGACAGCCGATCAAAAAGACGAGATGTTGATGGTGATGCAGCAACTGACCGGCGAAATGGATCTCAGTCTGCCACTTGCGCTCGCGGAGGAATATCCAGAGTTCCAGCTGCAGCTGGCACCCCTGATCAAACAGGGATTGCTGGTCCAGCAAGGCGACAGGCTAGTGCTCGATGCCAGTATGAAAGATCTCATGCTGGACGTGAACGGGGTGGAGATCCCTTTGCCGCCGTTGCTTTGAAGCCTGGTTTACTGCCGTAAAAACAGCCCCGTTCAGCGGGGCTTTTTTGTGACATCAGGTTCAGCTGAACTTCTTTTTCAAAGCCGCCTCTACCGCCGGATCGACAAATTCCGAGACATCGCCGCCCAGAGAGGCGATTTCCCGGATCAGGGTGGAGGAGATGTAGGACAGGTGGTTGGCCGGTGTCAGGAAAACGCTCTCCACTTCCGGCGCCAGCCGGCGGTTCATGTCGGCCAGCTGGAATTCGTATTCGAAGTCCGACACCGCCCGAAGGCCACGCAGGATCACGGTGGCGCCCTGTTCACGGACGAAATCGGCCAGCAGGTTGCTGAAGCCGGTGACGCTGACATTGGGGAGATGCGCGGTCGCCTGGCGGACCAGTTCGCAGCGTTCTTCCAGATCGAGAAGTGGCTGTTTCTTGGGGTTGTAGGCGATGGCGACGACGATTTCATCAAACATTCGGCCGGCCCGTTCGATCAGGTCGGTGTGGCCGTTGGTGATGGGATCGAAGGTGCCCGGATAGATGACTTTGGACATGCACAGCTCCTTTTGTTTAAGGCAAACAGGATATCAGGATCATTACCTGTGCTGTAGTCCGGGCTCCCGGTACAGGCCGTCCGGGGTAAGCGTCTTGCGTCTGTGCCAGGCCGCCTCCCGGGAAACGCTACGAGCAC
>Ga0102938_10004061_pt1 | contig 10838 bp, 9 predicted proteins | sample SalPonR2_B_D2_MG_FD_84516 | JGI IMG/M metagenome (GOLD analysis project Ga0102938, IMG submission 84516) | Salt pond soil microbial communities from South San Francisco under conditions of wetland restoration - Salt Pond MetaG R2_B_D2_MG | ecosystem: Environmental > Aquatic > Marine > Intertidal... | reverse complement strand
GGAGATCCTGCTGGACGCCGGCGTGCCGGGCGAACGGCTCCAGGTCGTCACGGGGGACGGCTCCGTCGTGGGCGACGCGCTCGTCCGCGACCGCCGCGTCCGCATGATCAGCTTCACCGGTGGCCGCGCCACCGGCGAGCGGATCGCCGCCGCCGCGGGGCTCAAGAAGCTGTCGATGGAGCTCGGCAGCAACTCGCCCACGCTGGTGCTCCAGGACGCCGACCTGGACCTCGCCGTTCGGGCCACCGTATCGGGCGCGTTCTGGGCTGCCGGGCAGAACTGCCTGCACGTGCAGCGGATCTTCGTGCACCGCGAGTCGGCGGGCGCGTTCACCGACGCGTTCGTCACGCGCGCCGCCGCGCTGCGGGTGGGCGACAAGCTCGACGACGCGACCGACATGGGGCCGCTCGTCGACGAGGCGGCCGCCCGCCGCGTCGTCGCGACGGTGGCCGCGGCTCGGGAGGCGGGCGGCCGCCTGCTCCTCGGCGGGGGCCACGACGGGACGTTCGTGCGACCCACCGTGATGACCGGCGTGCCGGCCGATTCCGAGCTGGCGCGCGAGGAGATCTACGGCCCCGTCACGATGATCGAGGAGATCGGCAGCGACGACGAGGCGATCCGGCGCGCCAACGAGGTGGACTACGGGCTGCAGGCCGGCGTGTTCTCGGCCGGCATCGACCGCGCGCTGCGGGTCGCCGCGGCGCTCGAGTACGGCGGGGTCGTGATCAACGACAGCAGCGACGTGCGCATCGACGGCATGCCGTTCGGCGGCTTCAAGGGCTCCGGCCTCGGACGCGAGGGGGTTCCGTTCACGGTGCGCGAGATGACCGAGCCGAAGCTCGTCTGCGTCACGCAGGCGGGCACCTCGTGACGCCCGACCGGCAAGGTCCGCGGGCGCGACCGCCGCACGGCGTGCGGCAGGCAGGAAGGGAGCCAGCGTGGGACTCGACCTTCTTCCAGTCCTGATCCGGGGTGCGGGCATCACGATCCAGCTCACGCTGGTGTCCGCTGCACTGGCCCTCGGCATGGCGCTGGTCGCCGGCCTGGCCCGGCTGTCGCCGCTCTGGCCGCTCAGGTTCGCTGCCGGCCTGTACGTCGAGGTGTTCCGCGGCACGTCGGTGCTGGTCCAGCTGTTCTGGTTCTACTTCGCGCTGCCGCTGTTCGGAATCCGTCTGGACGCCTTCACGGCCGGCGTGCTGGCGCTCGGACTCAACGTCGGAGCGTACGGCGCAGAGGTGGTCCGTGGCGCGATCCGCTCCGTTCCCGTAGGCCAGACCGAGGCCGCCATCGCGCTGAACTTCACGCCGTGGCAGCGCATGCGCCGGATCATCCTGCCGCAGGCGTTCGTGCTGATGCTGCCGCCGTTCGGGAACCAGCTGATCGAGCTGCTCAAGGCCACCGCGCTCGTATCGCTGATCACCATCCCGGAGATGACGTTCCAAGGGCTGACGCTGCGTCAGACGACGGGGCGCACGAACGAGATCTTCCTCTGGCTGCTGGTGCTCTACTTCGCCGTCGCCTACCCCCTGACGCTGGGCGTGCGCTGGATCGAGCGCCGCGTCGGCGCGTACACGAGGGCCTGACGTGGGACTCAGGTTCGATTGGGACTGGGCGTTCGCCTGGGAGATCCTGCCGCGACTCCTGGAGGGCGCCTGGATCACCTTGCAGGCCACCGTCGTCGGCTTCGCGCTGGCGCTCGCGATCGGCCTGCTGCTGGCGCTGGGGCGGCGGGGGCCGCGCCTCCTCTCGATCCCCACGACCGTGTTCATCGAGTTCGTGCGCAGCACGCCGCTGCTGGTCCAGCTGTACGTGCTCTACTTCATCCTGCCCAACTTCGGCATCTCGATGTCGGCGTTCCTCACCGGCGTGATCGGGCTGGGGCTCCACTACGGCACCTACCTGTCCGAGGTGTACCGCGCCGGCATCGAGAACGTGCCGCGTGGCCAGTGGGAGGCGGCGATCGCGCTGAACTTCGGCACCCGTACCACGTGGAAGAACATCGTCCTGCCGCAGGCGATCCCGCCCATGCTGCCGGCGTTCGGCAACTACTTCATCGTGATGTTCAAGGAGACGCCGCTGCTCTCCGCGATCACCGTCGTGGAGTTGCTCCAGACCGCGAAGATCATCGGGTCGCGCACCTTCAGCTACGTCGAGCCGTACACCCTGGTCGGCATCATCTTCCTGATGCTCAGCTACCCGGCCGCCCTGGTCGTGAACCGATTGGAGGCCCGCTTTGCCCGCTACCGCTCCTGATACCACCGTCGCCCCAACCGGCGCGCCCGACGCTCCGCGCTCCCCGCGCGAGCCGATCGTGCGCTTCGACAAGGTCCGCAAGAGCTTCGGGACGCTCACCGTCCTGGACGATCTGGACTTCGAGGTCGGCTTCAACGAGAAGATCGCGATCATCGGGCCCAGCGGCTCGGGGAAGACGACGATCCTGCGGGTCCTGATGACGCTCGTCGAGCCCGAGTCCGGGGTCGTCTGGGTCGACGGTCGACCGCTGTGGCACAAGCAGGTGAACGGCAAGCTGGTCCGGGCCGATCAGCGCCACCTGCACGAGGTGCGCAAGGACATCGGCATGGTGTTCCAGCACTTCAACCTGTTTCCGCACATGAGCGTCATGCGCAACATCACCGAGGCGCCCATCCACGTTCTGGGAAAGAGCAAGGCCCAGGCCCGGGAGGAAGCGTCTGCGCTCCTGGCCAAGGTCGGGCTCGACGACAAGGCGGACCAGTTCCCCAGTCAGCTGTCGGGCGGTCAGAAGCAGCGCGTCGCGATCGCGCGGGCGCTGGCGATGCAGCCGAAGGTGATGCTGTTCGACGAGGTCACCAGCGCGCTCGACCCGGAGCTCGTGGGCGAGGTGCTTTCGATCCTGCGCGACCTCGCACGCGAGACGGACATGGCCATGCTCATCGTGACGCACGAGATGGGGTTCGCCCGCGACGTCGCCGACCGGGTCGTGTTCTTCGATCGTGGTCAGGTCGCCGAGCAGGGCGACCCCGTCAAGATCTTCAGCGAGCCGGAGAACCCGCGCACGCAGTCGTTCCTCAAGGCCGTGCTGGAGCACTAGTGGCGTCCAGCGACCGTCCCGCGCAGCACGGCGCCGACGACGCCACCCGAGCGGGCGCCGCCCGGCCCGCGCCGACCCCGCGCGACGTCTGGATCGCCCGGGCCCGCCTGCGGGGCAGGACGCACGCCACGCGGCTGCGCCGTGCGCCGGAGCTGGATCCCGAGCGCGCGTCGTCCGCCGAGGCGGAGCTCGGGCCGGCCCCCGGCCCGGGAAGGAGCGGCGCCGAGGTGTGGATCGCCGACGAGACCGTCCAGCCGACCGGATCGTTCAAGCTTCGCGGCGCGACGAACGCCGTGCTCGCCCGGTTCGACGAGGCACGATCCCGCGGCGTCGTGGCCGTGTCGACCGGCAATCACGGCCGCGCGGTCGCGCACGTCGCCCGCAGCGTGGGCGCGAGGGCCACGGTCTTCGTCTCCGAGCACGTTCCCGCCGGGAAGCTCGATGCGCTGCGCGAGACCGGCGCCACGCTGCGGGTCGGGGGAACGTCGCAGGACGAGGCCGAGGACGCCGCCCGTGCCTACGCCCAGGAGAGCGGGGCGCTGCTGATCCCGCCGTTCGACCATGCCGACGTCATCGCGGGTCAGGGCACGTTGGGCCTCGAGATCGTGGACGCGCTGCCGGAAGTCGCGACCGTCGTGGTGCCTCTGTCGGGCGGTGGCCTGATCGCCGGCGTGGCGCTCGCGATCCGGAGCGTGGCGCCCGACGTCCGCATCTTCGGCGTCTCGATGCGGGACGGCGCCGCCATGATCGAAAGCCTGGCGGCGGGCCGGATCGTGGCGCTGCCCGAGGCCCCGACCCTGGCCGACAGCCTGCAGGGCGGCCTCGGCCGGGACAACCGCTACACGCTCCGCGCCGTGCGCGATCTCGTGGACGCCACGGTCCAGGTCGAAGAGCGCGCCATCGCCCAGGCGATGCGGCACGCCTTCGTGCGGCACCGGATGGTGCTGGAGGGGGGCGGCGCGGTCGCGATCGCCGCGGTCCTCGCCGGCGCCGTCGAGGTCCGGGGCCCGACCGTGCTCATCGCATCGGGCGCCAACGTCGAGCCGTCGACGTTCGCACGGGTCCTCGCCGGGTCGGATGCGCGCGCACGACCTGCCGGGGCCGAGGGCTCGCCGCGGTGAGCGGCGACCCGCGTCGGGCGCGCTCGTCCGGGTCCGGCGGCCGCGACGGCGGCGACGCCTCGGGCCCGCGCGTGCTGTACGAGGCCGAGATCCGGACCCTCGCCGACCTGACCCCCGACGCGATCGACGCGGTCGCGGACGCGTTCGAGCGCTTGGCAGCCGGCTCCGTCCGGCAGCCGCCGGTGCTTTCGCTGGAGCTTCCCGAGGTGCGCGGCGAGCTGGACGTGAAGACCGCCTGGGTCGACGGCTGGGAGGTGTTCTGCGTGAAGCTGTCCACGGGCTTCTTCGGCAATCCGGCGGTCGGGCTTCCCTCCGCGTCGGGCCTGATGGCGGTGCTGGACGCTCGGACGGGACGCCCGCGAGCGCTGCTGCTGGACGGGGGCTACCTGACTGACCTTCGCACCGCGGCGGCTGGCGCGGTGGCCGCGCGGGAGCTGGCGCGCCCGGACGCCTCGCGCGCCGCGATCCTGGGCGCCGGGGCCCAAGCGCGCTGGCAGCTTCGCGCGCTGGCGGCGGTCCGCGACCTGAGCGAGGTCCGCGTCTGGGCGCGGGGCAGGGTCGCCGCCGACCAGCTGGCGGCCGAGATGGGCGCGGAGCTGCGCCTCCCCGTGCGCGCATCGTCCAGCGTGAAGGAGGCCGTCGACGGTGCCGACGTCGTCGTCACCACCACGCCGGCACGCGAGCCGCTGCTGTCTGCCGAGCTGGTTCGCGCGGGCACGCACGTCACCGCGATGGGGTCGGACGGTCCCGGCAAGCGCGAGCTGGACCCGGCGCTGGTCGCCGGCGCCGACCGGGTGATCGTGGACGATCCGGACCAGAGTCGCACCTTGGGCGAGCTGCAAGGCTTCCCGACCGGCACCGGGCCAGCTCCCGTCGCTCTGGGTGACGTCCTCGCGGGGCGCGCTCCGGGGCGCGTATCGCAACACGACGTGACCGTGTGCGACCTGACGGGGACGGGTGTGCAGGATAGCGCCATCGCGCGCTGGCTCCTGACGGCGACCCACGCGCGCTAGCGCGCACGGGTCCGGCGGCGCCGATGCCCGGCGCGGCGAGGGCCGAAGGGCCAGGGAGGCGCGCGATCGACGCGCGGTACCGTACGACACCTCACGTCGGCGGCCGGCTCGCACGGTTGCGCCGCCCGGATGGAGCTCAAGCGTGCTGGAACTTCTCGCTATCGCCATCGGAATCGCGCTGCTGTTCAGCGGGGGCGAGCTCCTCGTTCGGAACGCGAGCGCGCTGGCGCGGGTCTGGGGGCTCAGCCCCATGGTCGTCGGCCTGACCATCGTCGCGTTCGGCACGTCGTCGCCCGAGCTGGCTGCGAGCCTCACGGCGGCCCTGCAAGGGTCGCCCCAGATCGCGGTCGGAAACGTCGTCGGCTCGAACACCGCCAACATCGCGCTCGTCCTCGCGCTGGTCGCGCTGGTCCGTCCGCCGTCGGCCACGGCGAGCTTCCTGCGCCGAGAGGTTCCGATCATGGTGGGCGCGGCGGCGCTGCTCGTCGTCCTGCTCGTGGGCGGCGTCGTGGGGCGGGCCGAGGGAGCGCTGCTCCTGCTGCTGCTCGCGACCTTCGTGCTGGTGCTCCTTCGTGGGGGCGAGGAGAAGGCCGAGGTCCGCGAGGAGTTCGCGCTGGCGTACGGACGGCCCTCGCGGCGGTCGACCTGGACGGCCGTGCTTCTGGTCGCCCTGGGCCTGGCGCTGCTGGTGGGCGGAGCGAACGTGCTGGTGCTGGGCGCCACATCGCTGGCGCGCGGCTTCGGACTGCCGGAGATCGTCATCGGTCTGACGCTCGTCGCGGTAGGCACCAGTCTGCCGGAGCTCGCGACCTCGCTCATCGCGGCCGCCAAGCGCCAGCCGGACATCGCGTTGGGCAACATCGTCGGCTCGAACATCTTCAACGTTCTGGGGATCCTCGGAACGACCGCCGTCGTGCGGCCCCTGAGGATCCCGTTCGAGGCGGTCGCGCTCGACCTCTGGGTGATGCTGGGCCTCAGCGTCCTGCTCGTTCCGTTCCTGGTTTCCGGACTGCGGCTGGGCCGGCGGGAGGGCACCGTGCTCCTGGCGCTGTACGTCGTCTACGTGGCGTACCTGTACCTGCGTTGAGCGGACAGCCGGGCAGGCGCGTAGGACTTCCCCCGACCCGGACCGCGCCGTCCGGAGCGCATCTTTCACCAAGGGAAGGACCCCGACGCCTCTCGGCTCGATCTCCTCCAGATCCATGAGAAGAGCCGTGCGGCATCGACGGCCCCCAGCGGGAGTGCAAGCGAGGAGGTCTGGAGATGGTCCGAGCCCACGACGTCGGCCAGAGCGCGGAAGCCATCCTGATCGGAATCCTGCTGCTCGAGGGGGGTCTCGCGCTCGTCGGCGGCGTCCTTCTCGTGGCTGGCCCGTCGGGCCGCTTGCTGCGGATGCCGGCCGAGTGGCTCACCGGGACGCCGTTCTCCACGTACCTGATTCCGGGGCTGCTGCTCGCTTCGGCCTTGGGGCTCCTGCCCCTCTTCGCCGCGCTCGCGCTCTGGCGCTTCCGCTCCATGACCGGCTTGCGGCGCGTCGAGACCACCCTGGGCATGGACACCGCGTGGCTCGCGAGCCTCGCGGCCGGCACGGGCATCATGATCTGGATCGTCGCGCAGATCGCGATGCTACGGACGCTCCATCCGATGCACGGATTCATCTTCGCGCTGGGCGCGGCGATCGTGGCACTCTCGCTGCTGCCGTCCGTTCGGAGGAAGCACGCCCTACCCCGCCGCTGAAGCGCGTCCTCGCGCCTCGACCGTCTCGTGGGCCCGACTCACGCGTCGTCGCGCCACAAGCGAAAGGAGCCCCGCCTAAGGCGAGACTCCCTGGTCTTGGTGGAGCTGAGGGGATTCGAACCCCTGACCTCCTGAGTGCGATTCAGGCGCGCTCCCAACTGCGCCACAGCCCCAAGCGCCCCGGAGTCTACCGCAGGGTCTCCGGGTCGTCAACGAAGCGTGAAGCGAACGGCGCGTCGCGTCCGATCTCGGATCCGACGCGCTGGACCGGCGCTCGTCGAAGCCCCGCCACGATCCCGGGTTTCGGTCACGAGGTCCGCGCGACGCTCACGGGGCGGGGCGCACCTGCTGGCCACGCGTCGGCTCGCCACGCGACACGGGCTCGCCGTCGGCGACGAAGTCCCGGTACTGGAGCGGGAGCCCCTCGCCGCCACGGCCGGCATGGAACTCGGCGTCACGTTGCAGATGGTGGTGAAGATGCGGCTCGGACGAGTTGCCGCTGTTGCCGCAGGTGCCGATCGGGTCGCCCGCCTTCACGGACTGACCCGCCTCGACGGCGACGCTTCCGTTCTTCAGGTGCGCCAGGAAGGAGAACTCGGCGTCGCCGTGGTCGATGATCACGTGGTTGCCGAGCGGGGCGTCCGGATTCATCTCGCCTGGCGTCTGGTCCGGCACGCCGTCGACCGCGGTCACGATCGTGCCGGCGGCCGGCGCGAGGACCTGGCGCCCGAAGCAGTGGTAGTCCTCGTTGCGACGCCCGTCGTCCTGGTGCGTGGAGCCGTCCTGCTGGACGACGAAGTCGTAGGCGTAGCGCTGGTCCGGGTAGGCGGCGTGATAGTTGTCCTCGAGCGACCGTCCGCCCCATGCCACCGTCCAGGCGTCACGGAAGGGGAGGCGCATGTCGGCACGTGTCTCGTAGTCCCCGTACGCGCTGGGAGCCGGCTCGCCACGGCCGTACCGCAGGCCCGCTACGGCTCCATCGTCGTTCAGCGTCCAACGCCAGGCGATCGCCGGCTCGGCGTTCGCGAACCGTGCCGTCCGCACGTAGGTGCGGTAGCCCTGCTCCTCGACCACGGACTCTTCGAGGATCTCGCTCTCCGGGCCGAGCTGCTCGGAGATCTGCTGCCGGAACGCTCGGAACGAATCGAAATCGCCGAACACGTCCTTCATCTCCGGGGTGAATGCGTCCCAGACCGTCTGGAGCTCGCCGGCGTAGAAGCTGGCGGCCAACGACCGGCCGCGCTCCAGTGGACGGCCGTCGCTCGCGAGGTTCGAGGTGGCGTCCTGTCCGATGGCCAGTGCTGGAAGGACGGTCAGGATCAGCGTCGCTGTCGCTCGGGCTGCGAACGTCCGCACGTCGTGCTCTCCTCTCGGTCGATCGACACGTGGCGCGAGCGGCGAGGCGCGCGCCACGCTGCCGTGGGTGCACATCTCGAATGATGGCAGCGGGGTGCCGTGACGCGATGTGCGCCGCGTGACGACGACGGTGCTTCCGAAACGCCGCGCGGGCGCTGCACGCGTCCGGCGGACGACGAACGCGAGGTTCGAACCGGCCGATCCGCGGTGGCGGGCGCGGGCGGCTGCACCGTCTGCGCGAAAGCGTCGCGAGAACGATGCTTGGGTCGATCGCCGTTCCGGGCGGTAGGATGGCCGGGATGAGCGACCGAGCTTCGTCCGACCTTCCGCCCCCGGAACGCGCGGGGGAGACGCTGTGGGTGGTCGACGTGACCGCCCCGTTGGCTCCAGGCCGCGTCCGTTGGGTCGCGGGAGAGGCGGCGGCACGGTTGCAGCTGCCGGCCGAGAAGCTCGTCGCGCTGCTCGAGAATCGCATCGGTCCGGTGACGAAGCCGCTCCCCAAGGCGTCCGCCGATCGCGTGGCGGAGGTGCTCGACCTGGCCGGCGCCGAGGTGTCGATCCGGGCGGCCGGGCCGTCCGACCGGGGTCGAGGCTCGGCGGAGGCCCGGAAGGAGACGGATCCGCAGGCGAGCGAAGCCGCAGCGGAGGCCGCGTCCGAACGCGCGTCGGCGCCCGAATCTGGCCCGGAATCTGGGTCTGAATACGTGCCCGAAGCCGCGTCCGAATCCGTGACCGCCGCGCGATCGGTTTCCGAGACCGTTCCCGATCCTGCGCCCCCGCCGGGCGACGATCCCGAGCCCGAGTCGTCGCGAACGCCTCCGGTCGACGTCGCTACGGACGCGACGCGGTTCCGGACTCAGGCCGGGGAACGGGAGCAGGACGTCCGGTCGCCCGCCGACGAGCACGCGGCGTCGGAAGCCGAGGACACGGCTGCGACCAGCGCTGCGCCGGTGGAGCCCGAGGGCCGTGCGGCCGATGCGGAAGCTTCGCCCCCGGTCGGACGTCCCGGCGCGACGAGAAGGGACCGCGACGTACGCGACGACGATCCGTGGGAGAGCCTCGAGGACGACGAGGACGAGGCGATGCTGGGGGCGTGGACCCACCGGGCCGCCTCGGCGCCGTTCGAGCCGGTCTCGCCGCCGGCATCGCGACCGTCGTTGACCGGCGCGGCGGACGGGGGCGCCGCTTCCGGAAGGGACCAGGCCGGCGTGCCTCGTGCAGCACCTCGTGCAGCGCCGCCGGCGGCCGCGCCCGGCGGCAGGCCCCCCGGCACGGCCGCGCCGACGTTCGATCCGAGCGATCCGCCGCACGTGGTGATCGGTCGCGACGCGGACGACGAGGACGACGACGGTGACGAAGGATGGACGTACGGCCTTCGCGATCCGTTCGCGGAGGCCGAGCGTCGCGAGCGGGCGGTGCGTCGCTGGGCGCTTGTCGCCTCGCTGCTCGTCGCGCTCGGGATCTTTCTGGTGCTCCAGTGGGCCTACTCGCGCCCCGGACCGGGAGAGCGGACGCCGCCTCCCTACGAGGCGGGCCTCGCCGCGTACCGCGAGGGGGCGTTCGTCAGCGCGGCACGCGCGTGGGCGCCCAGGGCCGAGGCGGGCGACGCCGACGCGATGTTCATGCTGGGCTGGATGGCGGAGTACGGCCAGGGGCGCCCCTGGTCCAACCGGGAGGCGGCCGGCTGGTACGCCCAGGCCGCTCAGCGGGGCCACGCGCCTTCGCAGCTGCGGCTCGCCGATCTCTACGCGCAGGGCTTGGGGGTGGCGTTCGATCGCGACGTGGCGACCCGCTGGTACCTCGCCGCGGCCGAGGCAGGACTGCCGCGAGCGCAGCGGGAGGCGGCGCTCGCGATGGCGCACGCGGGCCGGCACGCCGAGGCGGCCGCGTGGCTGGACGCCGCCGCCGCGCACGATCCCGACGCCGCGGCGTGGCTCGCCTTGATGCGAGCGGCACGGACGCTCAATCCGCGTTCAGAGTGACCTGCTAGGCTGCCCTCATGACGATCGACTTCTCCGTTCGACCCTGGTTCCGGCGGCTGTCCGCCGTCGTCTTCGCGCTCGCCACCCTGGCGTGGTGGGGCGCCGCCGTCGCGCAAGCCGACGGCATCGTGTTCGACGTCGAGATCCTCCGCGTGGACCTGGTGCGCGGCGAGGAGGGCGGGACGGTCGAGCGCTTCGTTCCCGTCGACGAGGCCGTGCCCGGCGAGGTGATCGAGTACCGCGTCACGGCCGTGAACGAGGGCGACATCATCTACCGGCCCGGCACGGTGGTCGTGACCCTTCCGATCGGGCAGGGCCTCGCATACATCCAGGACAGCGCCACGCCCAGCTCCGACCGCGTGGTGACCGAGTTCTCCGCGGACGGCGGCGCGTCGTACGCCGAGCCGCCGGTCCTGATCCCCGATACGGATCCGGCCGGCACCGATCCTGCCGACACGGATCCCTCCGACACGGATCCCTCCGAGACGGATCCAGCCGAGACCGAGCCGGACGACGAGGAAGCTACCGAGGACGCCGGCTTGAGGGCCGCGGACCCCGC
>Ga0102938_10004056_pt1 | contig 10848 bp, 9 predicted proteins | sample SalPonR2_B_D2_MG_FD_84516 | JGI IMG/M metagenome (GOLD analysis project Ga0102938, IMG submission 84516) | Salt pond soil microbial communities from South San Francisco under conditions of wetland restoration - Salt Pond MetaG R2_B_D2_MG | ecosystem: Environmental > Aquatic > Marine > Intertidal... | reverse complement strand
TTTCTAAAATTAAGGTACAAGAATGGATTGAATCTTTGGATCAAAAAAATTAACTTAATCAGGCTATAATGATTATAGTAATCGATGGACCCGCAGGATCTGGTAAGAGTTCCACTGCAAAAGCCCTATCTAAGCTGTTAAATATTCATTTTTTAGATTCCGGGGCGCTTTATCGCGCAGTTACGTTCTATTGGATCAAAAAGGGAAAACCCGATAAAAATAGTTTCTTTGACTTACTGCCCGATATGAATCTCGACGTCGATTTAGCCGGCAACAGTTTTTCTGTGAGGTTAAACGGCACTGATGTATCAGATAATATTCGTTCTTCGAAAGTTGCGGACCATGTTAGTGATATTGCATCGCTGCCAGAAGTCCGTGCATCAGTTAATGCATTTATGCACAATCTGGTTAAAGAAGATACGTTTATTGCTGACGGTCGCGATCTCGGAACGGCCGTTTTTCCTGATGCAGACCTGAAATTTTATATGGATGCATCAATTGAAGAACGAGCTGACAGACGTTTTCGTGAGATGAAAGCTTCAGGCCATACTGTTACACGCGAAAGTGTAATTAACAACCTGAAAGAGCGAGATCATAAAGATCAAAACAGAGCCGCTGATCCGCTGAAAAAAGCTGATGATGCTGTTGTTATTGATACAACGGGCAAAACGTTTGAAGAACAGGTTGCTGAAATGGCATCCATTATTCGTGAAAAACTAAACATAAACTCTTAACTCTAATCCTCCCGTGAGTATTTCGGGACGGCAATTTTAACTGGAAACTTGAATGTCAGAAGAACAAAAAAATAACACCCAAAACGAAGAAATTGAAGAAACAGCAACTGTTGATGAGCAGGTAGAAACTGACGTTGCAGAAGCTACTGAAGAAAAAGAGACTTCAGAGAACACAGAGGCTGTAGAAGCATCAGAGGCAGACGCGGAAGAAGAAAAAGCGTTTGAACTGCCTGACTACTCCGGAGATGTTGAAGGCGAAACATACACATTTGATCAGCTTCAGGCTCAGTCAGAAGATTATACTGATGAAGAATTCGATGAATTCGCCGGAATGTATGAAAATACACTTAGCGAGATCGAAGAAAAAGAGATTGTTACAGGTCTTGTAGTGTCAGTTGACGATAAATATGTTATTGTCGATATCGGGTTCAAATCAGAAGGTATGGTTCCCGTTAATGAATTTAGCAATAAGGTATTAGATAACCTCCAGCCAGGTGATGAAGTAAATGTATTCCTCGACAGGGTTGAAGACAGAGAAGGACAGCTGATTCTATCCCGCCGGAAAGCAGATATTCTGCAGGCATGGGAGAATCTTGAAGAAGCATATGAGACCGGAGAAGTTATTGAAGGTCACATTAAGCGACGTATTAAAGGTGGTATGGTTGTTGACGTATTTGGTATCGATGCGTTTCTTCCCGGCTCACAAATTGATGTTCGTCCCGTTCGTGACTTTGACGCCTATGTGGATAGAACCATGGAATTCCAGGTTGTGAAACTCAACATGCAGGCCGAGAACGTTGTGATTTCTCACAGAGCGCTTATCGAGTCTGATCTTGAAGAGCAGCGTGAAGAAATTCTTGAAACAATTGAAGCCGGTCAGGTTCTCGAAGGTATCGTTAAGAATATTACCGACTTCGGTGTCTTCATTGATCTTGGTGGTGTTGATGGCCTTCTCCACATTACTGACCTGTCATGGGGCCGTGTGGATCATCCGGAAGAGATTGTTAAGCTCGACCAGAAGATGAACGTTGCTGTCATCGACTTTGATGAAGATTCGAAGCGAGTCTCACTGGGTCTGAAACAGCTGCAGCCGCATCCGTGGAACGACATTGATATTAAATATCCTGACAACATGAGAGTTCAGGGCCGCGTGGTTTCTATTGCAGACTACGGTGCTTTTATTGAACTTGAAAAAGGTGTTGAAGGATTGATTCACATCAGTGAAATGTCCTGGACACAGCACATTAAGCATCCGTCACAGCTTGTACAGAAAGACGACATTATTGAATGTGTTGTTCTGAACATCAACGAAGAAGAGAAGAAAATTTCTCTTGGTGTGAAGCAGCTTGAGCAGGATCCATGGGAAGATCTCCTGGAGCGATACCCGGTTGGATCGAAGCACAAAGGAGAAGTTCGGAATCTCACCAACTTCGGTGTATTTGTTGAACTCGAACCCGGCATTGACGGACTTGTTCACGTATCAGACCTGAGCTGGACAGAAAATATCGAGCATCCGAATGAAGCCGTTGACAAAGGGCAGGAGCTTGAAGTAGTAATTCTTGCTGTTGACTTTGACAACCGACGAATCACTCTCGGCCACAAGCAAGTGGAAGACAATCCATGGGAAAAATATGCTGAAGAGTACGGACTCGGAACCAAAGTTGAAGGAAAAGTAAGCAAGATCACCGATAAGGGTCTCTTTGTTGAGCTACCACTTGGTGCAGAAGCATTCCTTGCCGCCAATAAACTTGAAGGTGACATAGAAGATCACAAAGAAGAGTTTAGCGAAGGCGACACTGTTGAGGGTTTTGTGGTTAAGTTTGATGAATCAAGCAAAACCATTGAGCTCAATCAGCTTGAAAGTGAGTCTAAGAAAGAGGCATCCAAGGCTAAGAAGAAAGCCCCGAAGAAGCCTGAGAATATCGAAACCGGAACCCCAACACTGGGTGAAGTTTCAGGACTTGCAGAGAAACTTGCAGGGAAAAATAAAGACGAAGATTAATACCTACGTCATTTAATACTTTAAAAAAGGCTGCTGAATAATATTCGGCAGCCTTTTTTGTTTTTGGATGAGTTTAATAAGTACACAGTATGTAAAACCAGAGCGTTACTATTTGTTAGTTCTCTTGGGCAGCAATTATTTCACATAAAAATAGATGAGGTTTTTGGACATATCAGCACTGCTGCGCACATTACTGTCGGTTTCTCTGTTGTAGGTGTAAATCACATTTCGTAGAGATGTAAGCTCTTTTTCGTCAGAAAACTTAACCTGAATTGCATCGCCGCCCGGCTCTAACTCCGAAATGGCTTCTTTCAAAGGTCTGTATTTGGACTTACTTTTTCTTGATACTTTTATATCTGATCTGTCGACAAATCTGATTTTCATTTTTTATCCTAAAGCTTTTGTTTTTATAACGTAGTTTTTTGTACTGACCATAAGCATAATCTATTATGCAAAAAGTTTCTGTAAACATCATTTATAAACGTTTAAATAAATAATGATTAAAAAAATTTAATAAAATCAATACATCTCCGTGTAGAATATATCATAAAAAATGTAACAGTTTAAATTATGTATTTCTCACAGACGGATTTGAGTATATGGTTCTTGCTAATTTCGTGATAATTATTTCATTAAATGATATATGGATTTGTTTAAAGATGATGACGGTAAATCGGGGAATGATAAAGGGGCTAATCGGCCGCTGGCAACGCGTATGCGCCCTGAAACCCTTGATGAATTCGTAGGCCAGGAAGATCTGGTGGGGGAAGGAAAAATGATTCGCCGCATGATTGAAAGCGGTATGATCGGTTCTCTTATATTTTACGGGCCGCCGAGCTCAGGGAAAACGACTCTTGCACATGTCATATCGAAAGAGATTGATGCACGTTTTGAAATCATAAACGCTGTTCTGGATGGCATAAAAGATTTAAGAAGAGTTGTATCTAAAGCAGAGCATGAACAGAAAGCCACAGGTAAGCGCACCATCTTGTTTGTGGATGAAATTCATCGCTGGAATAAAGCTCAGCAGGACGCTTTGCTTCCGCATCTTGAGTCCGGAATTATTATCCTGGTAGGAGCAACTACAGAAAATCCATTTTATTCGCTCGTTAATCCATTGTTGTCGAGATGCCAGCTGTTTGAGCTAAAGCCTCTTACATCACCCGATATCATTACTATGATTAACCGGTCTCTTGAAGATTCTGAAAAGGGACTAGGCTATATGGATATAAACCTCACCCGGGAAGCAAAGGAACATTTTGCTGATTACGCCGGCGGGGATGTCAGAAATGCACTAAACGCCATAGAAATGGCCGCCCTCACCACGCCCAGGAATCAGGAAGGTGTTGTGGTAATTGATCTCGATATAGCTAAAGAATCCATTCAGAAACGAAACGTGCGGTACGACAGGGGCGGAGATGAGCACTACCATTACGCCTCTGCTTTGATCAAATCTATGAGGGGGTCAGACGTTGATGCATCGCTTTACTGGATGAATGCGATGCTGGAAGCGGGAGAAGACCCGAATTTTATATTCAGGCGGTTTTTGATTTTTGCCTCTGAGGATATCGGGATGGCAGATCCTTACGCAATAACTGTAATTAATGCGGCACACGACTCTTTTCAGAAAACGGGTATGCCGGAAGGGCTATACTTTCTCTCGCACTGTGCCATTTTTCTTTCGCTGTCGGTTAAGAGTAATTCAACTAAAGCAATTTTTGAGGTGAGCAGTACCATAAGAAAGAGCGGGGTAGGAGATGTTCCGCCTCACTTGAGGGATAAAACAGCAAATAAAAAGAAATCTGTTTACCTGGGAGTTGAAAATGCATCAGAGAATTATAAATATCCGCATCAATTTCCCAATCACTGGGTAAGGCAGCAATATTTACCCGATGATTTGAAAGGTGAAACATGGTATAAGCCGGGAAGTTCAGGCCGGGAAGCAAAGCTTTGGGAGAGGCTGGAAAAAATTAAAGGCAAGGAGTAAAAAAGTCTCACCCGGGATTTTCCATCCCGGGTGAGATTGTTGGAGCTATTTCTCGATGTCTACCATAACACGAGTATCGCTTTCGACTAAAAAATTAATATGAAATGGTTTAAATACAAAATTTTTTATTATAAATAGACGATAAATCATTATTTAAACACACTTGCCAGAAAACCGCTTTTTTACCCCGCTTTGATTTCAAAGACTTATTGCAGAGTATGAGGAACCTTTGCCAAGGTAAAATCTTTGTGCGACATGTGAACGCCATCAGCAAAAATATAGTTTAACGTTAAACAAATTGAAATTTATTAAATCAGATTATATTAATGAATACTATTCACATTCTTTCATCGACAGATCGTCCAGGCTCAAACGCCCTGAAAGTTGCTGATTATTCGAAAAGGTTCCTTGAAGACAAGGCAAATGTTGAGTTATTCTCGCTTAAAGATTTTCCATATGCTGATGTTGTAGGCGGCAGGTACGGAGAAGATATTGAAAGTGTCACCAAATTTAACGACGCTTTTCTCGATGCCGACGGCTTTCTGTTTGTTGTACCTGAATATAATGGAGGCTTTCCGGGAGTTCTTAAACTTTTTATTGATTACCTGCCATTTCCCGAAGCAATGTTCAAAATGCCAGTGTCATTCATTGGTGAGGCTGCAGGATCCTTTGGAGCACTTCGTCCGGTTGAACACCTTCAGCAGATCTTATCTTACAGAAAAGCTCTCATTTATTCAGAACGAATGTTTATTAAAGGAGTAAATGATAACTTTGACCCTGAAAAAGGCCTGAAATCTGATATGCTTCAGGATCTGCTCGAAGATCAGCTGAATGGGTTTGTCACATTTGTAGGGCAGGTATCCGGTTAGCGCATGAAAGTGATGTTCGGCCTGCTAAACAATGGGCGCCGGAGTATTCTGTTTGCTGATGATTAAAATAAGCGGATCTTAGTTGATCTTCAGCATATACCCAACGCCGTGCAGGGTAACAAGGTAGTGCGGATCGTCAGGATGTTCCTCAATCTTGGCACGCAGTTTCGAAATGTGAACATCAACTGTCCGCGTGTTAGTGCTGTATTCATATCGCCAGACCTGTTCGAGAAGTTCATCGCGTGAAACAGGCTGATTTGCCCGTTCTACAAGGTACTGAATCATTTCCACTTCACGGGTTGAAAGGGGATGTGTAACGTCGCCCGGTTTGATAACTTCAGAATCCTTGAGATCGATTTTTACGTTACCGAGCTTAAGAACCTCAAGTGGCCCCGATTTAGAGTATGAACTGGCGCGGCGGAGCCTTGCCTGAATTCTGGCCAGAAGTTCTTTCACGCCAAACGGCTTCGTAATGTAGTCATCGGCTCCAATATTCAGGCCTGCTACCTTATCGACCTCCTGATCTCTTGCCGTGAGCATGATAATTGGGAACGTGTATTTGAGGGAACGGATTTTTTTGCAAATTTCGTAGCCGCTCATACCGGGCAGCATCAAATCAAGAAGCATCAAGTCCGGTTTTACTTCTTTTGTTTTTTCAATTGCGGCTTCACCGTCAGATACCACGCTTACATCGTATCCTTCGCTTTCTAGTGTATCCTGGAGGGTAAAGACCAAACTTGGCTCATCCTCAACTATCAAAATCTTTTTACTGGACATACGGGCCAACTTTTTCCTTAGTTAAAGCATCATTAGTGGATGAAGATGCAGGCTGATCGATATTCGGATCAGACGTCATCAATGTCGGGAATTTTACAATGAATGTAGAACCTTTTCCATAATCACTTTTTACGTTGATGGTTCCACCGTTTAATTCAACCATATTTTTTACAATAGACAGTCCGAGGCCATGCCCTTTTGTTTTTGCGGTGAGGCTGTCCTCGACCCGGTAAAATTTATCAAATATGTAGCGCAGGGAGTTTTTGGGAATCCCGGTTCCCTTGTCGGATACGGAGATAGCTACATAGCCGCCTTTTTTCTCTACTTTTACTGATATCTCTTTTTCGTCTCTGCTGTATTTCATAGCATTTTCGACAAGATTGTTCAGTGTTGTTTCAATATGGTCGGCATCTACCATAACGAGCGGCAGATTTTTATCATGTGTGAAGTTAAATGTAAATCCCTGGTCTTCAATATACCCCCGGTTAGCCTCGACAAACTCCGCTGTGAGTTCCTGAAGAAAATGTGGCGCCTGTTGAGTTGATAGTTGCCCGGAGTCAACTTTTGCGGCATCAAGAAGTTTTTCGATCATTCGTTTTAAGCGAACAGACTCGTTATAAATATGATCACCATAGCTTTTAAGGCGTTTGCCTTCCGTAACTCTTCCATCCGCCAGGTTTTCGCCGGCGGCCTGCATAACGGCAAGAGGTGTTTTAAGTTCATGAGTGATGTTGGCCAGAAACCCTGCCTGGCGTTCTGCAAGTTCCCGTTCTCGCTGTGCGTTGATGAAGATAAAAATCAGGGCCCCGAAGAGCACGAAAACTGCAACTCCCAGTACAATGAGATTGCGGGTTAATGACGCGTCAGAAGCTGCAATTGTGGGAGATTCCAGGATAGTGGCATGAATGTTCCAGTCATCCAGAGAGTCAGAAAAACGCTGACGGATGTCTATCGGGTATTCATCCCGGTTGTAGGTGTAATCGGGATCGCTGCTTAAAAGAATATCATCCTGAATCCAGTCTCTCAACCATACGACAATTCCGGATTCATCTGCGTCGCCAAAGCTTTTTGCCATCTCTTCGGCTATGTAATCATTGAGTAGGTAATCTTTGTCAATGAGCAGGTTCAGGTGACCGACCACTGAATTATCGGTAAGATCTACCAGTGCAATTGTCATCGACCGGTGAGAATCGAAAGTGGTACGAGTATTGAATCGGTAATCATCAACAATAGCCCTTGCGCGAGATTTTGAAATTCCAAACCCGTCGCACACCAGGTCGGGAGCCTCATCAATAGTAACGAACCTGTCCTGGGCTGCATCAAACCTGTACACGGGATATGCGGGATCTATGCAGCCGTCATTATTCTTGTGAATAAAATGGATATTGCTGTAAAGCGGGTCCTTTGAAACAGTTTGAAGAATTTGTGTAAATGAATCGGGGAGATTTTGATTGTTCTGCCAGCCTGTCTTAACCGTATTCATGTCCAGCTTCCGGATGTCCCAGACAGAATTATAAAACTGGTACTGAATTGAATTTGCAAACTCTTCAATCTGAAGTTTCTTTACATCTGTGGCAGATTCAATAGATGAGTTCCTTAGTTCATAAAGCGAATATACGTTGAGCAGGGTGAGAGCAACCACCGCAACGGTTGCGATGCCAAAAAAGACGATTCGCAGCGTGTTTGCTTTCTTTAGCTTTTCGAAGAGCTTCATAGATAGAATGTATTAAAAATGTAATATATAAATGAAACGTGCAGAGACCGTGGCAGGTTTCTCTCTAACGACCAAAGCAGTTTGGCTTCACTTTGTATCCCTTACTAACAAATGATCTATAAAAATCTCGTCACTTAAAAGCTAACCGTAAATCTTAAATAGATTTTTACAACAATCTGAACCTAAACCAAAATTGTCTAATTGTGGCGCATGATGGTTTCGTATATAATTCTTGTAGCCGGCGGGGTTAGTCCGGTTGGTTATCCGATGCTTCCCACACGTTATTTCTCCTGTTTGCATCCGGGAAAAGTACTTCAGAATCAATTTCGGCACGTATAACCGGAGACTCCGTATCAATCTTAAAGTCGATTGTCCGGCGGCCGTCAAGCCAGTCCTGCACGTCGAGCCTGGTATCTAGCATTGCGCCATCTTCGAGTGTGAGTTTCAGAAGAACAGGCATCGGTATGTTGCCGATGTCCTCTATTACAACGGTTGTCGTGCCATTCTCAGTGTGTACACCGGAGACTGCCTGATCAAGAACCCATGTTTCGTAGTACCAGCTTCTCCAGAACCATGAGAGATCCCGGCCGGTCACATCTTCAATAGTGTTGAAAAAATCCCAGGGGTAGGGATGTTTATACTCCCAGCGGTGCATAAACTCTCTGTGAGCTTCCTGGAAGAGCTCGTTTCCGAGAACTCCGCGGAGTGCGGTAAGTACAGAGGCTGGTTTAGGATATGAAGCCACTCCATATGCCGGTCCGGGAATATGGAAGTCGCTCCAGCGCATCATTTCTCCTTCCCAGTCGGTTCCGGCTATTTGCAGGTACTGGCCAAATAAATTTGTTCTGCTGAAACGGTCTTCTCCATATCTGTCTACGTTGGCCTGCTGTGTATGAAATGTAGTGTGGCCTTCATCGATCCATGTATACCGGCGCTCGTTGGTGCTCACCAGCATGGGAACCCACATATGTGCAATTTCATGAGCAGTTACCCCGTAAAGGCTTACCCCTCCGGAACTGTTATAGTCGCCGATTACGGTCATCATTGGAAACTCCATTCCGCCACCTATAATACCTGCTCCTTCTACAGAGGTCATATGCGGCCATGGATAGGGCATTCCGGTATAGTCAGATAAAAATGTTGTTGAATGCTGAGCGTAATCAGTCTGCCGGTTCCAGAAAATAGCTGTATCGCGATAGAAGGAGTTAATTCGCGTGTAGTCCGTTTCGCCGTCGCCATCTCGGTCACCTACCGCCGCGCGGGCACCATCCCACCTCGATTCCCGGGTAGCGCTGAAAGCTACATCTCGTACCCGTTCAGAACTAAAATGCCATGTGAGGCTGTCTGACTCGGAGTGAGCCGTGGCACTGTCCACCTCGTCGTAGTCAACTATTACAACCACACTATCGCTTTCTCCGGCATGGTTGTAGCGTTCCAGAGTTTGAGGGCTCAGGGTTTCGTCAGGGTTTTGAAACTCGCCGGTACCCATAACAATCCATTCTCGCGGTGCTGTAACAGAAAGTTCATAATCTGAGAATTCGTGGTAAAACTCTGCATTTCCAAGAAATGAATCATCCATCCAGCCATAAACATCATCATAAACAGCTACCTGCGGATACCAATAAGAGATCATGTAGAGATTGCCCCTGCTTCTGCCCATACGGCCGGATGCGCCCTGAACAGGAATTTTAAACGTCCAGTTAAAGCCCAGTTTAACAGATTGGCCGGATGCAACGCGTTCGTCCGGAAAAATATAAAGCCGTGTGCCATTAACCATGTACCCGCTTGCGCCTGTTGTCCAGCGTGCCTGCATGGTAGTTGGAGATAATTCCATGCCGTTGACGCTAACCCGCTGAATGTTTTTACCGCCCGTTATTTCGGTCACGTCTTTTTTGGGCGTCCCTTCTTTGTGGAGGTTTTGAGCCAGCTCAACCACTATTGTATTCAGCCGGTCCGGGGAGTTGTTTATATATTCGATATCTGCCCGGCCGCTGATCATATGATCCAGTGTATCGAGGCTCGCGTGAAGTGTATACTTTGCCTCATTCTGCCAGTATTGGTCACCGGGGTGCCCTGTTTCCGTGCGTGTGCCATTATCCACGGCACCCAGGAATGCGTCCGGTATTTCTACCGGGTAGGGAATAGGGCGTTCAATTTCGTCAACGCTCATGATGTCTTGCTGAGCGGGTTCCGCTGCCTGACGTGGTGTCGTACATGAAGCTATAAGGACCAGAATAGATATAAGGCAGGCAGAACTTGCGACACGCATAGAGAATAACATATGTGAAATTAGTATTTGATGTGGTTTGTCAGGCCAGACCTATTTCGGCAAGTGTTTCTTTGAGGTCGTCAAACTCGACGGGCTTTATCAGATAGTAAGAGTTTGAAGTGGCTATGGCTTTATCGCGGTGTTCAGGATCTGAGTTGCCCGTAATAAAAATGACCGGCACATCAGAAAACTCCCTGATTTTTTGCATCGCCTCGATACCGTTCATGTCGCCTTCTAAGGCAATATCCATCAATATGAGGTCCGGACTTATTTTTTTTGTCATATCAACGGCAGTTTTACCGTATACGAGCTCTCCGTGCGTCTCAAATCCCATTTTTTCCATAAAACTTTCGTAGAGAAGGTTGAGAATTAAATCATCTTCTACGATTAAAACAGTCTTTGTATCTGTGCTCATAATTTTGTTTGAGTTCACCGTAAGCAAGCCAACAAGTTAAGATATCTTAGGGAAATTGAGCTAAAAGTAAAAGAAAAATTT
>Ga0102938_10004054_pt1 | contig 10848 bp, 12 predicted proteins | sample SalPonR2_B_D2_MG_FD_84516 | JGI IMG/M metagenome (GOLD analysis project Ga0102938, IMG submission 84516) | Salt pond soil microbial communities from South San Francisco under conditions of wetland restoration - Salt Pond MetaG R2_B_D2_MG | ecosystem: Environmental > Aquatic > Marine >... | reverse complement strand
GCCGCGCGGTTCGCGCAGACCGGGCTGAAGACCTTCTATATTTCGGGCGAAGAGGCCAGCGCGCAGGTGCGTATGCGCGCCGAGCGCCTTGGCCTTGCCAACGCGCCAGTAAAATTGGCCACCGCCACCAGCCTGCGCGACATCCTGACCACGCTTGAGACCGAAGCCCCCGATCTGGTGATCATCGATTCGATTCAAACCGTCTGGGCCGATAACGTGGACAGTGTGCCCGGCAGCGTCAGCCAAGTGCGCGCCGCCGCGCATGAGCTGACCACCTTTGCCAAGCGCAAGGGCGCCAGCGTTGTGATGGTCGGCCATGTCACCAAGGATGGGCAGATCGCAGGCCCCCGCGTGGTCGAACATATGGTCGATACCGTTCTCTATTTCGAAGGCGAGCGCGGCCACCAGTTTCGTATCCTGCGCAGCGTAAAGAACCGCTTTGGTCCAGCCGATGAAATCGGTGTGTTCGAGATGACCGGCGCCGGGCTGGCCGAGGTGGCCAACCCTTCGGAGTTGTTTTTGTCGGGGCGCGGCACGCCTGCCCCCGGATCAGTTGTGTTTGCCGGGATTGAGGGCACAAGGCCCGTTCTGGTGGAAATGCAGGCGCTTGTCGCCCCGACCCCGCACAGCCAACCGCGCCGCGCGGTCGTGGGCTGGGACAGCGCACGCCTGTCGATGATCTTGGCCGTGCTTGAGGCCCGGTGCGGCATCCCCTTTGCGGGGATGGATGTGTATCTGAATGTCGCGGGTGGCATCAAGATATCCGAACCCGCCGCCGATCTGGCCGTCGCCGCCGCGCTGCTCAGTGCGCGCGAGGACAGCAGCCTGCCCTCGGAAACGGTGGTTTTCGGTGAAATAAGCCTGTCGGGCGCGCTCAGGCCGGTGGGCCAGACCGAAAACAGGTTGAAAGAGGCGCGAAAACTTGGTTTCACATCAGCCATTGTGCCGACGGGCGGAAAACCCGGCGGCGACGGTGGGCTGACACTGACGCGCATGGGCGATCTGACAGCTTTCGTGGGTGACGTATTCGGCGCAGGGTAAACAAAGCGCCACAAGGGACAGGACGGGACATATGGAAGGTTTCACCATTATCGACGGCGTTGTTGCGCTGGTCATCGTCTTGTCGGCGCTGCTGGCCTATTCGCGCGGTCTAGTGCGCGAGGCGCTGGCGATTGCGGGCTGGGTCGTGGCCGGTATTCTGGCCTTCATCTTTGCCCCGCAGGTCGAGCCACTGGTCAAGGAAGTGCCGGTGATCGGCGATTTCATCGCCGATAGCTGCGAATTGTCGATGATCGGGGCCTTCGCCGCCGTCTTTGCCGTGGCCTTGATCGTGGCGTCTCTGATCACCCCGCTGTTCTCGTCGCTAGTGCAACGCTCGGCATTGGGCGGTCTGGATCAGGGCTTGGGCTTTTTGTTCGGGGTGGCGCGTGGCATCCTTTTGGTCGCGATCGCCTATTTCGTCTATGAAACCGTGGTCAGCAGCCAAAACATCGCAGTGATTGACGACAGCCGCTCGGCCCGCGTCTTTAGTCAGATGACCGAAAAGGTGCAGGACGGGAACCCCGAACAGGCGTTGGGCTGGATTACCTTGCAATACGAAGAACTGGTCAGTGCCTGTGATGCACCCGCCGCGCCGGTCCCTGACGAAACCGGCACAACCGGAACAACCGGCAACTAAATGCTAATTATATCGCCGGAGGTCTGATGCAAACGTCCCCCCTGTTGGCCGTGGTGCTGGCGATCACCGCCGGTGCCGCCATTGCCCTCCAGTCGCCATTGAACGCCGCGCTTGGCCGCCATATCGGCAGCAGCATTGGGGCTGCGACGGTGTCATTTGGCGTGGGCTTTGCCCTGCTTCTGGTGGTCAGCATTGCGTATGGCCATGGCGACAGAATGCTGGATTCGGTCCACGCCCCGCGCATTTTTCTGACTGGCGGCATTCTGGGGGCGTTTCTTGTCTGGGCAAGCTTATCAAGCGTGACCGTGCTGGGCGTTCTGACGATGAGCGCCGTTCTGATCCTTGGCCAGATCGCAGCGGCGCTTGTGATCGACCATCTGGGGCTGTTTGGCGTGGCCGCGCGTGAGGTCTCCCTGACGCGGTTGATAGCGGCAGGGTTGGTTGTCGCCGGGGTTGTGCTGTCACGCTATTAACGTGTCGATGGTCAACGCACTGAACCCAACTGCTGACTTTCGTGTGATAGTTTCGTGACATACGCTGTCTCAGCCACTAAGTAGGGGACGAAGAGACATACCGGGATTCGGAGCCACCCTTTGTCCAAGCATATGCCCCCCGCCCATCCTTTCGATGATGACAAACTGAAAGAGGAATGCGGCGTCTTTGGCGTGATCGGCCTGACCGACGCGGCAAATTTCGTAGCCCTTGGGCTGCATGCCCTGCAACATCGCGGACAAGAGGCTGGCGGCATCGTCAGCCATGACCCCGATCATGGCTTCAACAGCGCCCGCCGCTTTGGCTATGTGCGCGATAACTTTACCCGTCAAAGCCTGATGGAAACCCTGCCCGGGCCGCTGGCCATCGGGCATGTGCGCTATTCCACCGCCGGATCGAAAGGTCCGGCGCAAATCCGCGATGTGCAGCCCTTCTTTGGCGAATTTGCCATGGGTGGCGCGGCGATTGCCCATAACGGCAACATCACCAACGCCGAGGCCCTGCGCCGCGAGCTGATCGAGCGCGGGTCGATCTTTCAATCCAGTTCGGACAGTGAATGCATCATTCACCTGATGGCCCGGTCGTTGCAGCGCACCATCCCCGAACGCATGGAAGACGCGCTGCGCCGTGTCGAAGGCGCGTTTTCAATCGTTGCCATGACCCGCACCAAGCTGATCGGTGTGCGTGATCCGTTGGGCGTGCGGCCTTTGGTGCTGGGCCAAGTTGGTGACGGCTGGGTGCTGAGTTCGGAAACCTGCGCGCTGGATATCATCGGCGCGCGCTTTGTGCGCGAGGTCGAACCCGGCGAGATGGTGGTGATCACCGACAAGGGCGTCGAAAGCCATTTCCCGTTCCGCAAACAATCGTCGCGCTTTTGCATCTTCGAACATGTCTATTTCTCGCGGCCTGATTCGATCATCGGCGGCCGCTCGGTCTATGAAACGCGGCGCCAGATTGGCGTGGAGTTAGCCAAAGAAGCCCCAGTTGATGCCGATCTGGTCTGTCCCGTGCCCGACAGCGGCACGCCTGCGGCCATCGGATACAGTCAGGAATCGGGCATTCCCTACGCCATGGGGATCATTCGCAACCAGTATATGGGCCGCACCTTTATCGAGCCGACCGAACAGATCCGGAATATGGGCGTGCGCCTGAAACTGAACGTCAACCGTGCGCTGATACAAGGCAAGCGGGTGATATTAGTGGATGACAGCGTGGTGCGCGGCACCACCAGCCGCAAGATCAAGGAAATGATTCTAGATGCCGGCGCGAAAGAGGTCCATTTCCGCATCGCAAGCCCGCCCACGGCGTGGCCTTGTTTCTACGGGGTGGACACGCCGCAGCGCGAAAAGTTGCTGGCCGCGACCATGACCGAAGAAGAAATGCGTGAGCACCTCAATGTGGACAGCCTGAAATTCATCACGCTTGACGGGCTATACCGCGCTGTGGGCGAGACCTCGGGCCGCAACGCCAAATGCCCGCAATATTGCGATGCATGTTTCTCGGGCGAATATCCGGTGACGCCGTCGGACATGATCGAAAAAGGGTTTGAGATGAAAGCAGCCGAATAACGTCGGCTTTCGCTTGCTCCTGCGCGGCCGCCCGTCAGGGCGGGTCAGCGGCCAACCGCCTGTATTATTGCAATGCGGCACTATCCTGCCGACACCGGATAGAGCCTTTTGCATCGGCACCACGCCCCCTGTAAAGCGCGCGAAACCGCAGAAAACACAGGCGCTTTCGCACCATGACGCAATCCACCACAGCCACAACACCCGCAACCAAAGCCGCAGCCACGCAGAAAAACGCCCTGCCCCGGCGCGGCATTGTATTGCTGGGCACCTTCGTCAAGCCTGACGGGCCTTATGCGCTGATCCGCGCGGGCAATGGCCGCATCGCACGTGTCAGCCCCGGCGACAGTGTCGGCGGGTTGCGCATCACCGCGATTGAGCCCGGCCTTGTGCATATCAACCGCAACAACCGCCCCGGCCGATTGCGCATTGCTGGCGAATAAGCCGCATCCTTTGGCCTTGACCTTGGCCTGTTTTCTGCCAAACCAACGGACATGACTGACCGTATCGCCCTCATCACCGGCGCGTCGCGCGGCCTTGGCTTTGCCATGGCCGAGGCGCTGGCCGACACTCATCATATCGTTGCCGTGGGCCGCACCACCGGCGCTCTTGAGGAACTGGATGACCGCATTCAGTCCAAGGGCGGACAGGCCACGCTTGCGCCGATGGATATCACAAATGTCGATGCTATGCGCCAGCTGTGCCGCTCGATCCATGATCGTTGGGGCGCGGTCGATATGTGGGTGCATACCGCCGTGCATGCGCCGCCGTTGGCCCCCGCTGGTCAAATGGACGAAAACGACTGGCAAAAATCGGTTGATGTGAATGTCACGGCGCCGGGGCGACTGATTCCTTTCCTGACACCACTTTTAGGCGAAACCGGCCAGATTCTTTTTTTCGATGATCCGCATGCCGGTGAAAAGTTTTTCGGCGCCTATGGGGCGACCAAGGCGGCGCAAATCGCGTTGGCGCATTCATGGCGCGCGGAAACAGCCCGAACCGGCCCGCATGTGCATGTTCTGGCGCCGAAACCGATGTCGACCAACACGCGCGCGCGGTTTTTCCCCGGTGAAGATCGCGCCGCACTGGTCAGCGCGACCGACGAGGCCCGGCGCCTGTTGGCCACACTCGACTAACCACGCCCCCCCCAAACGCTTGCTGCATCTGCCTTGCCCGGATAGACAGGCACACAAAGCAGGCAACAACAGGGGCATGGGGCATTGCGCATTCTGATTACCAATGACGACGGCATCAACGCGCCGGGGCTGCAAGTTCTTGAAGAGATTGCAAACGATCTGGCCGGATCCGATGGCGAGGTGTGGGTCGTGGCCCCCGCCTTTGAGCAATCGGGCGTCGGCCACTGCATTTCCTATACCCGGCCGATGATGCTTAGCCAGATGGGCGACAGACGGTTTGCCGCCGAAGGCAGCCCCGCCGATTGCGTTCTGGCCGCCATTCATGACGTGATGAAAGAGGCCCGGCCCGATCTGGTGCTGTCGGGTGTGAACCGGGGCAACAACTCGGCGGAAAACGCGCTTTATTCAGGCACGCTTGGTGGCGCGATGGAGGCCGCGCTGCAAGGCGTGCGCGCTGTGGCGTTAAGCCAGTATTACGGCCCCGCCGTGGCCGACGCCCCCGACCCGTTCGAAGCCGCGCGCGTGCATGGCCTGCCCACTCTGCAAGCTCTGTTGGATCGCGGGGTCTGGACAGCTGACGATTACGGCATTTTCTACAACATCAACTTCCCGCCGGTGCCAGCCTCGGATGTAAAGGGGATCAAGGCCGCGCGGCAGGGGTTTCGCCGCGACATGGGCTTTGGTGTGCAGCCCATCCATTCGCCCTCGGGGCGGCGCTTTTTGTGGGTCACTGGCGCGCCGCAACAGCAACCCACCTCGCCCGGATCGGATGCGGATATGAACCTCAAAGGCTATATCTCGGTCACGCCGATGCGCGCCGATCTGACAGCCCATGACGCGCTGGAGGCGCTCAAGGCAATCGAATGACCGGGGACGATATCGATATCGCCGAACGCAAGATGCAGTTCCTTTTCGCCCTGCGCTCAAAGGGGGTGACGGACAACCGTGTTCTGACGGCGATGGAAAAGATCGACCGCGGCCCGTTCATTCGCGGCTATTTCGCCGCCCGCGCCTACGACGACATGCCCCTGCCGATTGCCTGCGGCCAGACGATCAGCCAACCCTCGGTCGTCGGGCTGATGAGTCAGGCGCTCCGCGTCAGCCCCCGCGACAAGGTGCTGGAGGTGGGCACCGGCTCGGGCTATCAGGCGGCTATTCTCAGCCATCTTGCCCGTCGGGTCTACACCGTGGACCGCCACAAGCGTCTGGTGACCGAGGCCAGCGCGATCTTTCGCGATCTTGATCTGACCAACATCACGGCCGTCACCGCCGATGGCAGTTTCGGCCTGCCCGATCAGGCGCCGTTTGATCGTATCCTCGTCACCGCCGCCGCCGAAGACCCGCCTGGCCCTCTCTTGGCGCAGTTGAAAATCGGCGGTATCATGGTTTTGCCGGTCGGCCAATCGGACGCGGTGCAAAGCCTGATCCGGGTGAGCCGCACCGAAACCGGCTTTGAGTATGACGAACTCCGCCCGGTCCGGTTTGTCCCGCTGGTCGAAGGGTTGGGGCGCGACGGATAAGAGTGTGATACAAGGCAAGCAGCCCCCACTGAGCGGGAGGCCAAGCCGGCCAAATGGTATCGAGTGAGAACAGGCCGCCCCGGTCAACAAGGGGCGCAGGAGCATGAGGATAAGATCGAGATGACATTCCCCCTACGGACTGCCCCGCTATTGGCAAGTGTCGCCTGTTTGGCGCTAACGGCCTGTAACCAACCCATGGACTTCGACCTGCGCGGCGCATTCGGCAACGCGCATAGCACCGCGCAAGCCGCACAAAACGCTACCGCCGAGCGCCCGGCCCCCGACAGCCGTGGGATCATATCCTATCCGGGCTATCAAGTCGCGGTGGCCCGGCGCGGCGACACGCTGGCCAGCCTTGCGGCACGGATCGGGGCTGATGTGGAAACGCTAGCGCGCTACAACGGAATGCAAACCGGCGATCCGCTGCGCAAAGGTGAAATCATCGCCCTGCCCGGTCGCGTGGCCGAACCCACAGGCGGCCCGATCCAACCGCCCGGCGAAGTCGATATCTCCACGCTGGCCGGGGACGCGATCAACCGCGCACCTGATCCCGCCAACGTCCAAAGCAGCGCCTTGCCGCCGGCGCAAACCGGGGTTGAGCCGGTGCGCCACAAGGTAGAACGCGGCGAAACCGCCTATACCATCGCGCGGCTTTACGATGTGTCCGTCCGCAGTTTGACCGAATGGAACGGGCTTGGCCCGGATTTTGCCGTGCGCGAGGGCCAATTCCTGTTGATACCCGTGGCCCTTCCCGGCGAAACCACAGAACCCTTCGACAGCGCCGCCGCGCCGGTGACGACCGCCCCCGGCGCAGGTTCGCCCACACCGGAACCACCGTCAGCCTCTAAACCGCTGCCGGAAAAAGACACCAAACCCGCCGCGCAAGTGCCAAGCACCACCAGCGCCCCCGATCTTGGCCGCAGCCAATCCGCGACAAGCAGCGGCGCACGCATGGCCTTTCCAGTGCGCGGCGACATCGTGCGTGATTACGCCAAGGGCAAAAATGACGGCATCGATATCGCCGCCACCCCCGGCGCACCTGTCCGGGCCGCCGCCGATGGCATTGTCGCCGCGATCACCGAAGATACCAATGGGATCCCGATCATTGTGATCAAGCACCCCGACAACCTTCTGACGGTCTATTCCAACGTCGCCAACGTGAGCGTGAAAAAAGGCGACGCCATCAAGCGCGGAGGCAAGCTGGCCGAGATCCGTCGCGACGGCGCGGCCGCCCTCCATTTCGAGGTGCGCGACGGATTCGACAGTGTCGATCCCAATGATTTTCTGGGCTGATTTTGCTGGGCTGAGATAGTTCGCCAAGGGGCTGAGGAACGGAGCGCGCGTGCCGCGCGCACGGGTGTTGTGATTGGGGGCGCTGCCCCCAAACCCCCGGGATATTTTTAAACAAAAGAAGGGCTGGTCATTGTGTGCCGGTTAAACGGCCGTGCCACGGCGCCCGGCCAGATCGGTGAAATACTGCCACGCAACCCGGCCCGACCGCCCGCCGCGCGTGGCCTGCCATTCAATCGCCTCAGCGCGCAGGGTCTCATCGTCGATCTCGATACCGTAGGCATCGCAATAGCCGCGAATCATCGACAGATATTGATCCTGATCACAGGGGTGAAAGCCCAACCACAGGCCGAACCGATCACTGAGAGACACCTTTTCCTCGGTCGCCTCGCCCGGATTGATCGCACTGGAGCGCTCGTTCTCGATCATGTCCCGTGGCATCAGATGACGCCTGTTCGACGTGGCATAGAAGACCACATTGTCGGGTCGGCCTTCGATGCCCCCATCCAGAACCGCCTTAAGCGATTTGTAGTGCTGGTCATCATGGCTGAACGACAGGTCATCGCAAAACAGAATGAACCGAGCCTCGCTGCCACGGAGGTGATGCAGCAGGCGCGACACGCTGGACAGATCTTCGCGCTGAAGTTCAACGATCTTAAGCGGCGTGCCCTCAGCCAGAACAGCAGCATGCACCGCTTTGACAAGGCTGGATTTTCCCATACCCCGCGCACCCCACAAAAGCGCGTTATTGGCGGGCAGACCACGGGCGAACTGACGAGTGTTTTCAAGCAATGTGTCGCGTGAGCGATCAACACCGACCAGCAGGTGCATGTCCACACGGCTGACATGCGGCACCGGATCGAGCCTGTCGGGATCAACATGCCAGACAAACGCATCCGCCGTGTCGAAATCGGGCGCCGTCAGCGGCGCGGGCGACATCCGTTCCAACGCCTCGGCAATACGCTCTAGCGGATCACTCACTTGGGCTTGTCCTTGTCGTCATCCGCGCCATCATCGAATTCGTCGAATTCATCAAGCAAGGGATCATCAAACTCGGATTCGCCATAAGGGTCTTCTGTACCGTCCGGAGCATCCGCTTCAGGCTTTTCCGTGCCCTGCACATCCTCGGGATCGTCATCATCCTCATCGAACCAAAGCCCTTCTGCCCGCAGCTGCGCCTCGCGCTTGGCCTCGACACGGCGCACCAGCCAGATCGACACTTCATAAAGCCCGTAGACCACGACAAACAAAATGCCTTGGGTGATCACATCCGGCGGCGTTACCAGCGCGGCCAGCACCAAGATGCCAACCATTGCATATTTGCGGACATTGCCCAAACCTTCGGCGCTGACCAGACCGGCCTTGCCCATCAGGGTCAAAAGCACGGGCAACTGGAAACACAGGCCAAACGCCACGATGAATTTGATCGTCAGGTTCAGGTATTCCTGTGCCGACCCTTGAAACACCACGCTTAGCGGGGCGGCGGCTTGCGGATCGCCGGTCGGCATAGCCTCCCCACCGGTGCCGAACTGCTGGAACCCCAAGAAGAAGTCATAGGCCAACGGCGTGACCACGTAGAACGCGAATGCAGCACCCAGGATGAACATGAAAGGCGAGGCCACAAGAAACGGCAGGAATGCGCCCTTCTCGGTTTTGTAAAGCCCCGGGGCCACGAACCGCCACATCTGATTTGCAATGAAAGGGAAAGACAGGAAAAACCCGCCCAAAAGCGAAACCTTGATCGCCACGAAGAACCCTTCTTGCGGCGAGATGAAGATCAGGTCGCAATCCTGGCCGCGATTGGCCAGCACTTGACACAGGGGATCGGTCAGAAAGTTAAAGATCGGCGTTGCGACGGTGAAACAGATCACCATACCGATCAAAAAGGCCACAACCGCTTTGATCAACCGCGTGCGCAACTCGGTCAGATGCTCGATCAACGGCGCTGAACTGTCTTCAATCTCGTCTGTAGGGCTCATGCCTTGCTGTCCTCGGGAGGCTCGGCGTCCGGTGTGTCGACCACATCATCGGCCTGTGCCGGCTTTGCCGCTTCTGCCTCGGCGCGGGCGGCCTCTTCGGCGGCCAGCCGGCTCTTTGCGGCCTCCGCTGATTTCTGGCGGATTTTTTCGGCCTTTTCCCGGCGGTCGTCGCTCAGGTCTGATTTAGGCTCGGTCTTCTTTTTCGGGCCCGACATTGTGTCTTGAGTGAAGCTTGACGAGGCTTTCTTGACTTCGTCCATCGCGCTGCCCATCGGGTTAGACGCTTTGCGCAAACTGTCAGACACGTCTTTGACGCCGGCGTCATCGGCGGCGTCGTTCATCGCTTGGCTGAAATCGCGGGCCATACGCTTGGCCTTGCCCACAAAGTTTCCCACTGCCCGGAACATGCCCGGCAGATCCTTGGGGCCGACGACGATCAGCGCGACAATGCCGATCACCAGCAGCTCGGTCCAGCCCAGGTCGAACATCTGCCGTTCAGACCTTGTCTTTGTCGTCTTCGGGCGTCACGTCCTTGGCCGTATCTGCGGCTGCGGTCTCGGTCTCTTCGCCCGCGTCCTCGACCTCTTTGTTGCCATCGGCAACGCCTTTCTTGAACGAGGTGATGCCTTTGCCCACTTCGCCCATCAGCGACGAGATTTTGCCCCGGCCAAATAGAACCAAGACCACAACGGCAATCAAAAGAAGGCCCGGAAGGCCAATGTTGTTCAGCATGATGTCTCTCCCTTTGTCGGGTGACGTTTGTGCGACGCCCCGGCATTTTCGTCAACCGTATCTAAGCCCTCACCGCCCAGGTTGGAAGAACCAATAGCGCCTGACAGCCGATAAATTCGCAAATTACCGCCCAAGACGGCTGGCAAATTGATCAAAACCCTCGCCAAAAGTCACAATATCCACGCACCAACCGTTTCATTGTTCCCGAAATACTCCGGGGGAGTCGCCGCTTGCGGCGACGGGGGCAGCGCCCCCCAAAATACCGCCAGTCATACTTTGACCGGAAAGGTAAAGCACTTGTCACGCCGGATCATAAGCCACAAAGGCTTGCCGGGACTGGGCAAAAACACATTTGGCACGGTCGCCCGCATGATCGAGCCGTCGTGATCCATGCGGAACTCAACAAGGCTTTCACTGCCCATGAACCGCGCACGACGCACGACGCCACGCGCCGCT
>Ga0102938_10004052_pt1 | contig 10853 bp, 7 predicted proteins | sample SalPonR2_B_D2_MG_FD_84516 | JGI IMG/M metagenome (GOLD analysis project Ga0102938, IMG submission 84516) | Salt pond soil microbial communities from South San Francisco under conditions of wetland restoration - Salt Pond MetaG R2_B_D2_MG | ecosystem: Environmental > Aquatic > Marine > Intertidal... | reverse complement strand
CCGGTCCGATCCGGTGCACTGCGGTCACCGTCGGCCCTGACGAGCCAAGAGTATAAACACGCCCTTGCGCCAAGGTCCATGGCTTCCAGGGAATGACTCACCGCCTCGTGATTGAGAACGATGCACCCGATTGTTGCAGCGATAATGGGAGTTGACCACTCCGAGTTCGATCGCCATGCGACATTCCCTGTTCTGGCCCGCTTTCGCACTGACCCTGCCGCAGGCGCTCTGGGTCAGGCAGACCGCCCGTCGCTTCGCAGACGCTGAAGGACCGACCGAGGGCAGCATAGACGGCCCGGATCCGCTGCGCCTGTGCGGTATCGGTGATTCCATCATTGCCGGGGTGGGCTGTCGTACCTTGAACCAGGCCTTGATCGGCCACACTGCCCGTACGCTGCATGAAGAAGTCAAGCGAGGCGTGCATTGGCAGGCGCTCGGCAGAACCGGCTCGACTGCGGGAGGAATTCTTCGTCGCCTGGTTCCACAGCTGCATGAGCAAACGATGGATGTGTTTGTCGTGTCGGCAGGCGTCAATGACCTGACCGCACTGAAAACTCTTTCAAAATGGTCTGCCAGCCTGGAAGCGCTGTTGCGCGCCCTGCATGCCCATTCGCCGCAGGCCCGGATCATCCTGCTCGGCATGCCGCCAATGCACTGCTTCCCCTTACTGCCACAACCGCTACGTGCCGTGTTTGGTTTTCGCGCGCGCAGCTTCGATCTCACGGCAAGCGATCTCCTTGAGACCTTGGACTTCGCAACCTACGTGCCCTTCGACGGCGACTTCAGGCCCGAGCAATTTGCGGCCGACGGCTATCACCCCTCCGAAGCCAGCTGTGCCGAAATTGCCGATCGCATCGTCGACGCCTTTGCAAAACGCTGATCCCTGTTACAGGGTTCAGGCGCTTTTCTCAAGCCCACACCTTGACGTTTTGTCCCAGCAAGGCCTTCGCTACGGCCAGCTCGTAGAAGTCGATTGGACCCTCCCATTCCGAGCTATTTCCCAGCTCAATGCTGATCTCGAGGTTTCTCCATGGCCCATCCCCACCCGCCATGACCCAAGTTAAAAAAAATTAATACCTATATTTATCTGTGAGTTAATCATATTGTCAGGCATCCGTCACGTTTCCCTTAGGTTTTCCGAAGGACTTCCGGGGCCATCAGTAATTAACGTTTTCGGCGACAAACTCGCTTAAAGGTGTGAATCGTGAACCGAGGAATTTTTCGACGCTATCGGCGTCTCCCTGTTGCACTTGTTGGCCTGTTCACCTGTTGCATCGCGATCTGCGCTTACGCACAAGTCGGGACGGAACTCGACCCCGTCTCGACCAACTACGGACTGTACGTGAGTTTCATTTTGGCTCCTGGTGACGAGGGCAGCGACAACGATTCGCCGTTGGTCGCCTATGAGAACCGCAGCCTGGGTCGTCAAGGGCTGGCCGTTACCCGCTGTTTCGACCCACTCTGCAGGGAACTCAGTTTCGCCACTCTCGACGATCGCGGTAGCAGCAATCAGGCCGGCGTCTTTGGCCGCATCCTTCGCGGCGCGGATGGCAACGCCGTGATCGTTCATTTGAAAATCGGTGTTGGTGCCGCGATGCGCGTAATCCGCTGCACTCAGTCAAACTGTCTGGGCGGTATGGCACCGCCCAACACCCTCAACACCATCGAACTCGATCTAGGCCAGGCCCTCAACATGGACGCAGCGATCGGCAGCGATGGCTTCCCGGTGATCGCCGCGCGATTGGTCGATGGTGGCACCAACCTGGGTCTGTGGGTCATCAAGTGCACCGATCCGGTCTGCGAACTTCCAGCCATCCAGACTCAGATCGACCCCACCCGACCGCTGGCCGGTCTCGTGATCGATCTCGTGATCGGCGCCAGCGGTTTCCCTCAGATCGCGTTTTCTGATCGTGAGGTTCAGGGCAGCAACGGCGAGGTCGCCCTGCTGAGCTGCAACGATCTGGCTTGCGCCGGGCAGGACGAAGCTTTGAGCGTCTTCGACATCCTGGGCGGCAGCACGGGTCGGATCATCGACATGAAAATCAGCGCTAGCGGGTTCCCGGTGATTGCCTATGCTGGCACCTTGAGCACCTTGCGGGTTATCAGCTGCAACGACCCGATATGCGCCGGCGACGACGACTTGCCGAACATCGTCAACACATTGAGCCCGGTGAATCAGGCCATCGCGATGGACCTGAATAGCCAGGGCTTTCCTGCGTTCGCGGCACATAGCACGTCCGCCGATAACCTCGAGATCATTTTCTGCAACGACGTGGCTTGCGCCGGCGATGACGAGCGCAGCGTCGATGTCTTTGATGCCGACAACCAAGATATCGCCTCAGGGGCATGGGTCGATACCGTGTTTGATTCCAGTGACCGACTCCAGATCGTCTACCAGACCGTGGAGCGAGCCGGGCCCTCGAACTTTCTCGGCAGCCTGTACAACATTCGCTGCGTGATCGACGGCTGCAGCCTGGTGTTTTCAGATCGTTTCGAGGCAGCGCCATAAGGGAGTTCGGACTGGTCACGACCTTTCGCTTTTTGACCAAAAAATTCAAGGACCTGTTGATATGCCTGATCCCCGACTGACCATTTATCGCATCGCCAGCACGCCAATCAGGCTCATAGCCACGGCCGTGCTGATGCTGACGGTCCCGCTGATACCTGTCGTCAGTTCAGCGCAAACGGTCAGCAAGACCTTCACCTATCAAGGCGAGTTGCAAAGCGACGACGATCCGGCCGATGGATCCTTCGACATGACCTTTGAGCTGTTCGATGCAGAGTCCGGCGGCTCGGCGATTGGAAATCCAGTCGCAATCGGCAGCGTTCCCGTTGAAGATGGCCTGTTCTCCGTGGCGCTGGACTTCGGCGCTGATATTGCCACGGGCGATCGTCAATGGCTGGAAATCAGTATCGGACCGGCCGGCAGCGGCAGTATTGAAACCCTGTCTCCCCGCACCGAGTTGACCGCCTCGCCCTATGCCATCAGTGCGTTGAATACACTGGAGAATTCGGTCAACGCAAGCAGCATCGTCGATGGCAGCATTGGCCAGGTCGATATCAACACCGGCCAGATTCAGCGCCGGGTCAACGGCAGCTGCCCGGACGGCGAATACATCGACACCGTCAATCAAGATGGCAGTGTGAACTGCTCAAGGGATGCCACCGGCACCGACTGGCAGCTGGGAGGGAACGCGGGCACCGATCCCGCCACGGACTTTATCGGCACCACCGACGCTCAAGCCTTCGAAATCAGGGCTCAGAGCGTGCGGAGCCTGCGAATTGAGCCGAGCAATGAGCTGGTCGACGGCACGCCTATCACGGTCAACATCATTGGGGGTTCGTCAATCAATGAAATCGCAGACGGCTCTACTGGATCGGTGATCAGCGGCGGCGGCGGGATCCCGGGTGGTAGCTTCAATGCCGCCAACCCGAACAGCATTTTTGGAGACTTCAATGCGATCGCTGGCGGAGAGGGCAATCAGATCGGTCGAGTGGGCTTCCTTGATTCAACTTCGAATTCGAACATCACGGGCGGCACCTCGAACACGATCGACTTGGGCCCTGAGCATATCGTTGGCGGTGGAAGAGGAAACTTTATTCAAGGGGAAAGGGGCGTGATCGCCGGCGGAGAGGACAATACGGCGATCGGTAGCGCCCTCACCATAGGCGGTGGCTCAGGAAATGAGGCCTCAGACACTTGGAGCACTGTGGCTGGTGGCGCGTTTAATTCAGCCCTGAGTTTTGGCAGTACGGTCGGTGGCGGCACAGGGAACATGGCTGCAGGTGGTCTTTCGACTGTTTCCGGCGGCAATTCCAATGCGGCGATGCAGAACTTTTCGACGATCGCAGGTGGGCGTGGGAACTCCGCAGTAGGTTTCTTCAGCACCGCAAGCGGTGGAGTAGATAACTGTGCCGGTGCCGACTATGCTTTGGTCGGAGGTCGCCGCGCCAAAGTTCGACCAGGCGATTTCAATGAGAGCCTGATCCAGGGTTGTGCCGGGGTGCCTACGGTTGATGGCAATGGCGACGAAGGCACCTTCGTCTGGGCCGACGCGCAGGATCAGGATTTTGTCTCGACTGGCCCGAATCAATTTCTCATTCGATCGGCCGGCGGCGTGGCCATCAATACCACTACGCCGCGCGCGACACTGACCGTGACCTCACAGGATCGATGGAATCCGACGATCGGCGATGGCTGGGGTGATTTCACGGTCGGAACCGAGGACTACGGCCTCGGCGTCGGCGTCTCGACCAGCGGCGGTGGTCGAGGGACCGTCAGGATGTGGCCACGAGGTAACGCGGAGCATATCTTTTTCACCTCCGACTCGGTCTATCCGGCCTCAACGCTTGAAATTCGCGGCAGTGGCCGAGTCGGCGTTGGACGTAATCCAAGCACCAATGCCTTTGAAGTCCAGGGCAATGCCTCGAAATCCACGGCCGGGGCTTGGCTTTCCAACTCCGATGCACGCATCAAGACCGAGATTGCCGAAATCCCTAACGCGACCGAACGCCTTCTGCAGCTGAAACCTGTCACCTTCCGCTACAGCGAAGACTATCTCGAACGCCACACCGCGATTGAAGACGTCGAGTACTACAACGTGATCGCGCAGGAATACGCCGAGGTATTCCCGCAGGCGGTCCAATTCTCAGGCGAGTACGTTCCGGGCCAGCCTGAGACTGACGAACACGCCGTCCTGCAGGTCGACTTTCACCCCGCCATGGTCACCACCGTGGCCGCGGTCCAGGAACTTGCGATCAGACTGGAGCAAGCGGAAGCGGACAATTTCCAATTGAAAGCACAACAGGCGCGTCAGGCCACCGAACTGGCCGAACTCCGAATATTGATCCAAACGCTGCGCGAAGATCGCTGAAATGGACGAAAAGAATCAACTCGAAAAAAAGCGTTCAATCGATTCAACCGAAATGTACGATCGAGAATCTCATTGCCGCCTGAGCCACTCAGACGGTCACCCTCGCCAAGAGTGCAATCAGCCTTTCGTCGCCGTGCTGCTCGCGCTCTCGATGAGCGCACCGGCCCCCTCGTTCGCCCAGTCCAGCAGCGCCAGCTTCGAGCTACCAAGACAGTCCATCGACAGTGGCACCGCCGCCTCGGGCAGTGCAGCTTTCAGCTTGAGAGGCACCCTCGGCCAGGCAGACGTCGGCGAGCTCGCGTCCAGTGCCACTTTCCAGCTTAGCGGTGGCTTTCATCGAGGCGGCAGCAGGCCGCGTGAAGACAGTCTATTCAGTGATCGCTTTGAAGGCGCACCATCAACCCGCTCTGGATCGAAAAGGAACGGCGAATGAGATCGTGGGCAAAGTAAACGAAAACGAAAACGAAAAGCCAACAGCAAACGCGCCCGAGCATCGTTATTCAGAGGTTGCTTATAGTGAGCAAGAGGATCGGAAGGAGTCGCGACGCTGCGTGATAGACTCGCGCGATGGATCTCAAAGCGTCTTCTGGCGGTGACACGCAGCCCGCTCTTTCCCTGATTTTCTCCAGCCGACGCGCCTCGATTGCTGACTGCGAGTTGAGCCTGGAGCCACGATCGTTTGCCCTCCTCGCCGCGCTCATTGACCGGCCGGGTGAGGTCGTTGAAAAGCAGGAGCTATTCAGCCTGGTGTGGGGCGATCGCATCGTCGGCGATGCCGCCCTGACGCAGGCGGTCTCCCGAATACGACGCGAATTCACCCGCTGTGGTGGTGACGCCGAGTGGATTCGAACGGTCCATGGCGTGGGCTACGCATTTGACGGCCCCCTGCAACCTGATGTTCCAGTGCCCTTACCCTCGGAGTCAGCGTCGACGCGGCGACGCTTCGGCGGCCTGTTTGCCCTGGTCGGCGTCGTCGCCATCCTAGCTCTGGCCCTGTGGCCGCGTGAGCGCAGCGAGGCCACCTCACGGATCGCCATTGCGCCCTTTCAGTCCAGCACTCAGGCTGATGAAGATGATTATGCAGAGCTCGCCCTCCCCGACCTTCTCGGCGACGTGCTCGTCCAACGCGCACAGCTTGGCGTTGTCAGCGCCAACCGAGTGCGGCGTGGACTCGCCAACCTCGACTGGCCAGATGACGCCAGCGAAGCACAAACGGCGCAGATGGTGCGAGAGCTGTTTGGCGTGGACCACGTGCTGTTCGCCCGCCTTGAGCAACGGGAAGAACCGTTGTCGATCGCCTGGCGAATGTACGGGACCGAGAGCGATCGCCCCAGCGCGGGTAAGGCCCTAGGAAGCGGCGTGGGTGGCCTGCTCTCAGAGTTGGGAGAAAGCCTCGCTGAAGAGCTGGATGTTGCCCATGCGGCTGGCATACCCGTACGCAGAATCTTCAGCGACGAATTTGTCAACGAGGCCTTTGCTCGGGGTCTGCAGGCCTTGCTATCCGGGGATCTCCCCGCCGCCGAGCGCTATTTTGATTCAGCCCTCGAAAGCGAACCCGAAGGCGGTTGGCTGCACTACGAACGCGGCAACGCGCTCAAACTGCAGGGTCGCTTTGATGAGGCCGCGCCGGCCTTCGAGCGCGCCCTCGAACTGGCTTATGCCTCGTCCGACATGAATCTAGCGGGCGTCACAGAAACGGGCCGGGGCTTGCTCGACTGGCGAGAAAGCCGTCCGGACGCAGCACGCCAGCACTTCGAACAGGCCCGAGAGCACTTCGTCGCCGTAGGCAATCGCGCCAACCTCGCCTCGGCGCTGGGCAACCTCGGTATCCTCGCAGATAACCGCGGCGAACTCGACGATGCCCGATCGCTCTACGAGCAAGCCCTCTCCCTCTATCGGGAACAAGGCGAGCGTGCGGGCGAGTCGGCCGTGTATTCCAATCTTGCCGTGATCGCCCGCAAGCTGGGCGAACTCGACCGAGCCGCCGAACTCCAGCGCCTCGCCCTCGAACTGCAGACGCGCACCGGCCTGCGACAGATGACCGTTTTCAGCGCTATCCACCTGGCCGCGATCGAGCGTCTCCGCGGCGACTGGGAAGAAAGCGCGCGCCTGCTTGATCAAGCAGGCAACGCGGTGGAATTGGCCAACGATTCGCTGGGCCGAGCCGACGTACTCGCGGCCCGCGCTGCCCTTGCGGCAGAAACCGGCGACACCACGCGGGCAGAGGCTGCTGAGACCGTGGCCATTGAATCCTACGCTGCACTGGGCAACACCGTGGGCGAGATGCTCACTCAGCTCGGGCGTGGCACGCGGCTGCTGACGGCGCGCCCTGACGAGGCACGCGAGGCGTTAGAACGCGCGCATTCTTTGGCAACAAATCTTGGCGACCTGGACACAGAAATCTGGGCGGCGCTACGCCTCGCCCAGCTCGGTGAGGGTGACTTCGATAGCGCTTTCGAAGCCGCCCTGGAGCGATCGAAGCAGCGCGATCCAGCGCTAGAGATCGCCGCACGCCACGCTGCAGCGCTTCGACGTGGACGTCTAGAAGACCTCGAAACCGCATTTGATCAAGTACGCCGTCTTTCGCGAGGGGCTCGCGAACAGGCCCTACTCGCGCTCGATCTGGCACGCAACCGCCTGAATGCCGGCCAGGTCGACGACATCGATGCACTGATCGGGCGCGCTGAGTCCTGGCGCACCGATCATCCGCAAACACTTGCCGTGCGCGCTTGCCGCGAAGCAATGGCTGTGCGCGATGCCGAAGCTCGATCCTTACAGGCCCGCGCCGCCCAAACGCTGGGTACTCGCATTCCCAATGGATGGTGCCCAGCGACCAGCTCAGCGCTTTCCAATTGACATCCCCGGGGCGCGTTGCAGAAGGCCGGGAAGACATCAGCGCCCGCGGTTTGGTTAGTCCAAGTACACGAGAGTTACCAATACCTGCATCAGTATTGCCTCATTCTCGCCGGACGGCTACTACCCCTCGGAGGCCTGCTGACTGGAGAATTCCGAGGCCGTCGACCCACTATACTTAAGCGAATATCTCAGTTAATGGCCTACGCATGTTGGCACACACCAAAAAAGTATTGCTTTGCACGCTCGTCACCACAACCCTCCTGATCGTCGGCTGCAACCAGACTGCGGTCGAATCCGGTACGCCGTCGCCGCCCAGCGTCTCTGAGTGGAACTCTGCCCTGGCCGATTCGGCCCGCCTGATCGACGTCCTCCCCGAAACCACGCTGGCCTATGTTCGCCTGCCCACGCTGTGGGGCCTGCTCGCCGCACCGAAGTCCGGCGCGCTGGCCTCGGCCCTGGGTAGCGCGGCCAATCGCGACACGATCACGGCGCTCCAGGCCCGCATCCCCGAGGTGATGGCAGAGGAATTCGGCGACTTCGCACCCCTGATCTCCCTGCTGCTGGCTGACCTGCGCTCCCCGCTGGAAATCGCACTGGTCGGCGATGGACCGCAGCCGCTGGAGGCCGATCTGATCATCGAAGCCCGTCTGGACCTGGACTCGGTCGACGCACTCAACGCCCTGCTCGGGCGCTACGCCTCGCCGCAGTCACCGTTCCAGCAGCTCGAGTCGGCCAGCGCCGAGGCGCCCGGTCAGCTGCTGCTGGGCATGATTCCGATGTTCTATCACTTCGACGCCGATACCCAGCGGGTCCGCCTGGTCGGCGGAATGTCTGCCGGCCCCGAGAGCTTCGAGGAGGCGCAGGCCTGGAGTAAGGAAGGAACGACGCCGCTCAAGGAGCGCGAACAGTCGATCGATGACAGTGGCCAAGGCCTGATGGTCTGGGCCGACGGCACGCGCCTGATGCCGGCCCTGGAACCGATGGCCAGTCCCGACGATCTGGCCGAGCTGCGCCAACTGGGTTTGCTGGGCCTGACCGAAATCGCCCTGGCCTACGGCAGTCAGTCCGGCAAGGCGCGCCTGAGCCTGGTCGCGCGTGGCGAGGATGGCCCGCTTTGGAACTATGGCCTGCCGACCATCGGCCCCAGCTCGGTGCCGATCAGCGGCGAGGCCGACTACGTCGCCGGCTGGATGATGCCCGAACACGCCTGGATCGACACGCTCTGGCGGCGCCTGAGTCCGGACGCCGACGAGCAGATCCGAGAGGCCAACTCGGCCGTGCTCGAGGCCACCGGGCTGGAACTGGCCGCTTTCATCGATGCCATCGCCGGGCGCTGGATGCTGATCGACGATCAGAGCGGCACCTGGATGGTTCAGGAGCCCGCCGTGCCGGAGGCCTGGTCGGCGCTGTGGACGGGCTTGAGCGAGCGCTTCGATATCACCCGGAGCGAAATCCAATCCGAGGGCCACACGCTCAGGCATCTGACCATCCCCGGATTCAGCATGCCCGACATGCTGCCGGAGGCCAGCGACCCACAGGAGCAGATCGCCCGATTCATCGGCGAGCGGATGATGGGGATCGGATCCCATATCCACTGGATGGAAGACAGCGAGGGCCGCCGGATTCTCGCCGCGGTCCCGCAGGTGCTGCGCGACCGCATCACCCTGAGCGGCGATCAGACCGTGGCCGACTGGCTCGATGGGACCGGCGTGTCCCACCAGCAGGCGTCTGCCTTCGGCGCGATCGAAATTGCCGATGCGCCGCGTCGCAACTACTACAGCTATCTGACCCTGCTCCAGGCCATGGGCGATGTGCTCGACATGAAGATCGATCTTTACGGATTCCCCAGCGCACACGATCTGGGCTTGCCCGATCACGGATCGATCGGCATGGAAATGACCTGGTCCGGCGACACCCTGGGACTTGGCCTGGTCTTCGAGAACCATCCTGGCGATCTGATGTACAGCGGTGCCGGTGGCCTGGGCGGCATCGCGATGCTGGGCATCGTGGCGGCCGTCGCCGTACCGGCCTACCAGGACTATGTCGAGCGCGCGGCAAGCTCCGAGCTGCTGGCCTTCGCCGCCGGTGCCCAACTGGGGATCGCCGAGTTCTACCTCTCGGAGGGTCGCCTGCCCAACGCCGATGAAGCAGCGCAGTTCACTCAGGTCTTCGACACCGGGCCGGTCGAGCGCATCGACTACAACGCCCGTCTGCTGCGGCTGGTCATGACCCTCTCGCCCGAGGCCGGGCTGGGCGATGGAGCCACCCTGGAGCTCGTGCCTGTCCTGCAGGACGGCATGATCAGCCGCTGGCGCTGCAGCAGCACCGGCATCGACAGTGAACTGCTGCCCTCGAGCTGCCGGCCCTGAAGCCAGCCGGCTACCGGGGCGGGCCGGTCCCGGTGTTCGAGCAACGGCGCGGTCAGTCGATCAGATCGGCCTGGAGGTTTGCCGTATTGCTCTGCAGGCCGAAATGACCGGTCGCCACGGTGTAGCTGGCCGTCTCTCCGCTGATCCGCGAACTGTGGATGCCGGCCACGGTGCAGACGCCCGTCGCACAGACGATCTGATCGACCCACGACTTGATCGAATAGACCCGGCTTCCCAGCGCCTGTCCATCGAGCGCGTTCAACAGGGGTGAGTTGACCGACAGACCCCAGTATCCGCAGGTCGAGTTCCAAGCATTCCAGGGGTAGGTGCCGCAGGGCCAGAGTCCACGAAACGCTCCTGCCACGCCGATAAAGGTATCGATAGAGTTGACCAGCTGATAGTCGACGATCTGCTTCGCGGCCAGCGTCGCGCCCATCGAATGGCCGATCACATCGACCTTGCCCGTACAGGAGGCCTGTAGTGCATCGGCCAGAGCGTAGGCCACGGGCCATTCCTCCGATCCGTTGTGATCGTTGCAGGCCGCACAGGCGCTGCCCCAGGCGGGACGAAAGATATGGCCGGCGGGAATCGAGCGCGACAGGAGCTCCTGATAGGTATTGTCCCAGTCCGATGGCGAGCCCGTATTGCCGTGGACCAGCACGACGGCGTCCTCGCAGGCAGAGGCAGCGCTGCCGACGGCCAAAAGGGTGGTGGAAAGAAAGAAGGCGAGCATTCGATTCATTAGGGATCTCCT
>Ga0102938_10004049_pt1 | contig 10857 bp, 9 predicted proteins | sample SalPonR2_B_D2_MG_FD_84516 | JGI IMG/M metagenome (GOLD analysis project Ga0102938, IMG submission 84516) | Salt pond soil microbial communities from South San Francisco under conditions of wetland restoration - Salt Pond MetaG R2_B_D2_MG | ecosystem: Environmental > Aquatic > Marine > Intertidal... | reverse complement strand
CTTCACGTGCTCTCGCGCCGGCGCGAACAGCGTCAACGACTCCCGCAGGTCGTCGAGCAGATCGCGCTCGCGGTCGGTGAGCTCCGAGCCGTGTTCGTCGCTGAGCCGCTCGATCCGGGCCAGCTTCCGACCGTAGTCGAAGTTCAACGCCGCGAAGACGACGTCGAACGACCCGAACCGCGTACCGTCGAGTTGCGTCCGTACCTCGTCGGCGTCCTCGACGACCCGCCCGACGAACGCGTCGACATCCTCTCGGACCGCGGTGTCGACCGCGTTATCCGCGTCGCGGTCGCGGACCGACTCGCGGAGCCCGTCTGCGCGCTCCGACGCGGCACCGAGGATCGCTCCGAGGAACGCGCTCGGGTCCGTCGGAGTCGGCGCGTCGGTCAGGCTCGCCACTGAGTCCCTGACGTCCATCGAGCCGGTCATGCGCTCGCGCTGGTCGCCGAGCGGTCCGTTCTCCTGCGAGAGCACGAGCTGCCCGATCGTGACGACCAGCGTGGCGCCGGTGACGATGGCCGTGATCATCGCGGAAAACAGCGTCTCTATCGGGTCGCTCGCCCCGGCCTTCGCCGCGAGCGACGGCGAGAGGCCCGACGCGATCGCGACGAACGCCACGAAGACGCCGACCGTCAGGACTCCGGCGACGACGAGGCGGTTCGCCCGCAACAAGAGCCAGAGCTTCAGACGGTTCTCGCCGGCCCGTCCCCGCATCGTGTCCGCGGTGTCGGCGTCGGGGTCGGTCTCGTCGGCGTTCGTCCCCGCTGCGGTCGTGCTCCCGGGTGAGTCGGTGTCGTCCGTCATTGAGCGTCGGTACACGCCGCGCGGTCGCCGGTGCAACGGGTCGCATCTCTGGACTGGCCGCCGACCGTGCCGGCGCGACCGACCGCCCCGTGCGAACACAGCGAATCAGGGCGGCTCAGGACCTGCCACCTCCGTTCATTATATCAAAAAAGACGCCGGACCGACACTTAAGTACACGGTGCGGCGTGGAGCGGCGCAAGTCACAAGCCGTCACTCTTCGAACCGGTCGGTGTATGTCGACGACTTCCGGCACGAGCGTCACCCTCGTTCGCAACGCGACGATCCTCGCGACCGTCGGCGGGACGACGTTCCTCGTCAATCCGCTGTTCGCGGAGCAGGGCGCGCTCCCGCCGATCGACGACACCCCGAACGACCGCGCGAACCCGCTCGTCCCGATGCCGGACGTCGATCTCTCGTACGACGCGGTGATCGTCACCCACCGCCACCCTGACCACTTCGACGAGGCGGCGAAGGCGGCGCTCGACCCGGACGTCCCGCTGTTCTGTCAGCCCGCCGAAGAGGCGGCGTTCGTCGACGAGGGCTTCACCGACGTGCGCCCCGTCGAGGTGCGCGCGTCGTTCGACGGGATCACGCTCCACCGCACGCCCGGCCGTCACGGGCACGGCGAACTCGCCGAGCGGATGGGTCCCGTCTCTGGATTCGTGCTCGAGGGCGAGACGACGCTGTACCTCGCCGGCGACACGGTCTGGTACGGCCCCGTCGCGGAGACGCTGGACCGCTTCGAGCCCGACGCGGTCGTCCTGAACGGCGGCGCGGCGCGGTTCAATCACGGCGAGCCGATCACGATGGGCGTCGCGGACGTTTCCGCCGTCCGTGGGGCCACCGACGCCGCGGTCGCCGTGGTCCACATGGAGGCTATCAACCACTGTCTCCTCTCGCGCGCGGAGCTCCGCGCGGCGACGGACGACGTGCTCGTCCCCGAAGACGGCGAGTCGTTCGAGTTGTAGCGGGGTCCTGGTATGAATTCTATTTAAATACAGCAGCGACTCATGGGGTTGCTCGCCGCAGAAGGTCCGGGTGCGAGAATCGAACCTCGGTCGCTCCGTCTCCGTCGCTCTCTGCTTCGATTCTCCGCGGAGCCTCACGGCTCGCGGAGTGGCTCGCCGCGAGAAGGTCCGGGTGCGAGAATCGAACCCGCGTCTCAGCCTCCACAAGGCTGAAGGATAGTCCACTACCCTAACCCGGACACGCGTCGATATCTATCCCGCTTTGATAAATAACCGTTACGACTCCCGGACGGGCGTGTGACGCGGTGGCGTCTGTCGATCGGGCGACTCGGCCCCGGCAGGTTCGCCGGTCCGACCCGGTCTGCGCCTCTCGGCGCGCGGCCCGCGCCGGCGACCACGTCGTTTTTACTGCCAGCAGGCGTATCTCGCGCTAACCGTGGCGTTCACCGACAAGATCTACGTGAAGAACCACCGGCAGCTCGCCTCCCAGCTGGAGACGAACATTCCGAAGGGAGCCTTCGCCGGGGCGACGCTCGACATGCTGTTCACCGGTGACGGCCTCTCGAAGCTCGACTCCACGACGCGGGACAGGATCCTCGACTTCGCCGAGGACTTCCTCGACTGCGACTGTCAGGCGAACCCCTACTGCGGCTGTCCCGAGGAGAAGTTCATGCGCTACGTCCTCGAACTCCGCGCCGAGGGGCTCGGCCCGCAGGCCATCGTCGACGTGATGACGGACGACTACATGGTGTACGCCTACACCGGCGACGTGCTCTCGTTCCGCGACGACGCGGTGCGGAACCTGGAGGCCGTCGAGACCCTCGCGGACGTCGAGGGCAACGAGGAGATGTCCGAGCGCGCCCGTCGTGCGAAGCGCGAGCTGTCGGGGTGACCGCTCGGTAGCGCGGCGCGTTCGTTTATAACTGTCTTGGTCGACCTCGACCCGCTATCGCTTCTCGATACCGTGGATCGTCCGAACGGTCTAAGTGCGCTCGCGCCCGAACTCGAATAATGAGTCTTCGGCCCGCGTGGTTGACGTTCAGGCGGTACGCGGCGGCGACGACGGGGATGACGCTGACGCTGTTCGCGCTCGGCGTCTACACCGCAGCGACCGGTTCGGGGCTGGCGTGCGAGGCCCAGTGGCCGCTGTGTTCCGACCAGCTCATCCCCGCGATGACGATCAACCCGGACTTCATCGAGTGGTTCCACCGCGCGTGGGCCATGGTAACCGGGTTCCTCATCATCGGCACCGCGGCTTGGACGTGGCTCGGCAGCTTCGACCGCCGGACGCGGCTGGCCGCGACGCTCGCGGTGCTCATCTTGCCCCTCCAGATCACCGTCGGCGCGATCACGGTCACCGTCGGCGGGCTCGTCCCCGGCGGCTACACCGTCTCGACGCACGCGGCGCACCTGACCGTCGCGCTGACCATCTTCACCCTCCTCGGGCTGGCGACCATCTGGGGCGGCGGCCGCGGGTCCGCGGGCCTGCTCCGGACCGCGACGACCATCGCCGTGGTCGGTATCGTCGCCAGCGCGGTCTTCTCGCGAGCGGTCCCGTTCGTCACCTACTCGCCGGGCGCGCAGGCCGGGTTCTATATCACGGGGCTCGCGGGGCACCTCGGCCTCGTCGCGACGGTGGCGTTCGCCACGGAGGCGGTCCGCTCCGGCTACGCGGGCGTCAGTCGGTCCACGGCCGCCACCGTCCGCCTGCTCGCCGCCGGGGCGATGATCGCCCTCGTCGCGACGCTGCTGTTGGGCCGGGACCTCGTGTTGTACACCGCGGTCTGGGAGCAGGCCAACCTCGCGGCGTTGGGCGTCGCCGCCGCGCTCGCCGCCGGCGCGGCGTGGGTCGCTCGCGGCGCCGACGGCGCCGAACCCGCGACCGATCCGATCGGCGGCGACTGACCGCCGGCGGCCCCGGCGGCGAGTCCCGCCTCGCGCGTCGAGGCGGAATTCGCCCGACTGCGGGCGACAGGCCTCGTCCGCTGTGGAAAGGTTGAAATCAGTCCCCGTTCTCGCATCGGTATGTCACGCCGCACGCAGACCGACATGAGCCGTCGGACGTATCTGAAGCTCACCGGCGCTTCGAGCGCGGCCGGGCTGGCCGGAGTCGCCGGTTGTATCGGCGACGACGGGAGCAGCAACACGATCACGCCCGGCACCGCGCCCGGCTTCCCGCCGTTCGAGATGCGACAAGACGGAGAGCTGGTCGGGTTCGACATCGACCTCCTGGAGGCCGTCGTCGCAGAGACCGAGTACGAGCTCGGCGAGTGGGCCACCTTCGAGTTCGGCTCGCTCATCCCCGCGCTCGCTCAGAACGAGGAGATCGACGTGATCGCGGCCGCGATGACGATCAACGACGAGCGTCGGGAGACGATCGCCTTCTCCGACCCGTACTGGGAGTCCGACCAGGCGATTCTGGTTCGCGAAGGCGGCGACTTCCAGCCGTCGGGGTGGGCCGACTTCGAGGGCGCCCGCGTCGGCGCGCAGTCCGGGACGACCGGCGCCGATCAGGCTCAGTCGAACCTCGTCGAGCCGGAGATCATCTCGGAGGACGACTACTCCTCGTACGACAGCTACGTGTTCGCGGTCGAGGACCTGGAGAACGGCAACATCGACGCCGTCGTCGTCGACAACCCGGTCGCCGAGACGTTCGCGGCCAACCGCGACGTGACGATCGCGTTCGTCGAGGAGACCGGCGAGGAGTTCGGCTTCGGCATCCGTCAGGGCGAGACCGAACTCCAGTCGGCGCTCAACGAGGGCCTCGCCGCCGTCCGCGAGGGCGGGACCTACGGAGAGATTACGAGCACCTGGTTCGGCCAGGAGTAACGACCGATGCCCCCAGCGGCGACCACCGCGCTCGCCGCGGTCGACAGCGCCGCGCTCGCCACGGAACTGGCGTCCGCGGCGACGCGACTGCAGATCGGCCAGCCCGAAGACTGGGAGTTCGTCCTCCGCAACACCGACTACCTCGGCGTCGGCGTCCTGTTGACGGTCGGGCTCACGGTCGCGTCGATCCTGCTCGGGTTCGTCGTCGGCTTCCCGGCCGGCGCGGTCGAGGTGTACGGCGACGGACTGCTCAAGCGGGTCGTGAGCACCGCCGGGATCGTGCTGCGCGGGACGCCCATCGTCGTGATCCTCATCGTGATGTACTTCGTCGTCGGCGTTCCGCAGATCAACCTCGGCGTCGTCAGCATCTCCTCGGCGATGACCGCCGGGATACTGGGGCTCGGCCTGCGAAGCGCCGCCTACCAGTCGCAGATATTTCGGGCGACCCTCGCGAGCGTCGACGACGGGCAGATGGAAGCGGGGCGGTCGATCGGGCTCTCGCGGTTCGAGGCGGTCCGGTACGTCGTCGTTCCGCAGGCGCTGCGCCGGTCGATTCCCGGCTTCCAGAACGAGTTCACCATCGTGCTGAAAGACACCAGCATCGTCTTCGCGATCGGGCTCGCGGAGCTGCTCACCCGGGGATACGACCTGTTCTCGGAGCAGACGACCGCGGTGCTCGAAGTCATCCTGTTCATCAGTGCAATCTACTTCGTCCTCACGTTCACGACGAACCGCGCGCTCGACCGCCTCGGCGACTACTACGCCATCCCGGAGGGTGAGTCGGCGTGAGTGACGACGAGTTCCTCACCGTGACCGACGTATCGAAGTGGTACGGCGACGAGCAGGTGCTCCACGACGTCTCCTTCGAGATGGACCGCGGCGACGTCACCGTCCTGATCGGCCCGTCCGGCTCCGGCAAGTCGACGATGCTGCGGTGCGTCAACCGGCTCGCGGAGGCGCAGGAGGGGTCGATTCGACTCGACGGCGAGGAGGTGCTCTCGCCCGACCTCGACGTCGACGTCCTCCGCCGCGAGGTCGGCATGGTGTTCCAGGGGTTCAACCTGTTCGCGCACCTGACCGCCGTCGGCAACGTCGCGCTCGGGCCCCGTCGGGTGCTCGGGCTCTCCGAGGCCGAGGCCCGCGAGCGCGCCGAGGAGAAGCTAGAGCGCGTCGGCCTCGCCGACCAGTTCGCCTCCTACCCCGCGGAGCTGTCGGGTGGACAGCAGCAGCGCGTCGGTATCGCCCGTGCGCTGGCGATGGAGCCGAAGCTGATGCTGTTCGACGAGCCGACGAGCGCGCTTGACCCGGAGCTCATCGGCGAGGTGCTCGAAGTGATGCACGGGCTCGTCGACGAGGGCATGACGATGCTCGTCGTCACGCACGAGATGAGCTTCGCCCGGGCGGTCGCCGACGAGATCGTGTTCCTCGACGGGGGCCACGTCGTCGAGCGCGGCCCGCCCGATCAGCTGTTCGAACGGCCCGAAAAAGAGCGGACCGGCCGCTTCCTCGAACGCATCGCGAGTCACGACTGATGGCGAGCGCGACGAGACCCACGACGGTCCGGGAACGCGTGGCCGAGTCGGACCCGTCGCTCGGCCGGCTCCTCCTCGTCGCCGCCGGCGCGCTGTTTTGGGGATGGCTCGTCGTCAGCTGGCTGAACCGGTGGCTCGGAGGCGTCGTCGTTCCGGTGGGCGCCCCGCTCGTGTCGCCGGGCGCCGTCGAGGCGACGGTCGCCGCGCTCCCCGGGCTCGCCGCCTACGCGGGCGACGCTCGGTTCGTCGTCGAGCTCACGCCGGAGCTGGCACGCGGGACGTGGCTCACCGTCGTCATCACCGCCGTGAGCCTCGTGATCGGCTTCTTCATCGCCGTGCCGCTGGCGGTGGCCCGCGTGTACGGTCGGTTCTCCGCCTGGCTCTCGCTCATGTACACGGAGCTACTGCGGGGGACCCCGCTGTTGGCGCAGCTGTTCGTCCTCTACTACGGGCTCAACCTCGCGAGCTACGTCCCCGGCGCGGTCTCCGGCGTCTTCCCGCGGGACGTGGTGTGGGTCGCGATCCTCGGGTTCACGCTCAACGGGGCCGCCTACCAGGCGGAGTACATCCGGGGCGCCTTAGAGAGCGTGGAAGAGGGGCAGATCACCGCCGGCCGCGCCATCGGGCTCTCGAAGCTGGAGACGATATACTACGTGGTGCTCCCGCAGGGGCTCCGCTACGCGATTCCGTCGTGGACCAACGAGTTCGTCTACCTGATCAAGTACTCGTCGCTGGCGGCGTTCATCACGGTGCCGGAGCTGTACTACCGGGCGGACCAGGTCGCCTCCGAGACGTTCCGGTACACGCTCATCTTCATCGTCACCGGCGTGACGTACCTCGCGCTGGTGCTCACCGCCTCGAAGCTGATGGAGCGCGTCGAGGGCGCGGTCGCGATTCCCGGGCTCGGCGCCGAGCGAGAGGAGTGAGCGGCGTCACCCCTCGAACTCGGTGACGACTTCTACGCCGCGCACGTCGTACTCGCCGAGCGCGGCGAGCCGGTCTGAGACCGCACTGAGACCGATCTCGTCGCTCACGAGCGCGCCGGGGTCGACGTCGGTCGCCTCGATCAGCGCGAACAGGTCGTCGTAGCTCGTCGGCGGCATCCCCCGCGACCCGACGAACGAGACCTCCCAGCGCGTCATCCAGTCCGTCGGGAGCGACACCTCGCCGCGCTCGGCCTCGGTGGTCAGCCCTACCTGCACGTGCGTGCCGCGCGGGCGGACGGACCGGACCGAGTTCCGGCAGGTCTCGGCGACCCCGAGCGCGTCGACGGAGACGTCGACGCCGCCGTCGGTGAGCGCCCTGACCCGTTCCGGTACGGTGTCGTCACCGTCGGCTTCAGCCTCACTCGGGTTGACGAGGGCGTCCGCCCCGAGGTCGCTGGCGAGCGCGAGGGCGTCGTCGTCGACGTCGACCGCGACGACCCGTGCGCCGAGGGCGTCGCCGAGCTGGACCGCGGAGAGCCCGACGCCGCCGCAGCCGTGGACGGCGAGCGTGTCGCCGCCGCGTAGTTCCGCCCGCTCGGCGAGCGCGTGGTACGCGGTCATGTACCGACAGCCGAGCGCGGCCGCGGCGGTCGCGTCGAGCCACGCCGGTCGCTCCACGAGGTTGTAGTCGGCGTTCGGGACGGCCACCCGTTCCGCGAAGGCGCCGGGGGCGTCCGGCTCGAAGCCGAGCGCCCGCCCGTCGGCGCAGACGTTGCCGGCACCGCGCCGGCAGTACGGGCAGGTGCCGTCGCCGAGCGAGAAGGGAACGACGACGCGGTCTCCCGGTTCGAATCGGTCGACGGACCGGCCGATGGCGACCACTTCTCCGGCGGGTTCGTGGCCGAGCACCTGTCCCTTCGGGACGCGGTCGTCGGCCCACTCGCCGTGGCCCATCCAGGCGTGCCAGTCGCTCCGACAGACGCCGCAGGCCGCCACGCGTATCGCGGCCCCGTCGGGGCCGGGTTCGGGGGGAGGCACGTCGCGGACCGCCAGCGGTTCGCCGTACTCGCGAAGGATCGCCGCGCGCATGACCGCAGGGAGGGAGCGGAGCGAAGTAAAACCACTCGGGAGCCGAACCGCGGCGCTCCGCTTCGGACGGCCGCCGTCAGACACTCATAGAGTTCGTGATAGGATGAGGCGGAGATAGATGCGAGCGCGTTCGATTCCGCACAGAGACGCTCTTTCCGCCGTCTTTAGAGTTGATTTCACGGTGGTTCGAGTTGATACTCACCGTCAGACAACTGATAATTGGATAACGTTTATTATTCTACAAGATGACATTCAGGTTGTGCCCTCGTCCATGGAGCGTCGACCTGGCGTCGCGTACCGACGGCCAGACGGCGATCCGAACCGACTCGTCGTCGAGGACGCCGGCGAGACGCGTCTCCCGGTCGACGCCCTGCCGCGGACCGACTGGTTGGCGGCCACGGCCGAAGCGGACGAAGAGCGTCTCCGGTCGGCGTTCGACGCCGACGACGGCGTCGTCGACGTTACCTATCGGCTCGCGGTCGACGGCGAGCAAACGTGGGTCCGGGAGGTCGGACGCACGGAAGCGGGCGGCGACGTCGTCGGCTACCTCCTCCCGGCGAGCGATCGGATCGAGCGACGCCGTCGAGCGGAGCGACAGCGCGAGCGCCTGAACGAGTTCGCCAGCGTCGTCTCGCACGACCTGCGGAACCCGCTCTCGGTCGCCGTGGGCAACGTCGAACTGGCCAAGGAGTCGGAGGGGGCGGCGGTCGACGAGCGACTCGACCGCGCCCACGACGCGCTGGACTGGATGGACGACCTCATCTCGGACCTCTTGGCGCTCGCCCGCGAGGGGCGTTCCGTCGAGGGGACCGAGTCGGTGGACCTGCGCCCCGTCGTCGAGGCGGCGTGGCGAACCGCCGGGGCCGACACGGCCGAACTCTCGGTGGACGGTCGGCTCCCGACGGTCGAGTGCGATCGTCGTCGGCTCCGACAGGCATTGGAGAACCTCTTTCGGAACGCGGTCGAACACGGGACGTCCGGCGACGACTCGCCGGGCGACGGCTCGCCGGGCGGCGCGCCCGGCGGCTCCGCGTCGGACGCGTCGCTCCGCGTCTCCGTCGGCTCCCTGCCAGACGGCTTCTACGTCGCCGACGACGGGACCGGAATCGACCCCGCGGAGCGCGAGTCGGTGTTCGAACCGGGTCACACCACCGCGGACGACGGCACCGGTTTCGGGCTCGCGATCGTCGAGCGCATCGCCGAGGCCCACGGCTGGTCGGTGTCGGTGACCGAGAGCCGGGCGGGCGGCGCGCGGTTCGAGTTCGAAGGGGTCGACTCCGCCACGTCCGCCGACGCCACCGACGCGGGTCGGGACGGAGCCGCGCTCGACTCGGACGGCCCGCCGGCGGAGTAACGCCGCGGCCGCGCGGCGTGGTCGGCCTCAGACGAAATCGCTCAACCCGGACTGTCCGTCGTCCTCGGCGTCGTCCGCGTCGCCGGCGTCGCCGGCGTCGCCGTCGCTCTCGGAGGGACCGCTCCCGTCGGTAGCTTCCGCTTCGGCGGCGTCGGCGCCGTCCGCGGGACCCGCGCCGTCGTCCGGGTCGCCCGCCGCTCGCGCGCCGCCGGCGAACGCCCCCTCGGCGTGGTCTTCCATGCGCTCGTCTCGGAGCGCCTGCGCGTCCTCGACGACCGACTCGACCTTGTTGGTGGACTCGCCGGATCCCGTGACGAAGGCGACGCCGGCCTCGTCGAGGTCGTAGGTGGCCGCCATCGCGACCGTCAGTTCGCGGGGCTTGCAGTGGTGCGTGACGGCTTCGAGGAACGGCAACACCTCGCGGCGAGCGGTGGCGATGCTACAGCCGCTGGCGGCCGCGATCCGTCCGACCACCTCGTCGGCGGTCGCGTCCGAGGAGCTCCAGAACTGCGGGCGCCCGTACCGCGTCCACCCGCCCTTCTCCCCGTCGCGGGCGGCGGCGACCCCGGCGGCCGCGTTGTCGGTCGCGTAGCGCCAGTACGTGTAGTTCTGCGTGGCGCGGACGCGTCCCAGCCACACGTCGGCGTTCGCGAGAAAGTCGTACGCCCGAAGCGCCTCGCTCGGGTCGTACACGTCGAGGACGTTGTTCTCGATCCACTTCGTGAGGTCGTCGGGCGTCTCGTCGACCGCGTACGCCGACTGCAACGCCTCCTGCGCCGATTCCTCTTTTAAAACCGCATCGAGGAACGGGAAGAGGCCGAGCGCCTTGTCCCGGTCGCCGGTGACCACGTCCTCGACCGTGATCGAATCGCGGCCCTCCGTGGCGGCCTGGAGGTCGTTGACCGCGCCGCGGAGGTCGCCCCGGTTGCGCTCGGCGATGCGCTGGAGCGCGTCGGACTCGAACTCGATGCCCTCCTTCCGGCAGACGTCGCGGAGGACGGGGACGATGGAGCGGGCGGAGACGTCGCGGAACTCGATCTCCTGGGTGGCGTTGCGGAGCCCGCGCGCCATGTCGTAGTAGTCGTTCGCGATGAGGACGATGGGCTGGCCCGACTCCTTGACCAGTTTCGTGATCGCCGAGGCGCCGCCGCGGTCGTAGTTACCGTGGATGTTGTCCGCCTCGTCCAAGATCACGAGCTGGCGGGAGGCCGTGTCGCCGCCGGCCGCCCCGCCGCCGGCCGCGCTCCCGCCGAGGGTGGCGTTGCGGGCGGCCCGCCCCGCGAAGCGCTCGATGACGTCCGCGGTGCGCTGGTCCGAGGCGTTCAGCTCGACCGTCTCCCAGCCCATGTCGTTCG
>Ga0102938_10004048_pt1 | contig 10858 bp, 9 predicted proteins | sample SalPonR2_B_D2_MG_FD_84516 | JGI IMG/M metagenome (GOLD analysis project Ga0102938, IMG submission 84516) | Salt pond soil microbial communities from South San Francisco under conditions of wetland restoration - Salt Pond MetaG R2_B_D2_MG | ecosystem: Environmental > Aquatic > Marine > Intertidal... | reverse complement strand
CAGGTCGCGCACCTTGCCATGGGGTTAGATGGGCGTTGCGCAGTAACAAATTTTAGGCGTTTTTTTATTTGCATGCATGCATGCATGCAGGTGATCAGAAGAAATGAAATGCAGTATAAAATTATCAGTTAGTAAGATTTAGTAATAGCATAATTATGAACCATTGTCGTTTATTAAGTGTTGCAGGGTAACAATAATCAGCATCTATATAAAATATCAACATTGTTGAAATATTAATTTATCCCTTTGCGCTTCATTCTTGCTGACACCCTGCACACCATCCACCACATAAACGCAGTAACCACGCAAGCGAAGCCCTGAGAGGCCACAGGATCGACGAACGGCAGTTGATGCGGCTGATGCGTTACCCAGTAGCACGGGAACAAGTCGGTGGAATTAATTCCACAACTAGAAGATCCGCCAGCTAAGGAAATAATTCCTGAACTGGGATGTGGGAGCGTTATCAATGCTCAACAAGTCTATTTTATTTATCTAATATTATCTATAATAGACAACTCCATCAGTGACGGCAGCATTCTCTTTTGACAGTTTTTTTTGTCAGAGTATTAGCAGGATCATTGCAGGAAACAGAAAACCAAAAAGGGCCACAAGTAAAAAACCTGTAACCCTTTGTTTTTGTTGGAGCCACCAGGCGGAGTCGAACCGCCGACTTGCTGATTACGAATCAGCTACTCTACCAACTGAGTTATGGTGGCGTGCAGGGAGACGTTCTACCGCAGTTGCAAGGCCCGCGTCAATATAGATAACTGCTGATAATCTTCGAAGTTTTTTGGAAACGCTTCTGCGGCTATTTGTTCCGGGGCTATCTCTGCTGCTCTTTTACCGTGTCATAGGCCTGAAAGATCCTGCTGAAAACGGTCGGCCAGCGAAAAGGGTGGGTCACTTTGCGGGTATTATTGAGCGATGGTGTCGGTTTGATATGGACACGGCTCACCATGTTCTGCAACGCCAGGATCAGTCGATTTTCTATCAGGGAAATATCCCCGGGAGCGGGGCGGTCAATCTGTTCCATCGGCGGCAGCGGAACCAGCTCGACCAGATCCGTGTCAGCATCGTCCAGCAGTTCAAGACACCCGGTAAGGTCGGTGGTAATAATGCGACAGCCACAAGCCACTGCTTCAAGCAGCACCAACGGCAGACCTTCGAAAAACGAAGGTAGAATAAAAACATGACAGCCGGCCATCAGGGCTGCCAGTTTGCGTTGATCAATCTGACCATGAACGGTGACACGCTTACCCAGGCCGGCAGCCAACTCCAGGCAGTAGCGCTCTTCATCGCCGGAGCCGGAGCCGGCCAGATGCAACTCAACGTCTTGGTCAGGCAGGGAGTTGAAGGCACGCAGCAGGCAGTCAACCCCTTTAGAAAAGCTGAGCTTGCCGGCATAGAGCATCTTTACCGGTGGGGCCGCTTTTTTTAGTTTGGGGCTGAACATTCTGTCATCGAAGCCGCCGCCGACAACGGAGATTCTCGCCGGGTCAATGCCGTAAAGGTCGACAATGCTGTCGCGCTGGTCGCAACTTAAGGCCAGAATGTGATCGATGTGCTGACAAGGCTCGACGACGCGTTGTTTGATGTGGGGACACAGGACCGACTGGCGCAGGTCGGTTGAATGACAGGACGTGACCATGGGGATGTCGGGGAAAAGGCGGCGGGTCAGGGACGAAAGAATCCACAAATGATGGCTGTGGATGACATCCGGCCGGACTTTTTCCGCCATTGCCGATAGCGCTTGGGCAAAGCAGTGCTCATAACGATCGAGCTGTTCAGCGGTGAGGGAACTGAAGCGGCTGCTCGGGTAGGGCATGATGTCGCTCATCCCCGGAATAGGAAAATCAAGCTCTCCGGATCCAAAGCGGACATAGTGACAAGAGTCCGGATCAATCCCTTCAATGTGCGGGATGCCTGTGTCGGAAAGCCCGGCAATCAGAAAATTCTGGTGTCCGGCCCGGGCTGCTTCGCGGATAATGTTGCGCAGATAAATGCCGCTACCGGTACTATCAGGGTGCTGACTGATCAGATGTAGAATTTTCATGACGGGTTCATCCCATATGCTTGATATGATTGTCAATAGTCAGCCTAATCAAACAGCCATCAATCTGTCCAACAGGTAATGCCGATAGCTGGGACGTTAAATATAGGTAGAATCTCTGCCTGGATAACGATCAGGATGAAAAAAGCTTAACGGATGGTTGACATTTGTGGGTACATTGAACAATTATTTAGGAAATATTCTTAGCAAGGTGGTAACCAGATTGTGACAATAGCAGTTAAAGCACAAATGGATCTATTTCAGGCTGCATGCCGGCGCCGGAATCTGCGCCTGACGCCGCAGCGCCTGGAAATTTTCAAAGAATTGGCTCAGGCCTCGGATCATCCGAGCGCTGAACAGTTGTATCTACGCCTGCATGACAACATGCCGACCCTGTCACTTGATACCATCTATCGCACACTGTCGACTTTTGTTCAATATGGTCTGGTCAATCGGGTTGAAACCGTTGAAAGTCAAGCCCGCTTCGAGGTGGCTCATGCCCGTCATCATCATCTGATCTGCAGCCGTTGCAAGAAAATTATGGATTTTGACTGGGCTCCCGTTGATCAACTCGATCTGCCGGCAGAGGTACAGCAGTGGGGAGAAATTTACAGTAAAAATGTTGTGATATATGGTGTCTGCAAGTCCTGCATCGATCCCTGAAATCGCGTTGGGTTGTTGGCTGAATACCGGTAAACATCCAGCTTTGTTCCTGAAAAGGTCACGTCATGAATCGAATAGTTTTTATTTTTTGCGCAGCGCTTATGCTCCTGTTGGTGGCTGCCACGATGGTGCCTGCGCAACCTCGGGCCGTTACGGATTTAACTGCGGACGAACTGCAGCAACTGCGCACCCAAACGGCGGAAGTTCTGGTAATAGATGTTCGCACCGCTCGCGAGTTCGGCGATGGTCATATCGCCGGAGCTGTCAATATCAGCTCACAGGCCAGCAACCGGTTCCGTTCGCTGCACCTGCTGCTACCGCAGGATAAAGAAATCCCATTGGTTTTTTATTGCCGCGGCATCACCTGAGGTCTTGCACCCGAAGCCGCGGTCGTGGCTCGTCAAGCGGGGCATCAGAATGTTTACACCTATCGGGCTGGTATTACCGACTGGGCGCAAAAAGGATATCCACTCAGCAGGCGCTGATCAGTCTGCCTGCCCGGGTAGCTGTACTTTTCCGCTTTCTTCGAGAAAGTGCTCAAATGCCTCCTGGTCGAGGGTTTCCTCTTCCATCAGGCGCTGCGCGAGAAGATCAAGCAGTTCACGGTTGGCACTGAGCACCTCTTTGGTGGTTGTTTCAGCAGCATTGACCAACTGCCCGATCTCCTGATCGATGATCCAGGCTGTGCGCTCACTGAAGGTTTTTTCTGCGCTGAGGTTGCGCCCAAGAAAGGGGTGTTCTTCGCCACGCGGGTAGCTTAAGGGGCCGAGGCGCTCACTCATTCCCCACTGGCAGACCATTTTCTCGGCCAGTTCCATGACCTGTTTCAGATCGTTTTGCGCCCCGCTAGAAGTCTCCTCAAAGACAAGAAGCTCAGCGACCCTTCCTCCAAGCATGACACTTATCCGCTGGAGTAAATAGCTGCGATTATAATGATAACGATCATCGGTCGGGAGTTGTTGGGTGGCTCCCAGGGCCTGTCCCCGCGGAATAATGCTGATTTTGTGGATGGGATCCGTCTGTGGCAGGGCTTTGGCTACCAGGGCGTGGCCGGCTTCATGAACGGCGGTGATATGGCGTTCAAGGTCGGACATGAACAGTTTTCGTTCCATCCCCATCAGTTGCCGGTCCTTGGCTTGTTCCAGATGATCCATGCTGACCATGTCGACATCGTCCCGTGCTGCGATAAGAGCAGCTTCGTTCACCAGGCTGCGCAAGTCAGCGCCAACCAAGCCCGGCGTACCTTTGGCGACCACCTCCAGATCCACATCGTCCGCCAGGGGCATCTTGCGCGTATGAACCTTGAGAATCTCGACGCGATCACGCCAGTCGGGGCGACCGATAACCACCAGACGGTCAAAGCGACCGGGACGTAACAGGGCGGCATCCAGGACATCGGGACGGTTGGTCGCTGCCAGGACAATCACCTCATCGTGGGGTTCAAAGCCGTCCAGTTCAGACAGAAGCTGATTAAGGGTTTGTTCTCTTTCGTCATTGCCGCCGCCCAGACCGGTCCCGCGGGCGCGGCCAACGGCATCCAGTTCGTCGACAAAAACGATGCTGGGAGCGTTCTTTTTTGCGGTCTTGAACAGATCGCGGACGCGGCTGGCACCGACACCGACAAACATTTCGATAAACTGGGACGCGGAAATGCTGTAAAAGGGAACTTCCGCCTCTCCGGCCACTGCTCTGGCCATCAGGGTTTTGCCGGTTCCAGGGGGGCCACTAAGTAACACTCCACGCGGCACCTGTCCTCCCAGACGGGAAAATTTTTCCGGGTTACGCAGATAGAAAATGATTTCCTGGAGTTCTTGTTTGGCTTCAGCCTGACCGGCAACATGGGCAAAGGTGATCGACGAAGTTTGGCGCGAGTAGAGCTTTGCTCCGGATTCTCCTGCTTTGTTGAGCATTCCTCCGGTCAGTCCTCCCTGTTTGCGGGCGCGACTTAAAATAAACAACCAGATGCCGATGATAATGATCCAAGGCAGCAGATTAATCAGCCAGTAGGGGGGCTCTTCGGTTTTTTTGGCTTGAAAGGTAACATTGTGCTGCTCTAACAAGGGAAGCAGTTCCGTATCTGCGACCGGGGGAAGAACCGTCTCAAAGTGTTCGACGCTCTCAGTCTCTTCATTAATGGCGTTGATCCGTTGTTCTGGTGCCAGATTAACCGGGGCATAAAAGAGTCCCGATAATGAGTCGCCCTTCAGGGTCACTTCGGCTATCTGGTCATCCTTGAGGAATTCTTTGAACAGGCTGTAGCCGATTTCCGCGGATTTCTCAGGCGCTGGAGGTGGCGCCATGATGGTGTAGAGTCCGTTGAGAATGAGCACCACCAGCAATAGCTGCAGCAGTCTGTTCCAGGTACTGTTCATATGCTAGTTCCCTTTCAATCTGCCAGGCTACAGAGCAAAGAATGATGCAATGCCCTGTCACTACTCAAAGTATATCGAGGAAATCCTGAATTTCGACCTCTATCTTGACACTTTTACACATCAGGCATTTGAAAGCGGGAGGGATTGGCATCCTGATAAGAAGAATAAAGTAAAACAGAGTGCTTTTTTACCTTCTACCGCTGGTGTCGTCCCCGTTCATTTTTGTGTTATGGTCATTTCTCGCAGGATAAATTCTCACGTGAAAGAAAATCAGATGACGATTCGTAAGCCTGCACAGCGACCGGAATTATTGCTCCCTGCCGGTGACATGGAAAAGCTCAAAACCGCTGTTCGTTATGGCGCCGATGCGATCTACCTGGGCAGCGAAGCCTTCGGCTTGCGCGCCCATGCGGGTAATTTTTCTCTCGCCGATCTGCATCAGGCACGAGCAATCACCGCCGCTGCCGATGTCGCCCTCTACCTGACTCTGAATGCCTCGTTGCGGCCCCCGGAGTTTGTCGCGTTGGAAGAATTGTTGGAAGAGCTCAAGCCCCTTGAACTGGATGCCTACATCGTTGCTGATCCGGGGGTGCTGAGTACCATCCGCCGCGTTGACCCCCGCCGCGCCATCCACATGTCCACCCAGATCAACAGCAGCAACCCGCGCGCGGCAGAATTCTGGCGCCTAAACGGTGCCACCCGTATCAATCTGGCCCGTGAGCTTACCCTTGAAGACATCCGCGTTTTTGCCGAACAGACGGCTATCGAGCTTGAATGCTTTGTCCACGGCGCCATGTGTGTCGCTCATTCCGGACGTTGTCTGTTGTCAACCGCCCTGCTCGAACGCAGTGCCAATCGGGGTGACTGTGCCCAGCCCTGCCGCTGGAACTACGCCCTGGTGGAAGAAACCCGCCCCGCTGAACGCTTTGCCATTGAAGAGGATGATCGCGGCACCTACCTGATGAACAGCCGTGATCTATGCCTGGTCGACCAGTTGCCGCAACTGCTGGCAGCGGGAATTCACAGTTTGAAGGTTGAAGGGCGGATGAAGAGCATTTATTATGTCGCCACCACGGCGCGGGTTTACCGTGATGCGATTGATCGCTTGAGTGTTGATCCGACCGATGTCGATCCGCTCTGGCGCAGCGAGTTGGAAAAGGTCAGCCACCGCCCCTATACCACCGGACTGCTCTTGGGGGATGACCGGGCGGCGATTCATGCGGCCGATACCCATTACATCCGCACCCACGATTTTGTCGGTTTTGTTCGCCGCGATGACAGTGGGCTATGGGTCGCCGGGCGTAACCGCTTTTTTGCCGGTGATGAGCTGGAGCTGATCGGCCCCAACATGCGTCAACAAAGCTTTGTCGCCGAGCGGATCAGCGATCGTGATGGTCAGCCCCTGCCGGCCGGCCAGCCTAACTCCGAGTTGCTGCTGGATCTACCTGAATGGGCTGAAGAGGGGGATCTGATCCGCCGGGAGCGACCACAATGATCAAACTGCTGTTACTGATCGGTTATCTGCTGACGGTTGGTGCCCAACTGGTGCTTGATTGGCTCAATGTACGCCATCGGCGCCTGGCGACGGGGCCACTGCCACCACTGTTTGTTGAGCGCATCAATGAAGAGCGGCTCAAGCGCAGTGAGGAATATGCTCTAGCCAAAGAGCGTGTCGGTTTGATCGAAACCCTGCTAGGGGTGGTCTTGACCCTGGTTTTTATATTTGGCGGTCTGCTGCCCTGGTACGACGATTTTATCGCCGGTTTGAGCGATCATTTCATTATCCATGGGCTGCTTTTTTTTGGTGTTCTGGCCCTGGTACAGTCGCTCGTCGGAATCCCGTTTTCCCTCTATCGCAATTTTGTCCTTGAAGAGCGTTTTGGTTTTAACCGTATGGGAGTGAGGTTGTGGCTGGCCGATCTGGTCAAGTCCCTGCTGATTGGAACCTTACTGTTTGCACTGCTGGCCGGCGGTGCCCTGTGGCTGGTACAGGCGGCGCCGCAAAGCTGGTGGCTCTGGGTGTGGGGTTTCTGGGCCGGCTTGTCGGTATTTTTGCTGCTGTTGTCCCCCTATCTGATTGAACCACTGTTTTTTACCTTCAAGCCTCTGGATAAACCCGAACTGGAGGATCGCGTTCGCTCACTGCTGGAGCGCGCCGGGGTTAAAGCGGGAAAGATTCTCCAGGTCGACGCATCAAAAAGAAGCGGGCACAGTAATGCCTATTTTACCGGGATCGGCAAGGTCAAACGGGTTGTGCTCTTTGATACCCTGCTGGAGCAGCTCAGTGATGAGGAATTGCTCGCAGTCCTCGCTCACGAACTCGGGCACTGGCGCTGCGGTCATCTGCGCCAGCGGCTGATCAAGGGGCAGATTGTGGCGCTGTTGAGCTGCTTTGTCGCCTTTTATGTGCTCAATGCGCAAATGTTGCCGGGCTGGTTTGGTTTTGTCGAGCTGTCTTTTGCCGGTCAGGTGCTGCTGCTGGGCTGGCTGGCGGGATTGTTGGGCTTTTTCTGGACACCGGTGAGCAGCTGGTGGTCGCGTCATCATGAGCGTCAGGCCGATCAGTTTGCTATCGATCTGGTCGGCAGTGGTATCCCCCTGGCGACGGGGCTGGTGACCCTGGCCAGGGAAAACCTGAGCTCTTTGTTCCCGCATCCCCTCTATGCAGCCTTTCATTATTCGCATCCACCAATGATTGAGCGGGTCGAGTGGCTGCAACAAAAGGCGCCAACAGCCACCGGGGTCAGCGTCGGGGTCGGACCTGCTGAAGACTGATAAATCGATTGTCTTCGTCAACAGTGAGGACAAAGCGACCGTTGATGCCCTGATGAGAGAGAAAAGGTCGCAGGCGCAGTGCGGGAAAACGTAGCCTGCGCCCACATTCTGACGTCACCAGGGCGGAATCTGCGGTGCCCTGATAATATTTGAGGAATTCCTGTTGACTGATGCTGACAGAGAAAAAAAACTGTCGTTTCCCCACGTAGGTCATTGGCTGTTAGCTTTCAACTGATCATGTGCAAATAACGACCATAAGGATGAAGCGATGCTGCGTTATAAAGTTGTTGAAACCAGCCAGGTCGACGATCACAGCCTGGAACACATACTGAACGACTGGACCGCGCAAGGCTGGCAGTTAGAAGGGATCCATTTCGCCATGCGCGAAGCCAGCCGTCGACCGGGCATGGCTTTTGTTACCTTTACCCGCGAAGAGCCGGAGCCGGCACCGGAGTAAGATTCTTTGTACTTATGGCATTGGTTTAGAGGCCAATAAAGCATTATAGCCACCAAGGCACCAAGATCTCCAAGAAGATCAAAAAAAAAGCTTTTCTATGTGCTTCACCTGCTCCTGCGTCTCTGCGTTAAAGTCTCTAACGGAGAGTGGGAGAGATGGATAGCCGCAGAGAAAAAGCCTTTGGGTTTTTGCCTTTACCCCAAGCCCAGGCTTTTCTTGGTGGTCTTGGAGCCTTGGTGGCTGATTGATGTCTTTAGTACACCAATCCCGTCTTTTTTCTCACCTTATCCAAAGTTTTACTCGCTACCGCTCGGGCTTTTTCCGCTCCGTGTTTGAGGTGTCTGCGCACGGCATCCGGGTCGGCCAGCAGCTCATCACGTTTTTCCGTGTAGGGGGCGAAAAAGTCGCGCACCGTTTCGAACAACTCCTGCTTGACGTCGCCATAACGCAAACCCGGAGTCAGATAGCGCTGACGCAAAGCCTCGACCCCATCGCGATCAAGGAACAACCGGTAGATCTGGAAGATATTACAGTTATCGGGATTTTTCGCATCTTCCACCGGGGTCGGATCGGTGACGATGCGCATGATCTGTTTGCGCAAGGCTTTTTCCCCCAGGAATAGATCGATGGTATTGCCGTAGCTTTTGCTCATTTTGCGGCCATCGAGTCCGGGAATCGTTGCCACATCCTCATCGATCTCAGCTTCCGGCACGGTGAAAATCTCTCCATACTCATTGTTCACCTTGATGGCGATATCACGAGCTACTTCCAGGTGCTGTTTCTGGTCTTTGCCGACCGGCACGAGGTCACTCTGAAACAACAGAATATCAGCTGTCATCAGTACCGGATAGGCAAACAGACCGTGGTTCGGTTTGATTCCCTGGGTGACCTTGTCTTTGTAGCTGTGGCAACGCTCCAACAGCCCCATGGGGGTGAAGTTGGAAAGAATCCAGGTCAACTCCTGGACTTCAGGGACATCGGATTGCACCCAGAAGGTGCTTTTTTCAGGATCCATCCCCAGGGCGATAAAATTCGCTGCTGCTTCCAGGGTGCCGGTCGCCAGTTGCTTGCCGTCTGCTAGGCTGGTCATGGCATGATAGTTGGCGATGAAACAGAACAGATCTTCCTGCTCCTGGTGAGCAATCATCTTGTTCATCATACCGAAAAAATTTCCCAGATGCAGGGAGCCGGAAGGCTGGATACCGGACAAAACGCGCATATTAAATGTGTCTCCGTGATTCACTGATCATACAAATTAAATGATAAAACGCTCACCGCTCACTGTTCACTGTTCACCGCTCGTTACTGTTGCTGCTGACTGTTGAGCATCGTCGCCAGTTGTATCAATTGCTGCATATCCATGCCGCTTTCTTTTAAGATGCTGAGCAACACCGGAAAAAGTTGCATCATGAAACCGGGCTCCTTGACCAGATCACCGGCGAGGTCGGGCAGGGTTTCAAGGACAAAGGCTTTTTGTTCTTCGGTTGACAGATTGAGCAGTGCCGTTTTGATTTCCTGGTGGTTCATGGATGAGATCTCCCTATCGTTACAGTGACTTGGTTCAAACGACCCATGCAGGAGCGGCTATAGCCACGATCGTGCCTGAGGGCAGCTCCTACAAAGGCAGTCATTTCATGTCTGATGCCGGTTTAAGTTGAAGTGACTCAGAAGTCCTTATGCTGATAGTGCCAGTTTAAAGACTTCCGGAAAGGTCTTGACAAAATGGACTTCCAGCCCGGCGCGCAGGTAGTCGGGCAAATCGTTATAATCTTTGCGGTTTTCCGCCGGGAAAATCAGGCTGGTGAGGCCGGCGCGGCGTGCCGCGATGGTTTTTTCCTTGATACCGCCAACCGGCAGGACACTGCCGGTCAGGGACAGCTCACCGGTCATGCCGAGTTTTTTGCGCACCGATTTTTTCATGATCATCGACAACAGGGCGGTGGTCATGGTCACCCCGGCCGAGGGGCCATCCTTGGGGGTGGCACCGGCAGGGACGTGCAGGTGGACAAAGTGATTGTCAAAGTAGTCCTCAGGGATTTTATAGTCCTCCAGATGCCCCATGACATAGGAGTAGGCAATCTCAGAACTTTCGACCATGACTTTGCCGAGCTGTCCGGTCTGTTTGAAGCCTTTGCTCTTGCTCTTCATGGTGGTTGCCTCGATCTGCAGGGTCGCGCCGCCCATGCGGGTCCAGGCCAGGCCGGTGACCACGCCGGGGGCGTTTTTGATCAGATCCTCTTCGGTAAACACTGGTTTGCCGAGGAATTTCTCAATTTCCGTTTTGGTAACCCGGACCTTATCCTCGCGCCCCTGGGCGAACTCCATAGCGGCCTTACGCATGATTTTTTTGATCTGGTTTTCCAGTCCACGGACTCCCGACTCGCGCGCATAGCGATCGACGATAACAACCAGCGCGGCCTTATCGATGCTGACCTTGGCACGAGTCATGCCGTGGCTTTTAAGGGCCTTGGGAATCAGAAAGCGGCGGGCGATTTCCAGCTTTTCCTCGAGGATATAGCCGGACAGGCGGATGATTTCCAT
>Ga0102938_10004046_pt1 | contig 10859 bp, 10 predicted proteins | sample SalPonR2_B_D2_MG_FD_84516 | JGI IMG/M metagenome (GOLD analysis project Ga0102938, IMG submission 84516) | Salt pond soil microbial communities from South San Francisco under conditions of wetland restoration - Salt Pond MetaG R2_B_D2_MG | ecosystem: Environmental > Aquatic > Marine >... | reverse complement strand
GCAATCGGACGATAGCCCTTGGGCTTGGCCAGACCGAATAACTGGAACAGACGGATATAGCCCCAACCGATATCCACCTCGAACCAGCGACGGGAAAGCTTGGAGGAGTTCGGGTAGGTGTGGTGGTTGTTATGCAGCTCTTCGCCACCGATCAGAAGACCCAGCGGACTGATGTTGCGAGCGTTATCGGCACACTCGTAGTTCCGGTAACCCATCCAGTGACCAATGCCGTTAACCACACCGGCAGCCCACACCGGGATCCACATCATCTGTACCGCCCAGATCCAGATGCCATGAACGCCAAACAGAGCCAGGTTGATCACCGCCATCAATGCGATGCCCAGCATCCGGTAGCGGCTGTAGACATTACGCTCTACCCAGTCTTCCGGGGTGCGCTGGCCATAGCGTTCAAGGGTTTCCGGGGTCGCCGATTCGGCGTAGAGTTCCGCCCCCTCGAACAGAACCTTGCGAATCCCCAACACCACCGGGCTGTGGGGATCTTCCTCGGTTTCGCATTTGGCGTGATGTTTACGATGGATGGCCGTCCACTCCTTGGTGTTCTGTGCGGTGGTCAACCAGAGCCAGAACCGGAAGAAGTGTTTCAGAGCCGGATGCAAATCCAGCGAATTGTGCGCCGAATGGCGGTGCAGGTAGAGCGTTACACTAACAATCGTGACATGGGTCATTCCAAGTGTTACCAGAATGAGCTGCATCCACGACAGGTCAAGAAGACCATTAAACCACATAGCTAATCCTCGAAATCATTATCTTTGGCGCGAGGCCAACTCCACAACTTTAGCGTACAGCTGTAAGCCACAACAACAGCATTTGGATGCAAAATTGTTACTGACTACACTTTCTTGTTTTCCATCGGAGATATCCGCCCGTGCCCGAACTGCCCGAAGTAGAAACGACCCGACGTGGTATTGCGCCCCACTGCGAAGGCGAAACGATTACCAGAGTCACAGTTCGCAATGGCAGTCTGCGCTGGCCTGTTCCTAAAGATCTTGGCGAGAAACTGGAAGGTCAGGTTATAAGGAGTATAGACCGACGGGCCAAGTATTTGTTCCTGAACATGGACCAGGGCACGGTGATTGTTCACCTCGGCATGTCCGGCAGCCTGCGAATTATCACCGACAGCACGCCACCGCTGCCCCATGATCATATCGACCTGGCGTTACAGTCCGGCGTCATTCTCCGATTCAATGATCCCCGCCGGTTCGGCTGCTGGCTCTGGGCTGAATCGGCCGACAATCACCCGCTGATCAGCCACCTTGGGCCTGAACCCCTGGCCCCGGAATTCAATGGGGCGCTGCTATTTCGACTGTCCCGTGGCAAAAACACCCCGGTGAAGTCGTTTATCATGGACAATCATGTGGTAGTCGGGGTTGGTAACATCTACGCCAACGAAGCCCTGTTCAAATCGGGCATCCACCCTCGCCGCAAAGCCGGGCGAATCAGCCTGGACCGCTACCACCGGCTGGCAGAAGCGATCCGTGAGACGCTCAGTGCTGCCATCCTGATGGGCGGAACCACCCTGCGGGACTTTGTGAACAGCGATGGCAAGCCCGGCTACTTTGCCCAGTCCCTATTGGTGTATGGCCGCGGCGGCCAGACCTGCAAGGAATGCGGAGCGCCGCTGAAAGAAGTCCGGATGAACAACCGCGCGACGGTTTACTGCCCACGCTGCCAGCGTTGAATGCTTACGAGATGGCACATTCAGCAACGAAAAATCGTTTGAAAATGCGCAAATATGATTCATAGTTAACAGAAGATTAACGCCCAAGGTTTACTATGGGATGGTATTTAGGGCCAAAAAGCTCAGGAGACAGTACGATGACCCGCAAGATTTCCCGCACTCTGGTGGCCACTGTGGCGGCCTGCCTGATGGCATTCGCTTCACTTGGACATGCTCAGGCAGTGGATGAAACCCCGTCAGCACTAGCCATGACCGGCGACGCGATTTTTGTTCGCCCGGCCCTGCTGGCAACCACCATTGTGGGCAGCGCTGTCTACCTGGTCTCCCTGCCCTTTTCACTGCTGGGCGGCAACGCCGATGAAGCCGGCGAAGTCCTGGTAATGGGCCCTGCCAAGGCGACTTTCGTGCGTTGCCTGGGTTGTACCCGCACCGGCAAGAAGCCCGAGACCGTTCAGACCAGCAACTGATCCGGCTCCACCGGACAAGCCTCCGTACTATCACGGCTTGCCCCAACGAGCGAACTCCGGCAGCCTGAAGAAAATTCTTCAGGCTGTTTTGCTCTATGGTTGACTGGTCCTCTCTCAACACAGTGTTCCTGGATATGGACGGAACGCTGCTTGATCTGCATTTCGACAATCACTTCTGGCTCGAACACTTGCCAACTCGCTACGCTGAGCACTACGACCTCCACCCCCAGGAAGCAAAAGACCGCCTGATTCCTATGATCATGGCTGAGCGTGGCTCGCTGAACTGGTACTGCACCGATTACTGGAGCGAGCGACTATCTCTGGACATCACCGGCCTGAAAGCAGAGGTGGGCGACCGGATTGGTTACCGGCCCCACGTCACCGATTTTCTGGATGCACTCAGGCAATCCGGACTCCATTCGGTGATCGTCACCAACTGCCACCCGGACCCCCTGGCTCTGAAGCTTCAGCGTACCGGCCTTGATACACGGGTGGATGCCATTGTCTCCAGCCATCAGTTGGGCAAGCCCAAGGAAGATCCGTCGTTCTGGCACGACCTCCAGCGCCTGACGCCCTACCGGGCTGAAAACACCCTGATGATCGATGACAGTTTCCCGGTCCTGGAAAGTGCCCTTACCGCCGGCATTGCCCAATGCCTTGCGGTGCTGGCGCCGGACAGCCAGCAAGAGGCCCGACAACGGCACCCGGAAATTCCCTGCATCCATCACTTCAACGAAGTTCTACCGGCACTTCGCCAGAGGTCGCCCCTGCCATCCCGGCGATGACAGCGTTATACTTGGCTTACAAGCCCATCAGGTGAGGAGACATGACGGCATCAATCGCTGACGACCAACGTGTAAGGCTCGACAAATGGCTCTGGGCCGCCCGCTTCTACAAGACCCGCTCCCTGGCCAAGGAAGCGATCGAGGGTGGCAAGGTTCATTACAACAATCAGCGCTGCAAACCTGGCAAGTTGGTGGAAACCGGCGCGAAACTGACCTTGCGTCTGGGCTGGCAGGAAAAAATTGTCATTGTTGATGACATCAGCGACCGGCGCCGTGGCGCACCCGAAGCTCAAAAGCTTTACCACGAAACCGAAGACAGCGTTAAGAAACGTGAGGAATTGGCCTGGCAGCGTAAAACCATGCAGGCAGCGCAGCTTCCTCCGGCCAGACGGCCCTCCAAGAAAGATCGTAGGGATATTCAGCGCTTTCGCGAACAAAACGGCCTCTGAACCCTTTTTCACCCCCGCTCTCAGTCAACGTACAAAGACCGGCATCCAGTATTCAGGAGACACAACATGGCATCCCGCGACCAGTTCCAGCGCTTTATCTTCGAACACAGCCAGGTGCGGGGAGCCTGGGTGCAACTGGGAGAGAGCTATCGGGAAATCGGTAGTCAGGCTCCCTATCCGGACACTGTCCGGGAGCTGCTGGGGCAGGCCCTGGTGGCCAGCATTCTGATGAGCAGCACCCTGAAGTTTGAGGGCACGCTGTCGATCCAGGCCCAGGGGGAAGGTCCATTGCGCACACTCATGGCCGAGTGCAGCCACGACCGTTACATCCGTGGTCTGGCCCGCTTCGATGAACATGCAGTCAGCGAAGACAGCTTCCATGATCTGCTGGGGGAGGGCCGGATGGCCATTACCATTACGCCCAACCGCGGCAATCGCTATCAGGGCGTAGTGCCCCGAGAGCGGGACACTCTTGGAGGTTGCCTCGAGGAATATTTCGATCGCTCGGAACAGATCCCCACCAGCCTGATCCTGTTTGCCGATGACAACGGCGCCGCCGGACTTCTGCTGCAGCGACTGCCGGGCGCAACGGAGGAAGACGGTGACCTCTGGGACCGGGTAAATCATCTGGCCCGCACAGTCGAGGCCTCCGAGTTGCTGGAACTGGACAGTGAAACCCTGCTCCATCGCCTCTTCCACGAGGAGACCGTGCGGTTGTTCGACGCGGAAGCAGTCGCCTTCCGGTGCAGTTGCTCCCGGGAGCGGACTCTGGGCGCTTTGGAGGCTATTGGCAGTGACGAGTGCTACAGCATTCTGGAAGAACAGGGCACCATCGAAATGGACTGCCAGTTCTGTCACGCTCACTATCGCTTCGATAGAAATGATATTGATCATCTTTTCACCGGTCATACGCTACACTAGAAGCACGTTCGATTCGCCGGGAAACCGCTTATAGCAAGGCTTCCCGGGCAGTCGTTTTTTACTGGCGTCTCTGGCATAATAGCGCGCCTGAATTGACCCGATTGCTCAGATTTCCGTCAATTTTGGGGGGCGGCCTGAGCAATCACTAAGACATCCCGAGGGCGAGGTCGAAGTGAGCAACACTTATAATGATCTGAGTACAGCACGACTGGTCGAGGTGGCACTCGAGCGTGAGGAGGGCCAGCTGGCATCCAACGGTTCCCTGGTCGTAAAAACCGGTGACCGCACAGGCCGGTCTCCCAAGGACCGTTATATTGTCGAGGAGCCCAGCACCTCCGACGATATCCACTGGGGTCCGATCAACCGTCCTTTCGACGCTGAAAAATTCGACGCCCTCTGGGACCGTGTTGAAGCCTACATCGCCGAAAAAGACCAGTTCGTGTCTCACGTTCATGTCGGTTCCGACCCGGAACACTATCTGCCGGTTAAAATGACCACCGAAACTGCCTGGCAGAACCTGTTCGGCCGCAATCTTTTTATCCGCCCGGACAGCTACAACCCGGCCGACAAGCAAGAATGGCAGATCCTGAACGCCGCCAACTTCGAGTGCGTGCCCGAGCGCGATGGCACCAACAGCAACGGCTGCGTAATGATCAACTTTGCCAAGCGCAAGGTGCTGCTGGCCGGCATGCACTACGCCGGCGAAATGAAGAAAGCCATGTTTTCGGTGCAGAACTTCCTGCTGCCGGAAAAAGACGTGCTGCCGATGCACTGCTCCGCCAACGTTGGCGAAGATGGCGAAACCTGCCTTTTCTTCGGTCTGTCCGGCACTGGCAAGACCACACTCTCCGCCGATCCGCACCGCTTCCTGATTGGCGATGACGAGCATGGCTGGGGCCCCGGCACCGTATTCAATATCGAAGGCGGCTGCTACGCGAAGTGCATCGACCTTTCCCAGAAAAACGAGCCGATTATCTGGGACGCCATCCGCTTTGGCGCCATTGTCGAGAACGTGACGATCGATCCAGAGACCCGTGAGCCGGATTACACCGACGTATCCCTGACCGAGAACTCCCGCTGCGCCTACCCGCTTGAGCACGTTGAAAAACGCGTGATCGAGAACCGCGCCGGTGAGCCCTCTCACATCGTCTTTCTGACCTGTGACATGACCGGTGTTCTGCCACCTGTGTCCGTCCTGAGCCGCGAAGGCGCCGCTTATCACTTCCTGAGTGGCTACACCGCGCTGGTCGGATCTACCGAAATGGGTTCCTCCTCCAAGCTGAAGTCCACCTTCTCCACCTGCTTCGGCGCACCCTTCTTCCCGCGTCCGGCCGGCGTTTACGCCGAACTGCTGATGAAGCGGATGGACGAGTTTGGCAGCAAGGTTTTCCTGGTCAACACCGGCTGGACCGGCGGTCCCTACGGCGAAGGCCAGCGGTTCAGCATTCCGACCACCCGCGCCATCATCGCCTCGATTCAGAACGGCGATCTGGACGACGTGGAAACCGAGCACCTGCCCACCCTGAACCTGGATGTGCCCAAGCATGTTCCTGGCGTGGATACCGAGCTGCTGAACCCGCGCAACACCTGGGTAAGCCCGGATTACTACGATGGCAAGGCCCAGGAACTGATTGCGCAGTTCGTCGAGAACTTCAAGAAGTTCGACGTGGCGGATTCTATCGTCGAAGCCGGTCCCAAGCTGAGCTGAGTCGATTCCTGCAAGTAAAAAAAGCGCCCTGCGAAAGCACGGCGCTTTTTTTGTATGATAGGGCAACACAATCAAGGAAATGGCTTCATGAAACAGCGTCTACGCCAGCTCTTTTCGTTTATTCTCAAACCACTGGAATCCGGAAAGGTTGGGCCCAGCTACAAAGATTCGCATCGCACTGTGCTGAATGTGGTGGCCATCCTGTTCCTCATTCTGGCGACGGTGTCAGCGGCTATGCTCGTTTACACAGGTAAGGCAGGCGCCTTGATCCCCGTGCTTGTTTTCTTCGGTATTGGTGGCGTGTCGTTGGTCGTCGGGACGTTGGGCTCCGATGCCGCGGTGTCGAAGATGTGGGGCAGCCGCTAGCGGTTGCCCCTCTTAGCCCGGATCAGGCGTAAAACAACAGCGGCACAAACGCCACCAGCACGAGCGAAATTCCCATGGCAATCAGCGGCATGATGATACGTTCGTGTCGCTGATAGAAGGTTCCGGTTTCCTGTTGCGCGGCCAGCACTTCCGCCTCGCCAACCACCTGCCGGGTCAGCAGATGGTTCAGGGCCACCGGCGGGCTCAGGTAGCCCAGCTCGAATGCCACCAGAGTCACCATCCAGAAATGGATCGGATGAATCCCGCTGGAGTAGGCTATCGTGGCGACGGTGGCCGTCACCAGGATTACCGCACCGAACGCGTCCATGATCATGCCCAGGATCACCAGGATCACCACCATCAGCAGCATTGCCGACCAGGCACTGTCGAACGACTGCGGGAATGCCTCCATCAGGTGAGCCCGTTCGATCACGCCACCGATGCTCACCGACAGCCCCAGCAACAGCAGTAGCGCGCCAATTTCCGCCGTCGTATCGTTGGTGGCGCCACGAAGACTTCGCTCCAAACCCTGATGGTTGATCTCCCCCGAGGCTTTTCCTTTCCGGTTTTTAAGGCTGACATGCTCGTACACAAGGATTGCCAGCATGATCACCGGCAGCAGCCTTGGCGCCGAGAATTCATCCATGCTCACGTCCAGCGCCAGACGGTAAAATAGCACCACGGCAGCGATGACCAGAACGTAGGGAATCAGGGGTTTGAGCGCCTGCGTCATGGCCGGGAAGGCTTCAGCAGAGGGCGCCAGGTTGAACTCACTCTGTCGGTTCACACTGAGGGCTACAATCGCGAACATGGTGGCGGTCAGCACGAACACCCAGATGCCCCAGCCAAAGAGCTCATCAGTGGTGACTTCCCGGTTCAGGTAAGCAATGACAACCACCAGCAGGCAGGGCCGCAAAACCACGCCCAGGGAACCGGACATGGCGGTCGCCGCCAGGGCCAGGTGCCGCCGGGCACCGGCGGCACGCAGCTCACTGTAGATGACGGCACCGGCCGCGATGACGAAGATGCCCGAGGCACCGGTGTAGGCCGTGGGCACGGCAGCGACCAGAACCGCGACAACCGCCAGCATTTCCGGTGGCATGCGCCAGGGCCGGAAGACATTGAACACCAGGGTGGCCAGGCGGGTCTGCTTGAGCATCATGCCCACCCACACATACAGACCGACATTCAGGAACATATCGGACAGCTCCATCATCTTGCCGAGATAGATACCAATCCCCGACGCGTGCCCGATCAGGGCGAAATAGGTGCCGGAGATCAGACACATCACGGTATAGAGCGGTACGGCCAGAAAGGCCTTGTTCAGGCTGCCGCCCTCCTCAAGATCATCAGGCACCCGGAACAGCCGGTAGAGGCTGGCCAGCGTGAGGCAGGCGAAACCGATAATCCAGAAATTGTGCAGCAACAACTCTTCGGACGAGACCGCCGTGTCTGAACCCAGGCTGGACTGGCGAAAGATTGCGCTCGACCCCAACAGCATGGCATTGGCGATGGTTTGAAGAGTATGGGAAACGGTGTAATCCAGCCGCGTTTCCATGGCACGCATGGCGATATGATGACGAGTGAGGGTCGCCGTGACCGCACACAGCATGACAAGGATCACGAGGATGAAACGCTGTGACTCCAGGCCAAAGGCGATCAGGTCAGCAATAAAAAGTTCGATGGCCCGATAGGCTTTCACCCCTGGTGTCAGCTGTTCACTGAGATTCTCGAAATTCTGGTGGGCCTCGCGGCAGTCAGCAACCGCTCGTTCGATGGCAAGCCGGACGTCAGCCGGGTCTTTTTCCTCGGCCCCCAGCAGGGCCGCCATGGGGTCATCCGCCTCGTCATCGGCTGCCATTTCCGCAGCAACCGCCGCGTCGATATCCCGGTTCGGGTCGCAGGTGGGCTGAACCGGATCCATCCGCAACTTGTAATAGCCACTCCAGAGCTGTTCACCGCCCCGAAGCATCTGGTTGTGGATGTCGCTGCTCGTGGAGAAAATGACCACCGCCAGCAACAGCAGACAGGCCGGCAGGGATGAAAACCACTCCAGCCCGCTACGATGAAAACTGCCCTTCGACATAACTGATTACTCTGGGTAGGGAGTGGTTACAGCAGATCGTCCAGATCCATGGTTTCAACGGCTTCCGCCTGGTCATCCCAGAAGCTGCCCAGCTGCCCCATGGGTGTACGGTGCCCGGTGTTCTCAACCCAGAGACGGTCAGAGACCGCGACAATCATATCGGTGGCCATGGCGTCCACGAACCGCCACTGCTCATTGGACGGCGTAGTCTCGATCGATTCGGCATGATCCCGGATCACCGAACGAACCATGGCTTCGTCTCCCTTGTTCAGGGCCGCGATGGCGTGGAACACATGGGGTAACCGCACACCCGCAACCTCGCCCTGATTGTCGGCGATGGCCAGCCGCTCAAACGCATCCTCGCCTTCTGGCTGGGCGCCCGGGATCATGGCCCAGACCGTTGCTCTCAGTGCCATAGGCGCACCCCACCATTTCTCATTATCGAGACAACTGGTGGCCCGGGCGGCAATGGAACCAACGTTGGCCGGCACCCCAATGGACGAGGTGGACTGGATCTGGGCGTTCAGGGCCTGCAGACCGGACAGCAGGCCGGCCATGTAGATAAACTCGTCCATGTCGTCGTCGAAATCCGGGCACTCGCCATCGGCGGGATTGCCGTAATGGGCATTGTGGTGCTGCCAGGCCGTGTAATAACGCCGGGCGGCAACAGTATGGGCCCGCTTCTGGCGGATCATGGCATCTTCCGCGGCATTGCCGTTCATGGCGTTCAGGGCAGCAAGAGCCGCCAGCTCATGTTCCCGGGCCTCTTCCTCGGCACAGCCCCCGGCAGAGAGGTAGAGCATCACTGCCAGCTGGTCTGGCTCATTGGTGACCCGGCCGAAGGACATCAGCAAGGGCGCAGTCGCCTCGCTCATGGCGCACCCCATGGCCAGGTCATTGCTCTCCATCAGAAAAGGAACCGTGTGATCCCGGGAGAAGCCCTGCATCACATCCCCGGTGGTCTTGTACATCACGTGATTCACCGCGCCGCAGCCGCTGAGGACCACACTGGCCATAAAAGCCGCCACGAGGTTACGTACACGGCACCCGGAAAAAAGCGCCTTGCGGGAGGGATTCCGGAAATGGGTCATACCTTCTTCACCTTTTCGTTTTTTGTTCTGATGCAGTCCTGCTGCGATCGCATGGGCCAGACTCCGGCGGACAAACCGGTTTGTTACAGACTGTAACCAGGCACGCATTATGGCGTACGAAGCCCGGTTTTTATGCGACCGATGCCGCAAATGACGCCGAATGACACACACCTCCGCCGCCCAGGGGTTTGCACAATGAGCTCGGAGCCACTATAGATTGGAGCAACCGTGAGTCGTTTTGATTCCGGCCAGGACCAGACTGAACCAATAGAAATACAAAAAAGGAGTATCCGATGCGCAAACCTGAACTCGCCGCGGCCATTGCCGACCGCACAGGCCTGACCCGGGACAAGGCCAGTGAAGTAATTAACGCGTTTACCGACCAGGTGTCGGCCGCTGCCTCCCGGGGCGAAGATATCACCCTGATCGGCTTTGGCACCTTCAACATCCGCAGCCGCGACGCGCGGGACGGACGTAACCCTCAAACCGGCGAGACCATTCGCATCCCTGCCAGCAAGACCGTTGGATTCAAGGCCGGCAAGGCCCTAAAAGATGAAATCCGCTAGTCAGGCACAGGCCCGCAGACGCGGGCCTGCTTCACTCCGGCCTCAGCTTCCGGCAACAGAGGCGCACTCGGAACGGGTGGCATCGACCCGGCACCGAATCGCTTTCATCAACTTGATAGCGCGCTCATCGTATATACCGTCCTCCAGCAACGACAATCGCACCTTGCGAAGCATCTTGTCATATTCGGCGGTATCCTCCCGGGGCAACTGCATCCAGACATCTTCCGGAATCTCGGCTTCCGCCTGGGCAATAATTTCGTAGGCCTCGTCAATGCGTTTGATGGCCTGGTCGCGCACCATCTGGCCGGCGGAATCCGGGAACCGGTCACGGTGGATGATCACCTGGAAATTCATGTAACCGAGGGCATATTTGACCACCGCACCGTTGGGCTGAACGCCCTTGTACAGTTCCAGCGGTGTGTAGGCGACGGCCGGGGCGTAGGCCAGGTCAACGCTACCGTTGTTGAACTTGCCGGCAAAGTTCGCGGAATTGGAACCCACCACGGAGGCGCCCACATGGCGAACCATCCGCACGGACGCCTGATCGTAGTCCAGGGTGGCAATCCGTTTGCCCTGTAGCTTCTCGACCGAATCGATAGCGCGGTCACGGGTGTGCAGGTAAATGGCGCCCCCCGGGAACACACCGGCCACTTCGTAGGAGCCATCAATCAGGACCGGCCGGGCCTTGGGCTGGCCCAGGGTGTTGTACAACAGCCGCATT
>Ga0102938_10004044_pt1 | contig 10864 bp, 13 predicted proteins | sample SalPonR2_B_D2_MG_FD_84516 | JGI IMG/M metagenome (GOLD analysis project Ga0102938, IMG submission 84516) | Salt pond soil microbial communities from South San Francisco under conditions of wetland restoration - Salt Pond MetaG R2_B_D2_MG | ecosystem: Environmental > Aquatic > Marine >... | reverse complement strand
TTGTTTCCGGTACTTCATCACAGGTAATCAAATCAATATCATCATTCTCTTTCCCTGCGAAAATGATGTCCAAAGAACTTGAAGAAGCGCAAAAATCAAGTGCTCCAACCAGCGATTACCCCCTCGCGATGCTGCCATATGAAATTACACTGGTTGGCGACGGCAGGGGACTGGCCCTTCCCTATGTACTGAAAGGCCTTAACAATACAGTATTGACTGAAGAGACCCTCTGGGTACTCATGAATCCTTCCACAGCCGATGAGTACAGCGTTTCAGAAGGCGAGAAAGTCGATCTTGAATCCAGCCGGGGTGAGCTCGATAATGTGCGTGTGCATCTCACAAAGACTGTCGCACCGGGCGTCATTGCAATACCGCTGGGATTCGGGCATACAGCTTACACAGAGTATGCTACGGACAAGGGTGTTAACCCCAAGGAAATAATGAACAATAAGATCGATCCCGTTTCAGGTACTGCCGACTGGTGGCTGACAAGGGTTAAAATTAGTTAAGAGGTGATTTATAATGGCTGAAATGAAAAGAAGATGGGGAATGGCTATTGATCTTGACAAATGTACCGGCTGCGGCACCTGTCAGATTGCATGTTCACAATCAAACAATATGCCAATTTTCCAGGATGATTCAGATATAGCAAAACGGGTTACCTTTCTGGATGTAATGCAGGTAACTAATGACAATGATGAAAATGCTGAGTACCCTGATGTAAAGGTGGCATACCTTCCCAAGATGTGCCAGCAGTGCGAAGGGAACGACCCTGAGAATCCCAGCCCCCCATGTGTTTCCGTGTGTCCCGTAGTGGCCACCGATGTTGGGGATGATGGCGTGGTCAGCCAGATATGGTCTCGTTGTATCGGCTGCCGTTACTGCCAGGCATCATGTCCATACGAAGCAAGGGTATTCAACTGGTGGAAACCGGAATACGAAGGAACTTTTAAAGAGTCCATGAATCCTGATCGTTCGGTAGCATCAAGGGGAACCGTGGTCAAGTGTACCTTCTGCGACCATATCTGGAAAAAAGAACGTGACAAGGCCATCGCCAACGGAGTGACAGACATTAATGCGGTTACATATACTCCGGCATGTGTATCTGCCTGTCCAACTGGTGCAATGGTTTTCGGTGATTTAAACGATCCAGATTCAGAAGTAACCCGTTTATCGAAAAGTGACCGGGCTCTCAGGCTCTTACATCCGATTGACAAGCTTCGCGAAACTGATCCGGAATTGTACAAGAAGAGAATTGCAATGAAAAATTATCCTAATCCGAAGGTCTATTACCTGACAAGCCAGAAATGGCTGAAGGAAATGATCGGCGGGTATAAACACTCTTCATAATAAAAAAAGGAGATCATCGTGAGCAAAGCAATAGATTTTTTAATAAACGAATGGAAAAGTTATTCCAGGAACATACAGATTACCATCTATGTGCTCCTGGGCTTCACGGCCCTGTTCGCAATTTTTGGTATCCAGATACTATTCTGGGGTCTCGGTTATACCAACATGAACAACATATTCAACATGGGACTGTGGATTCTCGGTGACCTGGGGTACGTGGCACTGGGTGGCGGCGCTTTTTTTACGGGATTCATGTTGTACATATTCCGTGTTGACAAACTGCAGCCACTCATAAACTCCACCGTACTTATCGGGTTTATGTGCTATCTTTTTACCTTTGTGCTTCTGGTGTTTGAGATCGGTCAGCCACTTCGTGCCTGGTTCGGATATACCTATCCTAACTGGGGAAGCGGCCTTCTGCCAACATCAATGCTGACAGAGGTAATCTGGTGCCTCACCTTTTACTTTATGGTACTCATAATTGAGCTTTTTCCTATAATACTTTCTCACAAGGTATTAGACCGTATCCCGGCACTGCATTATATCGCGCACTACCTGCACAAGCTAATGTGGATAATGGCAGCAGTGGGTACGTTCCTCTCATTTTTCCACCAGGGATCACTTGGGGGAGGCATGTGGGACATCATGTATGCAAAGGCAGCATGGTTCAGGCCTAATCACCTGTACTTTTTCGTCGCAATCGTTGCGGCAACAGCTGGCGGGACATGCCTTATGATGGTGATACCCAAAATAGCCCAATGGGTACAGAAGAAAGAACTCATCCCCAAAGACTCTTTCATGAAACTTGCACAGATATCCGGTGCCATGTTCATCTTCTATTTTCTGATAAGAGTATTCGACATTTATACACAGTGGACTACTGCATTACCACTATTTGACAGGTCATTCACGGATATCATGAGTGGCAGCATGTATGGCTGGTGGGTACTAGTCTTAGAATTCGCCTTTACTATAAGTGCTGTTGTTATCCTGAACATGAAAAAATTCCGTGAAAACGACAGGATATTTACCGCAGGCATTATCAGTGGTGTAATGGCTATCATAATGATGAAATTCAGGGTCATTATGCACGGGTATTCTGTTCCCAACTTCCCGTGGAAGCCATATATGACATACGGTCCTTCCATACAGGAATGGGCTTTGATGCTAGGGTCACTTGCCATCATGGTGCTTATTTACATGTGGTTTGCAAAGTATATACCAATGTTTATCCAGGATGAAGAACACAGTGACGTACAGCATTCCCAGTAGGTAATCATATAGACAGCTTAAAACACAGCTTAAAACGCAAAACCGGGATTTCCTTGAAGTCCCGGTTTTTTTTATTCTTGTCATTCCTGCTTCAATACAGAAATCCCATGTGAAATCATGTTTTTGCTTATGTAATGTTATTGTGCTGCTTGAATGCTTTCAACGTATTCTTCAGTAACATGACCCGTGTCATTGGTCCCACTCCACCTGGTACAGGAGTAATGGCAGATGCTTTTCGGGCGACGTCATCGTATCGTACGTCACCAATAAGCTTTTTCTTCCCTTCGTTTACAGGATCATCAATTCTGTTTATACCAACGTCAATCACTACCACGCCTTCCTTGACCATATCACTGCTAATCACTTCGGGCCTGCCTGCTGCTACAACCAGTATATCTGCCTGCCTGGTATAATATGAAATATCAGGAGCTGCCGTATGGCATATGGTCACAATACAGTTCGCCCGCTTGTTTTTCTGTACCATCAGGTTGGCCATTGGTTTACCAACTATATTGCTTCGTCCAACGATTACAAGGTGTTTACCTTTCAGGTCAGATACATGTCGGTTTATCAGCTCCTGGCATCCATAGGGTGTGCAGGGATAAAAAGTATCCTCGTCTCCAGTAACCAGTTTCCCAACATTTACCGGGTGAAACCCATCAACATCTTTTGCAGGGTCTAATGTGTTCAGTATCAACGACTCGTTTATATGCGCGGGCAGTGGCAGCTGAACAAGTATACCGTCAACGTCATACCTTCCGTTCAACTCTTTCACCAGTTTAACCAGTTCCTCCTGCGAAGTATCTTCAGGAAGAGTATACTGAAAGGATTCTATCCCCACCTGTTCGCAATCACGTCCTTTCATTCGAACATACACCTGTGATGCCGGATCTTCACCCACAAGAACAACAGCCAACCCCGGTTGTTTGTCATGATTTTGTTTCAGTATATCAACTTCCCGGGCGATCTCATTCTTGATTTCTTCAGCTACCTTTTTGCCGTCAATTACATCCGCCATAAATCTATCCTCAACATTTTTAAACATTTATAGAATAAAAAAAGAATTGAAAGGAATTTAAATACTGTCAACGATAATTGTTTTAAACTTATACGTCAAGAATCATAAAAGAGGCCCATCCCTCATTATCCTGAATCACACTCAATTCATGCATGGTGGCAGCCTTCACATCCACAATAAAAGAACATTTCTTACCTATGCGTTCTCCTTTCATTGATGCAACAAGATGTAACATGCCATCCTGTCTTTCAATCTCAATATTACCTGGCAGAAACAGCAGGTTGTTGACATCCTTCTGGTAAATAAGTTCATTCACAAAATCGAACAATAAAAGGTCAGGTTCATCTGCCTGTACCCGTAATATTTTTTTAACATTTCCTTTTATAGCATCAGTATCGTCAAGTATAATGGCAGCAAATGCTTCAGAATTATACTTGAAAATATCTTCAAGCCTTTCCGCTTTGCATTTAACGGCCACATCTGCAAATGTTCCTTCATCCAGCAATTCATATCCCATATAAAAATACCTTAGCCTTTTATCGTTCCCAGTGGCACAAGCCTGGCCACACTACTGCTTAATCCAGCTGATTCGGTTGCTTTAATCACCTCATCAATATTCTTATATGCTCCACCAGCCTCCTCAGCCAACCCGGAATATGAACCTGTTCGAACATGCATGCCCTTAGATTCCATGTTCAACAGCAAATCTTGCCCCTTAAAACTTTTTTTTGCCTGTTTCCTGGACATTACCCGTCCACTTCCGTGAACAGTGCTGTAAAATGCGCTGTTGCCTTCTTTACCAAGCATCACGTAGGAGCCTGTCTCCATGCTCCCTCCAATTAATACTGGCTGCCCCAATTTTGCGTATGCATCGGGTATCTCCTCCATACCCGACGAAAAAGCCCTGGTTGCACCCTTTCTGTGTACAATAAGTTTTTTCTTTTTACCATTTACCGTATGCTCTTCTAATTTTGCCGTATTATGACACACATCATACACCTGGTTGAACCCAATCTCAGCCGGGCTTTTTCGTAAAATATCACAGAATACCTCACGCACCCTGTGTAAAATAAGTTGCCGGTTCAGAAATGCAATATTGATAGCACAGTTCATGGCGCCAAAATAGTCACGTCCTTCCTCTGAATCAAAAGGTGCGCAAGACAATTCCCTGTCTGGTATATCGATTTTATATTTTGAGTTGACCACAGCCGCGAATTTTCGAAGATAATCGGTAGCAACCTGGTGACCGAATCCCCTGCTTCCACAATGAATCATGCAGACTACTTGCCCTTTCCCCTTCAATCCAAGGACATCAGCAGCATCCCTGTTGAAGATATTTTTATCTTCAACAACCTGTAGTTCAAGATAATGATTACCAGACCCCAATGACCCCAGCTGTTTCCCCCCCCTGTCTCGTGCTTTCTGAGAAACTGATGCCGGTTCTGCACCCTGTATGCACCCCTTCTCTTCACACATAACCAGGTCTTCAGGTTCACCATAACCATTAGCCACAGCCCAGGCTGCTCCTTTAACCATGGCTTCATCAAATTTTTGATCGGCAAGTGACACAATTCCGGAACCACCAATGCCTGAAGGTATCTTTGAATACAGCGCGTCCATCAACTTCTTCATGTACGGCTTAATATCATCTTTTGTAAGATTTGTAACTGCCAGTCGCACACCACAGTTAATATCAAATCCAATACCACCCGGTGAGATAACCCCGTTTTCAATATCAATGGCGGCTACGCCTCCTATTGGGAAACCGTAACCAGAATGACCATCCGGCATGCAAAATGCGTATTCCTGGATGCCGGGAAGCATCGCTACATTGGTTATCTGCCGCATAACCGCATCATCCATATCCTGCAATAGTTCAGCGGATGCGTATATCCGTGCAGGAACACGCATTCCCTTGACTGTTTCTACTGGTATTTCATATAGATTGCTATTAACCTGTTTCATGTATTCATATTTCATAACAATATCCTGTTATCATTCCGTTCTTAATGATAATGGTATACAATAGATTAGCAGCATGCAAGCGGCATGATGCAAAAAAGGGTGACTATTTCATAGTCACCCTTTTTATAATTTAATAATTTCCAATAGTTTAGGCTGATGCCGGTTCCTCTTTACTCTGTTCTTTTTTACTTGGTTTTTCACCAGATTTTATCATTTCACATTTACCTTCAAACACTACTCCATCAGCAATAATTAACTTTGATGTCCTTATATTTCCATACAACTTTCCTTCTTTATGAATTTCAAGTTTATCGGTAGCTTCAACATTGCCATATACAGTTCCCTTGACAATAACCGTTTTCACCTTGATGTTCGCCCTAACTTCAGCTTTTTCTCCAATTACGAGAAAATCACCATCCTTGATTTCTCCTTCAAATTTTCCGTTTATTTGCAAGGATTTGTCAAATGCAAGATCCCCGTTAAATTCGGTATCCTTACCGAATACGGTCGCTATCATTCCAATTTCATACACTGGATTTTTATTAACCTGTATTATCTTTTTAGCCATGGTATTGCTACACCCTGTACATTATAAGTTTTTCTGCCAATCAATTACTTTGTCTTCATGGTAAATACGCCATCCCAGTCATCCGCTGGTGGGTTTTCCCTGTACTGGCTTGACCTTTCAAGATACACACGCGAAGGACCATCTTTAGGGTCAATATTTAGTGCCATCTCGAATGATTTTATGGCTTCATCCCACTTTCGTTGTTTATACGCGGTAAGCCCAAGGTTGTAGTATTTCAATACATCTTCTTTTTCTTTTGTAATCATGTGGCCTCCATATTTCAACATCAATTAAACACATGATACCTGTTTAAAAATTTCTTGCCAATAAAAATATTGCCAAATCTTTCATTGCCTTTTTACATTCTGATTCTGGAAACCTGTCAATGTAATCCACAGCTTTAGTAATGTATTCTTTTGCCACACCAACACAATAATCAATTGTATCCGTTTCATTAACCCTTTTGATAACATATTCCCACTTCTCTTTATCAGGTTCCCTCGTATAATCCCTGATCAGCCGGGCATCTTCACTGTCTACCACATCAATGAGATGAAGTAGCGGCAGGGTTATCTTACCGTTAATAAAATCATTTCCCGTGTCTTTTCCTGATATAGTGTTATCTACGTAATCGATAGTGTCATCAATTATCTGGAATGCATAACCAAGGTTCAGACCACTCTTGAACATAAGATCTAACTCCGGCTCATCCATTCCACTCAGTACACCACCAAGCTTAGCGCAGGCACCCATGAACCGTGCTGTCTTCATTTCAATAATCTCGAAATAATGCTTCATGGATATATTATCGATATTCGAATATTCAATCTGGTACAATTCACCTTTTACCATGTTCAACGTCGCATCAACCATAATCGGGAAAAGGTCCATCCTGTTGTTGCTTACTGCCATCTCAAGGGCCCTGGTATACATGAAATCCCCAACCAGTACCGCTACCTTGCTTCCATACTTCTTTGTTACAGTGGCCTGACCACGTCTCATATCTGATTTATCAATAATATCATCGTGAACAAGCGATGCGGCATGTATTATCTCTGCTGCTGACGCAATATCTACAATATCATCCGGAATCGAATTCTTCAATCCACTGGACAAAATTATCAGGGAGGCCCTGATTTTCTTTCCACTTTTCCTGAATGTATGCCATGAACCTTCATCCAAAAGCCCAATACCTGTTTCAAGTTTACTTTTTATTACAACATCAACCTGCTCCAGGTATGGTCCAATACATTTCAGGATGTCTTTTAAATCAGCATATTTATGAGCCCGCATGACATCCTCATCAATCAAAAGCGTTAATACATTCCCGTTGAGATTCAAATATTTCAAAAACCTTGTCAAGCATAGTTGTCTGGAAAAGCTTTAACAAATTATCATTTGCAATTACAAGTTTAATATCGCCATCTTCATCTTTAAGTTTTCGCTTAATTGCCACGATTACACCCAGCGCGGAACTGCAGATATGTTTTACATCCATCATATCAATACATATATTGTATTTCTCTTCATCAATACAATTCTGCAATACTGACTCCAGTTCCTCGGACATATCCTGATCAATTCTTCCTTCAAGAACAATTAGCTCATAATTCTCTTCAGATAGAATCTTCATTCCACTCTCCCGGTAACGTTAATATAATTCGAATACAATTAATACACCTTTTGAAATATTATTCAATCTTTTTTCGTGGTGTATCTCCCATCACTATCGCGTATACTTTATCAGCTCCATGGCTTTTAAGCACCCTTGCGCATTCATTTAAAGTTGCGCCGGTTGTATATACGTCATCGACCAGCAAAAGGTTTTTCCCTTTAATAACTGCATTATCAGGTTTTATGCTGAATCTGCCAAGTACATTTATAAACCGTTCATTAATTTGTAATGATTTTTGTATCATCGAGTAGTTTTTTTCATTCAAAACATTCATGCATGGAATTGTTGAAATTTTACTGATATTTTTACTTAATAACTCTGATTGATTAAAACCACGCTTAACTTTTTTTGTTCTCTTCATGGGTACCGGAACAATACCATCTATTCCCCATCTTTTTATGCATATTGTCTCATTCATAATATTAGATATTGCCGGTACAAGGGATATCATTCTATCATATTTTATTGACTGAATAACCTTTTCCATAACGTCAGTATAGGAATGAATTGATACACATTCATTCAAATACCATTCACGATTACCCATTGAATTACTACCTGGTTCATCTTCTTGAATAATGTTGGAGTACACGGTTTTGCCGGTCAGTTCTGAAAGACATAGTTTGCAAATACCATTATCGGCATGAGATATTAAGTTCTCACACCAGCAACATCTTACCGGGTTGAGCAGATCCATGAGACCTGTATTCAACAATTTGAACACCATCATTCACCCGTTTCTATACCTGGTGGGATCTGCAATACCAGCCTCTTCGAATCCCCTGCGCCTTATACAACAACTGTCACATACTCCACATGATGCACCTTCTTCATCTGGATTGTAACAGCTATGGGTAAGGGAATAATCAAAACCAAGCTTATATCCTAATTTAATAATTTCACTCTTTTTCATTGAGATCAATGGCGCTTCCACGATAATTGAATTACCTTCTACACCTGTTTTAGTTCCATTATCAATCATGTTCTGAAATGAACTGATAAATTGAGGCCTGCAATCCGGATAACCACTATAATCAACAGCATTCGCGCCTATAAAGATAACCTCTGCATCATGCGACTCGGCGTAGGCCAGTGCCAGGGATAAGAACACTATATTTCTGGCTGGTACATATGTTATGGGGATTTCGTCTTGAACAGAAATATCATTACCTTGTGGTACCTGCAGGCTTGAATCTTTTTTCAAGGCCGTTTTATCAAATAATTCAAGTGGCAGTTGTATAGTATGATGCAGTTTTATATCCAGGTAATCAACTATTCTTTTTGCGAAAGATATCTCAACATCATGTCTCTGACCATATGAGAATGTTATTGCATGTAAACTGTATCCCTTTTCAATGGCATATGCTGCAGTTGTTGCAGAATCAAGTCCCCCACTGAGTAATATTATTCCTTTTTTTTCTGCCATAAATGATGTATATGTTCGCAGAAAATCAGGGTTTCAACGGGAAGTATTCGTATGGTTTCATCCCATAAACTTTTTCAAAATCCTTTGAAAATGGACACATATTACAACTGGCCCTGTACACTCCTTCAAGTGTCATTTTCGCCTCATCATAAAGAACACTGTTTTTATCAATTTCAGCATTTCTTAATTTAAGAAACGCACACTGTTTGCATTTTTCAGCATTTTCTTTTATATTGTCGGTTATAAGCGGCATGTACAACCTCCATCTGATATAATATTTATACTATAATACTAAACGGTAATAAATAAATCCAGTATAATTTTGCATATACATATAATTTTGAATTTCCATTGTTTTTTCTCACCACAGAGTCACAGAGATACAGAGAGTTGGTTGTGTAATTGTACAAGGATCACCGCGAAGACGCCAAGTACGCTAAGTTCGCTAAGAAGAAGATATATATATTCTTTCTTTTCTTTGCGTAACTTTGCGATCTTTGCGCCTTTGCGGTAATTCTTTTAAAAAAAACCTCTGTATCTCTGTGACTCTGTGGTGAATGTTTTTAAAGATGATCAAACATTACAAGGTTAACCAGCCTGGCGATGAAATATGCTCCAGCGAAAAGGAAAAATGGCATAGTAAACATGAATATAAGTATTTCCTCGTAGCGAACAACAGATGAATGCAAAACCTTCTTGCCAAAAAAGTTAAAATGATAGTTTTCCGGATCTTTGCTTCTCTGGTATATATTACGAAATATATTTATTTTAATACCAAGCATTGCAAGCATGATCAGGCCGGTCATTACCCAGATAAGTAAATCAATATCAACACCCCGAACCATCTTCGGCTCAAAGATTGCAAGAACTGTCAGCGATCCGGCGATTAATATATTGGTAATGGCGGTATTAACAAACCATCGTAAATTCTTACTGTTTTTTTTAAGGACATAAATTATTAGATTATAAATATGAACCGTGAAGGAAACCTGGAGGAGTATGAATAGTATTATTAATATCATACAGGCTATAACATTGGCATTATCAATTATTTATCTTTCATCATCATAACGCAGTCTCTGCAACCTCTCATAGATAATCAGCTAAACTTATACTATAGCATTTGCCGTGTTAACGCAAGCAAGAATATTATAAAATATTATTTTTATTGTATATTAAATTATGAACAGAGTTGATTGGTTATCGAATCGTTTTCCTCATATGTATATTGAGCAATATACCAACAGCAATTAAAGACATAACAAGGTTCGACCCACCGTATGAAACAAAAGTAAGTGGCAATCCCGTTACAGGCATAATACCCAGGGTCATGCCAATATTTATTATCATATGGAAAAAAAACATCGTGGTAATTCCGCTGGCAAGAAGCATTCCAAATTTATCACTAGCTTCGAAGGCTATTTGAATTCCCTTGAAAATCACAACAGCGAATAATGCAATCAAAATAATGGATCCCAGAAGACCCCATTCTTCCGCAACTACTGAAAAGATGAAGTCAGTTGTTTTTTCAGGCAAAAAACCCAGTTGCGATTGAGTACCATGTAAGAATCCTTTCCTAAAGAAACCGCC
>Ga0102938_10004042_pt1 | contig 10865 bp, 9 predicted proteins | sample SalPonR2_B_D2_MG_FD_84516 | JGI IMG/M metagenome (GOLD analysis project Ga0102938, IMG submission 84516) | Salt pond soil microbial communities from South San Francisco under conditions of wetland restoration - Salt Pond MetaG R2_B_D2_MG | ecosystem: Environmental > Aquatic > Marine > Intertidal... | reverse complement strand
GCAGGGAACGCTTGTAGTCCGAGTTGATCGTGGGGTCTTCTCGGTCCTGGCCGTCCCTGCGCCAGTGTCCCGTCGTCTTCTGCATCAGGCTGTCAGACATAGCCGCCCGGGCCATGAGCCCCCTTGGTCGAAGAGCCACATATACGCCAGCCCCGGGGCAAAAACAATGACCGTGCGGGCAAAAGGCCCGTCATGGGCCTGCCGGAGGGCAAAACTGTGAACTCACTCGCTCTCCAGCATGGACTGCATCTGCTCGAAGGTGGAGGCTTCCGCGGCACCGGCCACCGGATAATGCAGGTTCAGTGAGCGGAGATTGTCCACGATGATCCCGGCGACCGCTGCGCGCATCTCCTTCTTGTCGTCGGCCGGTATCGCGTACCAGGGCGCCCAGGGCCGGGCGGTGGCGTTCAGGGCGGCCTCGTAAGCCGCCATGTAGTCGTCCCAGTGCTGGCGCTCGCGCACATCGTGGGGTTCGAACTTCCAGTTCTTGTCCTCTTCCGTCAGGCGGTCGAGAAAGCGTCGGCGCTGTTCCTCCCGGGACACGTTCAGCCAGAACTTCATTATCACCGTGCCGTTGCGGGCGAGATGCTTCTCCTGGTCGGCGATGGACTCCAGCCGCTGGTCCCAGAGGGCGTGCTGGTCGATCGCTCCGGGCAGCCGCTGGTTGTCCAGGATGCCGGGATGGACGCGTACGACCAGCACCTCCTCGTACTGGCTGCGGTTGAACACGCCGATGCGGCCGCGCTCCGGCAGCACCCGCGTCGTGCGCCACAGGAAGTCGTGATCGAGTTCGGTGGAGCTCGGCTTGCCGAAACTGAAGACCTGGCAGCCGGCGGGATTGACGCCGCTCAGCACGGCGCGGATGGTGCTGTCCTTGCCCGCCGCATCCATGGCCTGGAAGACCAGCAGCACGGCATAGCGGTCATGGGCATAAAGAACGCGCTGCAGTTCCGCCAGCTTCTTCACCCGTTTCTTCAGACGCTTCTTCGCCGAGCTTCCGCCGTCCGCTATGCGGGTGGGCGTAGCGTCGACCCGGAAGCTGCCGTCGAAGGGGACCAGATAGGGGGAGGGGCTTGCTTCGAACATCGATGTCTCCGGTGGTTTCGTCAGGCCGGTGGTTTCGTCAGGACAGGGTAGCCCCGTGGCGGGCGAGCGCCCAGTCGACATGCTCACGCACCATGGCAGACGGATGATCCGCTCTGGCCCGCAGCGCATCCAGTACCTCGGCCGTGCTGTCCGCGTTGCCGAGCGCCACCGCCACGTTGCGCAGCCAGCACTCGTGACCGATGCGGCGGATGGCGCTGCCTTCCATGCGCGAGAGCCACTCCTGCTCGTTCCACAGGAACGCCTCCGCGAGCCCGATGCCGTCCAGGCCGTGGCGCGGAGCGAAGTCGTCCTCCCGGGTGAGCTGCGCGAACTTGTTCCAGGGGCAGAAGAGCTGGCAGTCGTCGCAGCCGTAGATGCGATTGCCGATGGCAGCGCGGAATTCCTCCGGGATGGAATCACGCAGCTCGATGGTGAGATAGGAGATGCAGCGGCGGGCGTCCAGCTCATAGGGCGCGGTGATGGCGCCGGTGGGGCAGACGTCGATGCAGGCCCGGCAGGTGCCGCAGTGATCGGTGACGGGCTCGTCGGCGGGCAGCGGCAGGTCCGTGTAGATCTCGCCAAGGAAGAACCAGGAGCCGGCATCCCGGTTGAGCAGGTTCGTGTGCTTGCCGATCCAGCCGAGGCCGGCGTTTCGTGCCAGCGGCTTCTCGAGCACCGGCGCGCTGTCCACGAATACCCGGTAGCCGAACTCGCCGACCTCGGCGCGGATTCGCTCGGACAGTCTCTGCAGCCGCCGGCGCAGCACCTTGTGGTAGTCGCGTCCGAGGGCGTAGCGGGAGACATAGGCCCGGGCGGGATGGTCCAGCAGACGACGCGCATCCGCGGCCTGCTCCGGCAGATAGTCCATGCGCACACAGATCACTCTCACCGTGCCGGGCACCAGTTCCGCGGGGCGGCTGCGCCGGGTGCCGTGCTTCTCCATGTAGTGCATCGTGCCGTGACGCCCCTCGGCCAGCCAGCGCGCGAGCCGGGCTTCGTCCGCGGCCAGTTCGGGCCTGGCTATACCGCACTGCTGGAAGCCGAGTTCCTCCGCCCACGCGCGGATACGTGCGGCGAGCTCCGACATCTGCGGTGTGCTGTCTGTCCGGTCTGCGCTCATCGGCGGCGGGGAAGCATAAGGATGGGGCGGTTCACTGCCTGGTCCCAGTATAATGGCGGCCATGGATCCTCTACTGAAGACACTGCCGCTGACAGTCTACGACGCCGAGGGCGTCCGCGCGCTGGATCGCTGTGCGATCGAGCGCCAGGGCATCCCCGGTTACACACTCATGTGCCGGGCCGGCACCGCGCTGCTCGCGGCGCTCGAGGCCGAATTTCCGTCCGCGAACCGCCTGCTGGTGGTCTGCGGGGCGGGCAACAATGCGGGCGACGGCTACGTGCTGGCCAGGCTGGCCCGGGAAGAGGGCTATCACGTGGTGGTCGCCGCTCTGGTGCCGCCGTCGTCGCTCGGCGGCGATGCGGCCCGCGCCTGGCAGGACTTCGCGTCTGACGGCCGCGAGGCCGTGGAGTGGCAGCCGGCGCTGCTGGCCGAGGCGGATCTGGTGGTCGACGCCATCCTGGGCACCGGCCTGACCCGGGACGTCGACGGCCGCTTCGCAGCGGCCGTCGATGCCATCAACGAGGCCGATCTGCCGGTCCTCGCCGTGGACATCCCCTCCGGCCTCGATGCCGACGACGGTCGCATCCGCGGCACCGCTGTCGAGGCCGATGCCACCGCGACCTTCGTGGGGCTGAAGGCCGGTCTCGTTACCGGCGCCGGCCCGGATCTCTGCGGCCGGCTGCGCTACTCCGACCTCGACGTGCCCCCCGGGTGCGCGGATGCGGCGGAGCCCGTGCTGCGGCGGCTGAGTGAGACCACGCTGGCGCGCCTCCTGCCCCGGCGTCCGCGTACGGCGCACAAGGGACTGTTCGGTCATCTCCTGATCGTGGGCGGCTCGCCGGGCATGGGCGGCGCCGTGCGCCTGGCGGGGGAGGCCGCGCTGCGCACCGGTGCCGGCCTGGTGACGATCGCCACGCACTCCGATCATGCCGCGGTCGTCACCGGCGGCCGGCCGGAGCTCATGTGCCGCGGCGTGGAGCGGGCCGCTGACCTGGAGCCGCTGATCTCCCGTGCGACCCACCTGGCCCTCGGGCCCGGGCTGGGAACCGGCACCTGGAGCCGCGAGATGTTTGCGGCGGCGCTGGCTTCGGGTCTGCCGGCGGTCCTCGATGCCGATGCTCTCAATCTCCTCGCCGAGGCGCCGCGGCGCAGCGACGACTGGATCCTGACCCCCCATCCCGGCGAGGCGGCGCGGCTGCTGGAGACCGGGACCGCGGAGGTGCAGGCCGGACGGATGGCGGCCGCGGCGGCCATCAGCGCCCGCTATGGCGGCGTCGCGGTATTGAAAGGCGCCGGCACCCTAGTGGCGGCCAGCGACGGCGGATTGCCGTCGATCTGCACCGACGGCAATCCGGGCATGGCGTCGCCCGGCATGGGCGATGTGCTGACGGGCATCGTGGGCGCCCTGCTGGCCCAGGGCCTCGAAGCCCGCAGCGCGGCGGAAGCCGGAGTGCTGGTGCATGCGCTGGCCGGCGACGCCGCCGCCGGCGGCGGCGAGCGCGGCCTGGTCGCGGGAGATCTCATCGCCGGGATACGGGCGTGGGTGAATCCCTGAGCGCTGAGCTACCGGATACCGCGGCCACCGAGGCACTGGGCGGGGCGCTGGCCCGCGCGCTCTGCGGGTTGGGGGAGACCGCTTGCCTGATCCTGTTGCAGGGCGAACTCGGTGCCGGCAAGACCACCCTGGTGCGCGGGCTCCTGCGGGCGGCCGGGCACGCGGGACCCGTGCCCAGCCCCACCTACACCCTGGTCGAGCCCTACGAGATCGACGGCACGCGCCTCTTCCACCTGGACCTGTACCGCATCGCGGATGCGGAGGAACTCGAGTATCTCGGCTGGCGGGACATCGAGGGCGCGATCTCGCTGGTGGAATGGCCGGAGCGGGCGCCGGAGCTGGCGGCCAGAGCCGACCTCGTGATCCGGCTGACCCACGCCGACGGCGGCCGGCGCGCCCGCCTGGAGGCGCTCAGCCCCACCGGCGCGCTGCTCGCGGGCGCCATGGAGCAGTCGATTTCCCACTTCAAGTAGTCGCCGTATCTGGCTGGTTATCCAACGAAAAACCCCTTGGAATTCCGTTACGGATGAGTATACTGGGACGGCCTTATGTCCATTGCGCACGGTGGCCGGGTCTATGCAGCGACTGGGGATTCCATTTTTGCTTTCGGCGGTCTGCACGGCGCTGTGTCTGCTGGCCCTACCCGCGTCCTCGGCCACCGTCGAGGACATCCGTGTGTGGTCGGAAGAGGGCAAGACCCGGGTCGTCCTCGATCTCAGCGCCCCGGCCGATCACACGTTGTTCACGCTGCCCCGGCCGGACCGGGTGGTGGTTGACGTGCGCAACAGCCGGCTCGCCGAACGGCTCGCCACGCTGCCGCAAGGCACGGGCTACGTCCGCGGCATCCGCGCCGCGCGCCGCGACGGCGACGACCTGCGCATCGTGCTCGACCTGGAGCGCTCCGTGCGCCCGCGCAGCTTCAGCGCCGGACCCTATGGCCGCTACGGTGACCGCCTGGTCATCGACCTGGCGGAGACCGGCATCCCGGAGCCCGTCAAGACGGTGCGCCCGCGCCCGGACGCCCAGCCCCGGGACCTGGTGATCGCCATCGACCCGGGCCACGGCGGACGGGATCCGGGCGCCATCGGTCAGGGTCGGACCCGCGAGAAGGACGTCGTACTCGCCATCGGCCGCAAGCTCGCCGCCAGGATCGACGCCGAGCCGGGCATGCGGGCCGTGCTCGTGCGCAAGGACGACAGTCTGATACCGCTGCGAGAGCGCATGGAGTACGCGCGTGGCAACCGCGCCGACCTTTTCGTCTCCATCCACGCCGATGCCGTGCGGGACAAGCGTGCGCGCGGCTCCTCCGTGTGGGTGCTGTCCCTGAAAGGCGCCAGCGATGAGGCCGCCCACCGCCTCGCCGAGCAGAACAACACCCACCTGATTGGCGGCGTCGCGCTCTCCGACAGGGACGACGACATCGCCTCGGTGCTGCTGGACCTGTCCCAGAACGCCTCGCTGGGCGCCAGCATGGAGGTGGGCAAGAAGGTGATCGACGAACTCGCCAAGGTGGGCACCGTGCACAAGCGCACCGTGCAGCAGGCCGGCTTCGTCGTGCTGAAGTCACCGGACGTGCCTTCCATTCTGGTGGAGACGGCGTTCATCTCGAATCCCAGCGAGGAGCGCAAGCTCAAGGATCGGGATCATCAGGCCCGGCTGGCAGGCGCTATCCTCCGCGGCATCCGCAACTACTTCTACGCCAATCCGCCGCCGGATTCCTGGGTGGCTCAGGCCGTTCGCGAGGGCCGCGAGCCGGAGGTCAAGCACGTGATCTCCCGCGGCGACACGCTGAGCGAGATCGCGACTCGCTACAACGTGAGCGTCTCGTCCATCCGCGCCGTGAACAATCTCGCCGGCGACCGGATCCGTACCGGCCAGGTGCTGCGCATCCCCTCCGACGGCTGACCTGCCCGATCGTGCGGCGAGCCGCCCGCCTGGCGGCCGGTCGGAGCTTTGTGACAGAATCCGCGCACGGGCCTACGGTTGCGCCCGGCACCCGAATTATGGCCATCCGAGTACTACCCGAACACCTGGTGAATCAGATCGCCGCCGGCGAGGTCGTCGAGCGGCCGGCTTCCGTGGTCAAGGAACTGGTGGAGAACAGCCTCGACGCCGGCACGCGGCGCATCGAGGTGGACATCGAGGCGGGCGGCGCGCGTCTGATCCGGGTGCGGGACGACGGCGCCGGTATCACCGAGGCCGAGGTCGGGCTGGCACTCGCCCGCCATGCCACCAGCAAGATCGACAGCCTGGACGACCTCGAGGCCGTCGCTTCGCTCGGTTTCCGCGGCGAGGCGTTACCGAGCATCGCGTCGGTGTCCCGCCTGTCGCTCACCTCCCGCGCGGCCGGCGCCGGGACCGCCTGGCGCGTAGGCGCCGACAACGGTGTCGTGTCGGAGCCGGTCCCGGCGGCGCATCCGGAAGGGACCACCGTCGAGGTACGGGACCTGTTCTTCAATACGCCGGCCCGGCGGCGCTTCCTGCGCACCGAGAAGACGGAGTTCCAGCATATCGACCGGGCGCTGCGCCGGCTCGCGCTGTCCCGCTTCGATGTGCAGTTCACCCTGAGCCACAACGGGCGCAGCGTGATGCACCTGCCGGCCGCCACGGACGGGGCAGGCAGGCTGCGGCGCTTGTCCCAGGTGCTGGGCGAGCGTTTCGCGGCGGAGTGCATCGAGGTGGAACGCGAGGCGCAGGGCATCGCGCTGGCCGGCTGGCTGGCCCTGCCGACCTATTCCCGCAGCCAGGCCGATCTGCAGTACAGCTACGTGAACGGGCGGGCGGTGCGTGACAAGGTACTCATGCACGCCGTGCGGCACGGTTACCGGGACGTGCTTTTCCACGGCCGCCACCCGGCCTACGTGATCAGCGTCAGTCTGGACCCGGCGCGGGTGGATGCGAACGCCCATCCCGCCAAGCACGAGGTCCGCTTCCGTGACTCGCGCAGCGTGCACGAGTTCGTCTTCCGCAGCATCGAGGAGGCGCTGGCCGAGACCCGGCCTGGCGCGCGCCCGGCTGCCGCGGCGGTGGCGGCCCCGGCGACGCTGCCGGAGTTCCGCCAGTCGCCCATGCCGCTGTCGAGCGCCGACTGGCCGGCCGGGGGGGCGGGCGCCGCAGAGCCGCTGGCCGCCTACGCGGCGCTGTCGGGCACCGGCGATGTCGACGGGGCGGCGACGCGGCCGCAGACTCCGGCGGCCGGCGCCGTGCCGCCGCTCGGCTACGCGCTGGCCCAGCTGCACGGCGTCTACATCCTCGCCGAGAACGCCGACGGGCTCATACTCGTGGACATGCACGCCGCCCACGAGCGCATCACCTACGAGCGTCTGAAGCGGGCGTTCGACGACCGCAACGTGGTGCGGCAACCGCTGCTGGTGCCCCGTGCGGTGGAGGTCTCCCGGGCCGAAGCGGACCTGGCAGAGCACCATGCGGCACAGTTTCTTGAGGTCGGCCTCGTGCTGGATCGCCACGGCCCGGAGTCGGTCGTGATCAGGGAGATCCCGTCGCTGCTGGCCGCCTCCGCCGCGGAGGAGCTGGTCCGTGACGTGCTGGCTGACCTCGCCGAGCACGGCACCAGCGGCCGCATCGCCGGCCACGTGGACGAGCTGCTCGCCACCATGGCCTGCCACCATTCGGTCCGCGCCAACCGCTCCATGACGGTGCCGGAGATGAATGCCCTGCTGCGTGCCATGGAGACCACCGAGCGCGCCGATCAATGCAACCACGGGCGGCCGACCTGGACGGCGCTGGGCCTGCGCGAGCTCGACCGGCTGTTTCTGCGGGGACAGTGAATCGCGGTGCTGCAGAGCGCGCCCCCGCCGGTCCCGTGAGCAGTGGTCCCGTGATCTGCCTGATGGGGCAGACCGCGGCCGGGAAGACCGACATCGCCGTCGAAATCGCGCGGCGCCTGCCGGTGGAGATCGTCAGCGTGGATTCGGCGATGGTGTACCGGGGCATGGACATCGGCACCGCCAAGCCCCCTGCCGGCGTGCTGGCCGAGGCGCCTCATCGGCTGATCGACATCCTCGACCCCGAGGAGACCTATTCGGCGGGCGACTTCCGGCGCGACGCGCTGCGCGCGATCCGCGAGATACGCGAAGCCGGCCGCATCCCCCTGCTGGTGGGCGGCACCATGCTCTATTTCCGGGCGCTGAGCCGCGGGTTGGCAGAGCTGCCCGGCCGTGACGCGGCGGTGCGCGCTGCCATCGACACCCGCGCGCGTGCGCTTGGCTGGCGCGCGCTGCACGGCGAACTTGCCCGGGTCGACCCCGAGACGGCGGCGCGCGTCGAGCCCGGCGATGCGCAACGCATCCAGCGGGCTCTCGAGGTCTGGGAGCTGAGCGGACGGCCGCTGTCCGCCTGGCACCGGGAGCCCCCGCAGTCGCCGCCTGCCGGGCGCTTCGTCCGCCTGGCGCTGGTGTTCGGGGATCGGCAGGTGCTGCGGGAGCGGATACGGCTGCGGCTGGAAGCGATGCTCGAGGCCGGCTTCGTCGCCGAGGTCGAGGCACTGCTGGCCCGGCCCGGGCTCACCGCCGATGCCCCCGCCCTGCGCGCGGTCGGCTATCGGCAGCTGGTGCGCCACTTGTGCGGTGAAACGACGCTCCCCGAGGCCCGCCGGGAAGCGGAGGTCGCGACGGCCCGTCTTGCCAAGCGTCAGCACACCTGGATCCGCGGGGACGATGATGCGGAATGTCTGGACCCCCTTGATCCGGGCACGCCAGGCCGCATATCGGCAGCTGTAGAGGCACATATCGGTGGTCCCGACGGCCCCTGACCGGCGCCGGCCTGTGGTATGCTGCCGCCGTGTCTGCTTGGGTTTAGACACCAGTACCGGTTTGTCCGCGCCCAGGACGCGGCGGCGGGCAGAGGCCGACGGGACAACGATAACAATAAGGAGTAGGAGGATGGCCAAGGGCCAGTCTTTGCAAGATCCGTTTCTGAATATCCTGCGCAGGGAAAAGGTGCCGGTATCCATCTACCTGGTGAACGGCATCAAGCTGCAGGGACAGATCGATTCGTTCGATCAGTTTGTCGTATTGCTGAAGAACAGTGTCAATCAGATGGTGTACAAGCACGCCATCTCGACGGTCGTGCCGTCGCGCAACGTCCGCCTCCCCGCTGCCGACGAAGGTGGGGATGACGCCGACTGAGCGGAGCAGCACGTTCTCCCCGGAGGTTCCACTTGTTTGAACGCCCGAAGAGCGGCGAGCGTGCGATTCTGGTCAATGTTGAGTTCGGTGCCGCGCCGGACCCGGAGGAGTGCCAGGAGCTCAGGGAGCTGGCGCTGTCCGCCGGTGCCGACGTGCTGGACACCGTCGACGTCTCCCGGCGCTCGCCCGAACCCCGCTACCTGATCGGCAGCGGCAAGGTCGAGGAGCTGGCCGAGCGCGTCGCCGCGGAATGCGCTGAGCTCGTGATCTTCGGTCACGACCTCTCGCCCAGCCAGGAAAGGAACCTGGAGGGCCGCCTGCGCTGCCGCGTGCTCGATCGCACCGGCCTGATCCTGGACATCTTCGCCCAGCGTGCGCGCTCCCATGAGGGCAAGCTGCAGGTGGAACTCGCGCAGCTTCGTCATATCGCCACCCGGCTCGTCCGCGGCTGGACGCACCTGGAGCGCCAGAAGGGCGGCATCGGGCTGCGCGGGCCGGGCGAGACCCAGCTCGAGACCGACCGTCGGCTGATCCAGGACCGCATCCGGCGCATCCAGGCGCGACTGGAGAAGGTTGACAGTCAGCGCGAACTCGGCCGGCGCAACCGCCTGCGCAGCGAGGTCCCGACGGTCGCGCTGGTGGGTTACACCAATGCCGGCAAGTCGACGCTGTTCAACCGGCTCACGGAAGCGCGGGTCTACGCTGCGGACCAGCTGTTCGCCACGCTGGATCCGACCCTGAGGCGCCTCGAGTTGCCCGACGCCAGCGAGGTCGTGCTGGCCGATACGGTCGGTTTCGTACGCGATCTGCCTCACGAGCTGGTGGCTGCATTCCGCTCGACCCTGAAGGAGACCCGGGATGCCAGCCTGATCCTCCACGTGATCGACGCCAGCGATCCGCAGCGCCTGCCGCGCGTCCGCCAGGTCAACGAGGTGCTGGAGCAGATCGGTGCGCAGGATGTGCCCCAGATCAGGGTGTACAATAAGATCGATATTCTCGGGCGCCGGCCGCGGCTGGAGTTCGATGATGACGGCAATAATGGCAATCCACGCGGTGTCTGGCTCTCCGCCCGCACGGGCGAGGGTCTGGATTTGCTGCTGGAAGCCCTCCGGGTAAAGTTCCGTTCCCGCCGTGTAAGCGGCAGGCTGCGGCTCGCGCTTTCGGAAGGGCGCCAGCGCTCCGTACTCTACGGCGCGGGCGCCGTGGTGGAAGAGGAGCCCGCCGAGGACGGCGGGTGGTGGCTGGAGCTGGACATGGATGCGACAGATTTCGCCCGCTTCTGTGCCCATGAGAATATCGCCGGGGACCGTCTCGAGCCTTACCACGAGGAAGGCGGGGCGGGCGTCGAACAACGCGCGGCGTCGTAACGCCGGCAGAGGATTGAACGAAGCACATGGCCTGGAACGAATCTGGTGACGGCAACGATCCCAAGGGCTCCAAGGGCCCCAATGACCCCTGGGGAGGACGAGATCAGGGCCCGGCTGATCTGGACAAGATCATCCGCGACTGGCAGCGCCGTCTGAGGAGTGCCTTCGGCGGCAAGGGCGGCGGCGGCGGTGGCGGGCCGGGCGGTGGCAATACCGGCATCGCCATCATCGTGGTGCTGGCGCTGGTGGCCTGGGGGCTCACGGGCCTGTACCGTGTCGACGAGGCCGAACGGGGCCTGGTATTGCGCTTCGGCGACTATCAGGCGACGACCATGCCGGGGCTGCACTGGCATATTCCTTATCCCGTCGAGTCGGTCGAGAAGGTGAATGTCGGCGCGGTCAGTCGCTTCGAGCAGACCTCCCAGATGCTCACCGGCGACGAGAACTTCGTGCTGGTGGACCTGGCGGTCCAGTACCGCAGGATCGACCCGATCGCCTTCCGCTTCAATGTGCGCAATGCCGACGAGACGCTGGACGAGGTGAGCGAGAGCGCCATCCGCGAGGTCGTCGGCAAGAGCACGCTGGACGAG
>Ga0102938_10004040_pt1 | contig 10869 bp, 9 predicted proteins | sample SalPonR2_B_D2_MG_FD_84516 | JGI IMG/M metagenome (GOLD analysis project Ga0102938, IMG submission 84516) | Salt pond soil microbial communities from South San Francisco under conditions of wetland restoration - Salt Pond MetaG R2_B_D2_MG | ecosystem: Environmental > Aquatic > Marine > Intertidal... | reverse complement strand
TGCCATTCAAAATTTCGGTTGCCATCTTCATCCGTCCAGAAAACCTCCTGTCCGTGTCCAACATATCCCATTTTGACGGCACGAACCCCCAACTCATTATACAGCTGGAAGGCCTCTTCCATCTGGCCTTCGTAGTGTTCCACAGAAGCCGATGTTTCGTGGTGGCCCATTAGCCTTACTCCATTATCGAGAGCATATTCGGCAACTCGTTCGAGATCAAAATCACCCATTGGCCGGGTGAAATCAAACACTACGCCATCAGCAAACCAGTCTCCATCCCAGCCCGGATTCCAGCCCTCAACCAGAACGTGGTCGAAGCCGTGCTCTGCGGCAAAATCGATATACCTCATGGCGTTATCTGTGGTTGCTCCGTGAATGGGCCCGGAACCCCAGGTTGATTTATCCAGATGCATTTCCCACCATATTCCTACATATTTAGCCGGTTCAATCCAGGAGGTATCCTCAATTTTATTAGGTTCATTCAGATTCAGAATCAGGTACGACTCAACAAGGTCGCCGGCGTTTTCTCCAATTTGAAGCGTTCTCCAGGGTGTTACAAAAGGAGTTGATGCATGAACCAAAACACCATCATGCCATGGTACCAAATTGGCCTTCAGTTTGTTCTCACCGGTGTGTTCAATATTCATAGAGGAATAGTCAACCAGCGCAGCTTCGTGTAAGGCAAGATGAAGTCCGTTATCGGCCTTCATGGTGAAGGGTGTAATAACTGTGTCTACTTCAGCTAGCCGGGTATTTTCAGGCAGGTATTCATATCGGTTCCATTGGAGTGCACCGATCCACCAGCTTTCATGATCATCTGTCATATTGAATTCAGTAAGCTCATCCATAATGTTGAACTCCTGTAGATTTGGCTGTTCGGGGAATTCGTAGCGGAAACCGATACCATCATCATATGCACGAAAAACGATTATGAGTTCACGATTTGGCTCCAGCGTTTCCTGTAAAGTGACCTTCAGTTCGCTGTAGTGATTCCGGATCTCCTCTTTTTCTCCCCATACCTGAGTCCAGGTCTCATCAAAGTCTGATTTTTCAACAGAATTAATTTCAAATCCACCATTAAGAGCCGGTAGATCCTGAAGTTCAAATCCGAGCCGGGAAGCTTCAATTACAGGTTCTCCCCGGTGTTGGACAGAGTAGAAAGCCAACCCTTCATCCAGGAAAAATTCGATGGTATTAGTGCCGTTTGGGGACACAACCCTGGTTTGCTGGCTTGAGCAGGCGGTTAGAAAAGAAACCAAAACAAATGAAAAAAGAATAGTTTTTACGCGCATATTTTGAGCTTTTAGATGAACAGTATGAACTATCAAAATAGATGAAATTGTACTTCAAAATAAAATGTATTTCGATTTGATTGAAGGCTGCGAATTGGACAGATGATCTATTTAATTATCTGATTTAGATTCCGTAACTTTATGTGCTGTTTAAATACGTATTAAAGCAGCAGAACTAATTTTTTGAAACAGTATGGTTCTGCAATAATTATTGAAATCATAAGATCTTAATCCGACATGGCAAAAGAATTCGACGTTTGTGTAATTGGAAGTGGACCGGGCGGTTATGTAGCTGCTATTCGTGCCTCTCAACTAGGCTTTAAAACTGCAATTGTGGAAAAGAGATTTTTAGGCGGGGTTTGCCTGAATATCGGTTGTATTCCAACCAAGGCACTGCTTCGTTCAGCTGAAGTAATTGAAACCGTATCTCATGCATCTGATTATGGTGTGGATGTAAAAGAATTTTCTCCAAATTTTGAGAATATCATCAAGCGGAGCCGCGGTGTTGCCGATAAAATGAGTAAAGGCGTTCAGTTTTTGATGAAAGCCAATAAAATTGAAGTTCTGAATGGAACGGGTGTGTTCAAATCGAATAAAGAACTGGCTATTCAGGATGAAAAAGGAAAAGAGCAGGAGTCTGTAAAAGCAAAACATTTTATCGTGGCAACGGGTGCTCGTCCGCGTCAGCTTCCAAATCTGGAGATTGACGGTGAGATGATTATCGATTCCGAAAAAGCGATGCAGCTTGAGAAGCAACCTAAAAAAATGGTAATTATCGGTGCCGGCGCTATCGGTGTAGAGTTTGCTTATTTCTACAATTCCATCGGAACGGAAGTGACTCTGGTAGAGCTTCAAAAAACGGTAGTTCCTGTAGAGGACAAAGATGTTGGAAAAGAACTTGGAAAAATCTACAAGAAGAAAGGAATTAACATTTTTACCGAAAGCTCTGTTGAAAAAGTAGAGAAGAAAGGTAAAGGAGTAAAAGCAACGATTAAGACCAAGAAAGGAACCGAAGTAGTTGAAGTGGATGTAGTACTTTCTGCCGTAGGTGTTACCGGAAATATTGAAAACATCGGCCTTGAAAAAGCCGGCGTTAAAACTGAAAAAGGTGCCATTAAAGTGGACAAGAGCACATACAAAACCGACGCAGAAGGAATTTATGCAATCGGTGATGTGATTGGTGCTCCATGGCTGGCACATAAGGCTTCTCACGAGGCAACGGTTTGCGTTGAGCAACTTGCCGGTGAAAACCCAATTCCAGTTAAATATGATAACATTCCGGGTTGTACCTACTGCGAGCCTCAGGTTGCTTCCGTTGGTATGACTGAAGAGCAGGCGAAAGAGGAAGGGTACGATGTAATGGTCGGTAAATTTCCATTCTCAGCCAGCGGAAAAGCTTCCGGATTGGGCCATGAAGAGGGCTTTGTAAAAGTTGTATTTGATTCGAAATACGGAGAATGGCTCGGATGCCACATGATCGGTTCACACGTTACGGAACTGATTGCAGAAGCAGTTGTGGCGCGTGACCTCGAAACAACCGGGCACGAAATCATTAGTGCGGTTCACCCTCACCCAACCATGAGTGAAGCGGTGATGGAAGCTGTAGCTGAAGCTTACGGCGAAGGAGTTCACCTCGGATCTAAACCGAAAAAGAAATAATCGCTGATGTAGTAGTGGATTTCTAATTTTTTACAAATTGCTGTATAGGTGATTTTAAGGCAGGTTTAAGGACCTGCCTTTTTTATTTCTGCCCTTATTTAAGATAAAAAGGTATGTTATTATGAAAACTTTATAAAATCTTAATAATTGGATGTTATTTTTATAACAGAGAGGTATCAAAGGATCATGAAAAAGATTATACGACCACTAAAATGAGAGGTTCGAAATGACAACAAAAAACAGAAAACCCGGACCAGAGGGGAATAAGAATAGTAATATTGACCTTAGAAACTATTACACCATTCTTTGGGAAACCGGACTTATTCTAGCCTTGGTGATTTTTATTATACTGTTCCGCATTGATTTTATGCCGGCTGAACAGGAAGACAACCTTGTGCTTGAAACACAGGAAGAGGTGATGATGGAGGAGATTGTGCAGACCCGCCAACAGCCTGAAATACCACCACCGCCACGTCCGCCGGTTCCGGTAGAAGTGCCTAACGATGAAATTATCGAAGATATTAACATTGATATCGATTCAGAGCTGGATCTGTTTTCAGAAAGCAGGCTTCCACCTCCCCCACCTCCGTCAGCAGCAGAAGAAGATGAAGCTGAAGAGGAAGACTTTTTTGTATTTGTGGAAGAGATGCCTCAACTGAAAGGAGATCTGATGGATTTGCAGTCTCAGATACGTTATCCGGAAAGAGCCCGTAAAGCCGGAATTGAAGGCCGGGTTCACATTCAGTTTATTGTGGATGAGACCGGTCAAGTAGTGAACCCGCAAGTTGTTCGCGGTATTGGTGGCGGTTGCGATGAAGAGGCATTAAGGGTTATTAAAACGGCTGAATTTACTCCCGGCTTACAGCGCGGGAAACCTGTGAAAGTTCAGTACTCACTGCCCATATTTTTTAAGATTAAAGAGTAAGTCGATTTTTATTGGAATAGCTGATGTATAACACCTTGTTTCGGGTTTAAGAGGTATTGATTTTATCTGAGCTCACATTAGCAAGATGACATAGTAATAGTATAGGTATTTAGAACTCTCATTTTCTATTGGTTAATGTCACTTATTAACCCGAAAGATTAATTATGCAGAATTTTAATTATCTTTTGGGCTATGATGAAGTACATCGATGTATATGATTTGGGCAAAGCTTCCTATCGCCCGGTGTGGAATCTGCAAAAAGAGCTGCAAAACGGATTAATTACCCAAAAAAGGTTAATTCGTGACGGGCATTTAGATGAGTATACGCAAAACGATATGCTCCTGTTTGTTGAGCATCCTCATGTTTACACTCTCGGCAAAAGCGGCAGTTCTTCTCACTTGCTGAAAGCTATCGGGGAACTAGCCCAAATTGATGCGGAGTATATCGAAATTGATCGCGGCGGCGACATTACTTATCACGGGCCGGGCCAAATTGTAGGCTATCCCATTCTCGATTTAGACAGGCATTTCACGGATATACACAAATATCTGAGATTCCTTGAAGAAGTAATTATTCGAACTTGTGCAGATTTTGGAATAGAAGCAGGAAGAATTGAAGGGCTGACAGGGGTATGGGTTGGTCAGCAAAAAATTTGCGCTATGGGAATTCGCTGTTCAAGGTGGGTAACCATGCACGGTTTTGCATTTAATGTAAATACAGATCTTACCTATTTTGATCACATTGTACCATGTGGTATAAGTGATAAATCAGTCACCAGTCTATCAGAACTTACCGGAGCTCGAATTGAGCCCGATATTGTAAAACAGTCTCTGAAAAAGCACTTTGGTGACGTATTTAATGTTGCTTTAAATCCAAAGGTGCAAAAACCTGAACCAGAGCAACAATTTTCTTACCTTAACTCACTCAAATTGAAGGCCGAATAACGGCGAAGATAGAACGTGTTATGATTAAAGAACTTGAAATTATAGATAAAGAAGGACCCTCAAAGCGCAGACCGGACTGGTTACGTGTTAAGCTCCCATCTGGCGAGAAATTTAAAGAGGTTTCTGAGACTATTCGCGATAATAATCTGAATACGGTCTGTTCTGAGGCCCGATGTCCAAACATGGGTGAATGCTGGGGAGCCGGTACAGCAACATTTATGATACTAGGCGATGTTTGTACCCGTTCCTGCTCGTTTTGTGCGGTTAAGACCGGCCGCCCGGTTCAGGGACTTGACTGGGACGAACCGCGCCGTGTAGCGGATGCCGCGGCAAAAATGAAATTGAAGCATGTAGTGCTTACATCTGTAAACAGAGATGAGCGAAAAGATGGTGGTGCGCCGATTTTTGCTGAATGTCATAAAGTAATTCGCGAAACGATTGAAGGTGTGACGATTGAGTCGTTAATACCGGATTTCAGAGGAGCCTGGGATGCGCTGCAAACTGTGATCGACACCCCTCCTGATGTATTGAGTCATAACCTTGAGACTGTTCCAAGGCTTTACAGAACCGTTTGCCCACAGGCTAAATACGAGCGATCATTGGAACTTTTGAAAAGAGTAAAGGCACAGGGCGTCCGTTCCAAAACCGGGATCATGGTTGGTTTGGGAGAAACCCGGGAAGAGGTGATCGAACTCATGCAGGATTGCGTAGATCATGATGTTGACGTTCTTACCATAGGTCAGTACATGCAGCCAACAAAAATGCACCATCCGGTTGTGGAGTGGGTTCATCCCGATCTGTTTGCGGAATACAAAGAGATTGGCGAAAAGCTGGGTATTGAGCATGTAGAAAGCGGACCTCTCGTACGCTCTTCATATCATGCCGAGCGACACGTTTAGTTTTTCTCTAAAGTGATTTCTCTTAATAATTGGCTGAAAATTAACCCTGACCTTTAGGAACCGCTTCCATGCTATCCATAGTTGTTGTATTTATTCTCTGCTACCTTATTGGATCTATCCCAAGTTCCCTTTGGATGGGTAAAATATTTTTTAAAGTAGACATCCGTGAGCATGGCAGCGGTAATGCCGGCGCCACCAACACATTTCGAATATTGGGATGGAAAGCAGGTACGATTGTGCTTCTGTTCGATTTTGGTAAAGGCCTGCTATCTACTCTTGTGATCAGTCAATTGGCGTATAGCATTGGTGATGGCCCCATTAGTTTTTATCAAAACTGGGATGTAGATGCCATGCTTGTCATCTTATCCGGTCTGGCTGCAGTAATTGGTCATATGTTTCCGCTATATGCGAATTTTAAAGGCGGGAAAGGAGCCGCTACAGCATGTGGTATGCTTTATGGTATAGAACCTGTATCAATTAGTATCTCACTGGGTCTTTTCCTAATACTCATGTTCAGTACCCGGTATGTATCTGTAGGATCTATTTTTGCATCATTGATTTATCCATTTTCTCAATTGGTTTTACGCTATGGTTTCGACTTTGATATTGATGGCAGCATTATATTGTTTAGCAGTGCTATCGCACTTGGCATCATTATCAAGCATAAAGGGAATATCAAGCGTCTTCTAAACGGTACGGAAAACCGCATAAAATCCTTCAAGCCTTCAAGTGGGAGGTTAAATAAAAATGAGTCGTAAAGTGAATAAAATAAGTATTATAGGCGCCGGAAGTTTCGGTACGGCAATGGCTGTTGTATTGGGAAGAAAGAAATACGCTGTTACGATCTGGGCGCGTGAAAAAAATGTTGTTGAAGGGATAAATGACAGAAAATTTAATCCTTCTTATCTGACAGACGTAAAATTACCAGATACAATAGAAGCAACTCACTCTTTGGAAGAGGCACTTAAAGACTCAGGAATGGTTGTCTTTGCCACACCCTCGCATGCGCTAAGAGAAGTAGCCGAAAATGTAAAACCATTTCTGAAAGGAAATGAAATTATAGTTAGCGTTGCGAAGGGAATTGAAAAAAATAGCTTGATGGCTCCATCGCAAATTTTGGTGGACGTATTGAGTGAAACCGTGCTAGAAGATCAAATAGGTGTACTCACCGGTCCTAGTCACGCAGAGGAAGTGGCACTGCTTAAGCCTACCACGGTTGTTGCTGCAGCATATTCGACCAGGGTGGCTCGGATTATACAGGAAACGTTTATGACATCGCGTTTTCGCGTTTATCTTAACAATGATATCATAGGTGTTGAAATTGGTGGCGCAGTAAAAAACATCATGGCTATAGCGGCAGGAATCGTTGACGGTGCAGGGTTGGGAGATAATGCAAAAGCTGCCCTAATGACTCGAGGACTGCACGAAATGAAACGCATGGGGGCGGTACTTGGAGCATCCATGGATACGTTTGCAGGTTTAACCGGCATGGGTGATATGATTGTAACCTGTACAAGTCAACACAGCCGGAATAGATTTGTTGGGTATAATATTGGCCAGGGGAAAAGCCTGAGTGAAATTACATCCGGTATGAACATGGTAGCTGAAGGTGTAAAAACAGCAGAATCAGTTTGCCAGTGGGCAAAGAAAAATAATGTGGAAATGCCCATAACCCATGCTGTATACAAAGTACTATTCGAAAATATTCCTCCTGCGGAAGTCGTTGAAGACCTGATGACCAGGAATCCTAAAGAGGAAAAAATGATTTAGGTACATTCCAAGTCATTCATTGAAAACGGTATCAGTAACATCAGATAAGCAATATGAAACTGCCGAATGGAGAAATTGTCATTTCTGACATGAACCCCTCCGATCTCCGACATTTAATTCAAACCGGCGAAGGTACATTTTTAGAGTTTAAAAAGACTGTCCCCAAACCGTCTAAGATTGCAAGAGAAATTGCCGCATTTGCCAACACTTCGGGTGGAACAATTCTCATTGGAGTTCATGATAATAAACAGATTGCGGGCATAAGAGCCTATTTTGAAGAAGAATTTTTACTTCAGGAAGCAGCTCAGAAATTGTGTGTCCCGCCGGTTCAAATTTATATTGAACTGGTACATCTGCCCGATGCTGATGTTATGGTTGTACGTGTGCCGGAATCAACAGAAAAGCCCGTTTACCTGAAGGGGAAAAAGAAAAGGCAGGTTTTTGTTCGATTTCAGGATGAAAGTGTTTTGGCCAGTGACGAGCAAACAGAAATTTTAAAACAACAGTATTCAGGCACAGGTGTTACGTTTGAGTATGGTAAAAATGAACAGATGCTTTTTCGATATTTGAATGAATACGGAGAAATCAACGTTAAAAAATTCTCTGAGCTGATAAACGTTACAACCTATCGTGCGTCCAAAATTCTTGTTAATTTAGTGAGTGCCGGAATTCTGAAATTGTTCAGAAAATCGGAGAAGGATTATTTTACCTTTGCAAATTCTGTGAAGTAACTGCAAAAATTTGGTTTATATATGGCTGTAGAAGATGAAAAATTAGACGATGTAATCGCCTCTTTGATAGATGATGAGCCGGATAATGAGGTTAGTACAGAGGAGAGGTTCCGGAAACAGTTTGAGGAGCTCTCAAATGGTGAAAGTGTTAAACTGACTGAGCGCGCTGCTAAACAGGTTCGGAAAATCAAAAAGGACGAAAACCTCGATGATGAACTTTATCTGCGGGTTGCTGTTGAGGGAGGCGGATGTTCAGGTTTGAGCTATAAACTTGGGTTTGATATCCGCACCGATGAAGATGAAGTGGTGGATACACAGGGTTTGGAAGTGATCGTTAAGCCCGACCACATGATGTATCTGGACGGTGTTGTGATCGACTATCCCGACGGTTTGGATGCCCGCGGTTTTACTTTCGACAACCCCAATGCCAGCGAGGCGTGTGGGTGCGGATCATCATTTGCTGTTTGATCCGCACTAATTTCACCGATATTTAAGATTCATCACTACTGTCCGTCTTAGCTGCATCGGGCTCATTCGTTATCAATCTGACTCCCCTCTTGAATGTTAAATAGTGCCACATCCATTCAGCAAATACCCTGAATCGGTTTCTGAATCCAATCAGAAAAAAGATGTGGATTACGGACCAAAGCATCCAAGCCAAAAATCCAGAAAATTTCAGTCCGCGAATATCGGCGACGGCCTTAGCTCTTCCAATCGTCGCCATTGTGCCTTTGTCTACATATTTAAAAGAAGAAGTGCTTTTACCACTCTCACGTTTCTGGATCAGTTTAGCAAGATACTTACCTTGCTGAAGGGCTACGGGGGCAAGTGCCGGAAGAGGTTGCCCATCCTCACCTTTAACGTGGGCGGCATCACCAATCACGAAAATTGAATCGTGATCCGGAATGTTTAAATGCCCTTCAACAACTGCACGTCCCATTTTGTCCAACTTACAGTGTAGAGATTCGAGTAAGGGTGAAGCTTTTACACCTGCTGCCCAGATAATATTGGGTGTTTCAATAAAAGAGTTTTCAAGTTCTACGCCATCTTCCCGAATGGATTTAACCGGATTATTCAAGAGCACTTTAACGCCCATCTCTTCAAGATCTGACTTAGCTTTATTGGAAAGATCCTCAGGATAGCCGTTCAAAACATTACCGGCGGCTTCAATTAAGAAAATTTCTGTCTCATCTATTTTAATATTCCGGAAGTCTCTCATCATATTTCGTTTTGCAATTTCAGCAATTGCACCTGCCATTTCCACTCCGGTTGGTCCGGCGCCGATGACCGCATACGTAAGATATTTTTTTCGGGCCAGGGGATCATCAAGCTTATCGGCTTCTTCTAAAGAGATCAGTATACGTTCACGGACGGAGAGGGCATTTTTTAGCGTTTTCAAGCCGGGTGCGTGACTTTTCCAACGTTCGTTTCCAAAATAGTTATAGATGGCACCCGGGGCGAGTATGAGATAGTCGAATTTTATAGAACTGTCGTCAGCAAGATGAACACAATTATCGGTTTTATCTATAGAGACAACTTCACCCAAAACGGTTCTTACATTATTATCATTGCCGAAGATAGCGCGAATAGGTACTGCTATATCTCCGGGTGAAAGAGCGGCCGTAGCCACCTGATAGAGGAGAGGCTGGAAAAGGTGATGGTTTCGTTTATCGACCAGAGTAATGTTGCAGTTGGTTTTGCGGAGAGCTTTTGCAGCAGAGATACCGCCGAAGCCTCCGCCTACAATGACAATCTCAGGTCGATTATTCATCTATTTAATTCATTTTCGCCTTCGCATTTTTAGCCATTTCTGAAATCTCTTCTTCGGATATTTCCACTTTTGAACCACAGTAGTTGCAAACAACTTCCTGGCTTTCTCCCTGCATCTCTTTCAGCTCTTCATAACCGAGCATCGAAAGTGCATTTTTAAACCGTTTGGGCGAACAGCGGCAGAAAAAATGAACCGGTTGGCGATCCAGCTCTTTCACAGAATATGGCTTTGTTGCCACCTCCATAATGTCATCGATGTAGTAATCGTTCTCAAAAAGTTCACCAAGTGGCGGTAGTTTTGTAAGTGTCTCCTGTAGCTTTTCAACAGTCTCTTCATCGGCTTCGGGCAGACGTTGTAAAAGCACTCCGCCCGCGTGTTTTACAGAACCGTCATCATTCAGGCTCACATCCAGCAAAAATGCAGAGAGAACCTGCTCCGACTGTGCCATGTAATGCGCGATATCAGAATTAATATCCCCGTTTACCAGTGCAATAGAACTTCGGCGCGGATCCGCTTCATTGTATAGCGTTTTAGTAACGGTGAGTACACCGTTGCCCAAGCCGTTGGAAATTGTGGTATCCGGATTGCTGTAATCCAATTCTGCAGAAGGGTTTGAAGAGTAACCGCGAACCTCTCCCACACGATTGGCTTCGGCGGTGAGCATTCCTACCGGGCCGTCACCGTCGATGCGAATCTGGATACGCTCTTCTCCCTTTAGTTCAGAGGCAAGCAGCATGGCCGAGGTAAGGGTTTTGCCCAGCAAAATGGTGTTCAGTAACGATAGGTTATGATTTTTCTGAGCAGTTCGAACAACATCTGTCGTTTTAACTACGCTGATTTTAAACTGTCCGTTCGGGTCTATTCCCTTGATTAAACG
>Ga0102938_10004039_pt1 | contig 10873 bp, 7 predicted proteins | sample SalPonR2_B_D2_MG_FD_84516 | JGI IMG/M metagenome (GOLD analysis project Ga0102938, IMG submission 84516) | Salt pond soil microbial communities from South San Francisco under conditions of wetland restoration - Salt Pond MetaG R2_B_D2_MG | ecosystem: Environmental > Aquatic > Marine > Intertidal... | reverse complement strand
TTTGCCGGGGTTGGAGATTTCGCCGGGATCAAACGCGTGTCGGATGCGATGGAACAAGGCGATCGTGGGTTCATCGAACATCTCGGGCAGGTAATCACGCTTTTCCATTCCCACGCCGTGTTCGCCGGTGATCGAACCGCCCATGCCGACGCACAGTCTCAGGATCTTGCCGGCGACTTCCTCGGCGCGTTCCAGTTCTCCGTCGACGTTGCCGTCGAACAGGATCAGCGGATGCAAGTTTCCGTCGCCGGCATGAAAAACGTTCGCCACACGGATGCCGGATTCACGGCTGATCGCCTCGATGTTGACCAGGGCTTCGCCCAGCCGTCCGCGAGGCACCACACCGTCTTGGACCAGGAAGTCGGGGCTGATGCGACCGACGGCGCTGAAAGCGGACTTGCGTCCTTTCCAGATGAACAGCCGATCGTCTTCGTCGACCGCCACCCGCGTCGCGAAGGCGCCGGTACTGGCCAAGAGCTGATCCAGTTGAACTTTCTCGACGTCGATTCGTTCCCGTGGACCTTCCAATTCCACGATCAATACGGCAGCGGCGCCGGGCGGATAGCCGCACGCCACGGCGGCTTCGGCCGCCTCGATCGACAGCGCGTCCATGATTTCCATCGCCCCGGGCAACAGTCCGGAATCGATGATCGCGGCGACCGCATCACCGGCCTTTTGCAGCGAATCGTAGCCGACCAGGACCGTGTGAAAGCATTCCGGACGCGGCAACAAACGCAACGTGATTTCCAGTGCGATGCCGAACAGGCCTTCGCTGCCGCAGAACAAACCGGTGTGGTCCGGTCCGACGCTTTCGGTACTTTCGCCGCCGAACTGAACGACTTCGCCGGTCGCCAGCACGGCCTTGATCCCCAGCACGTGATTCGACGTCATGCCGTATTTCAGGCAGTGCGCGCCGCCGGAATTGAACGCGACGTTACCGCCGATCGTGCAAATCGTTTGGCTGGACGGATCCGGCGCGTAATACAACCCGTGCGGCGCGGCGGCGGAGGTGACGTGCAGGTTCACGACGCCCGGTTGCACGACGGCGACGCGTTGATCCGGATCGAGCGACAGAATCTTGTTCAGCCGGTTCAGCGCGATGACGATCCCGTCGGCCACCGGCAGTGATCCGCCGGACAGGCTGGTGCCGCTTCCGCGGGCGACGAAGGGCACCTGATGATCGCGACACCAACGCACCGCCGCGATCGTTTCGTCGTCCGTTTGCGGCATCACGATCGCCAGCGGCTTGGACCGGAAAGCGGTCAAGCCGTCCGATTCGAAGGCGGTCTTGAACGCCGGGTCGCTGACGAAGCGGTCGGGCGGGAACAGGTTTTTCAACGACGACAAATCGGGTGCGGTCGCGGTGGTCATGAAAGCGACGTTGGTTGAAAGGGAAATCGTGTCGACGAGGAACATCCGAGGGCGGAGCGTTCCGACGACGACGGAGCGATGCGATCGTTTCAGCGTTGGGGCTTTTCGGCGTTGGGGCTTACCGTCGGGTCCAATCGAAACCGTTCAAATCCGCCAACGCCAACGCCAACGCGTGCGTGCCGTCTTTGGCGTGTCCTTGGGCCTTCACGGCCATGTAGAGCTGTTCGCCCAACGCCAAGCCGGGCATCGACAGTCCCATCCGGCGGCTCTCCGCCAACGCGATGCCCATGTCTGTGATGAAGTGTTCGACAAAGAAACCCGGGTCGAAATTATTTTCGATGATCCGCGGCCCGAGATTCGTCAGCGACCAACTGCCCGCGGCTCCCGAGGAAACGGACCGCAGAACGGTCGGCAGATCCAAGCCCGCGCGGTGGCCGTACACGAGCGCCTCGCAGACGCCGATCATGCCGGTGCTGATCAGAATCTGGTTGACCATCTTGGTGTGTTGTCCGGCACCGGCGGGACCCTGATGAACGATCGTTTTGCCCATCGCGTCCCAGCACGGTTGCAGCGATTCGACGACGTCGGCTTCGCCGCCGATCATGATCGACAAGATCCCTTCGCGGGCACCCTTGTCGCCACCGGACACCGGCGCGTCCAAGGAATGGACGCCTTTGGTTTTCGCTTTTTCGGCGATCTCGACGGCCAGCGACGGTTCGCTGGTCGTCATGTCGACGATCGTGTTTCCCGATTTGCAGCCCGCCAGCACGCCGCTGGTTTCGTCTAACAAGACGCTGCGGACGTCGGCCGGGAAACCGACGATGCTGAAAATCACGTCGCTGGCCTGGGCCACGGCTTGGGGGCTGTCCGCCCAAGTCGCGCCCCGGTCGATCAGCGGCTGGGCTTTGGGTTTGGTTCGCGTGTAAACGGTGGCGGCGAAGCCGGCGTCCATCAGGTGGCCGCACATGCTGGCCCCCATCACTCCGGTTCCGATCCATCCGATTTTCGTTTTGCCGGGTTCGATCATGGTGGTCATTGCACTAAGCCTTCGGTGACTTGCAGGAAAACATCTTCAAGACTCTTTTTATGCGATTCGACTTCCGCGACCGGAAAGCCTTGTCCGCAAAGCGACGCGACCAGGTTCGCTTGGTCGTGAACGTCGCCGTGAAATTCGAAACGGATCAGTTGGCCGTCGATGATCAAGTTTTGAACCTCGTCGATCGCTCCGAGCCAACGGCCGGCCTCGTCGACGCGATCGAGGATGCGTATTTTTAATTCACGATGCGTCGCTTGCTGATGCTGAATGTCTTCGACACTACCGGTGGCCAACAAGTGCCCTTGTTCGATGATGCCGACCGTGTCGCAGATTTCCGCCAGCTCGGTCAGAATGTGGCTGCTGATCAGGATCGTTTTGCCGCGATCGGCTAGCTCACGGATCATCTTACGCAGCTGGATTCGGGCGCGAGGGTCCAGCCCCGCGGCCGGTTCGTCCAGGATCAAGACGGCCGGATCGTGGATCAACGCGCGGCCCAAACACAGCCGCTGTTTCATTCCTTTGCTGAGCCCTCGGATCGGCTTGTCCGCCATTCCTTCGGTGCCGGTGAAATTCAACACCCATTTCAGACGCAGCGTCCGAGTGCGTCCGGTCAAACCGTAGGCCCTCGCAAAAAAGTCCAGGTATTCGCTGCAGTTGACGTCGCGATAGGTGCCGAAAGCGTCCGGCATGAAACCCAACCGTTGCCGCACGTATTCCGGATCATTGACCACACTGAACCCGTCGACAAAGGCGTCGCCGTAACTGGGCAAGTCCAACGTCGCCAGAATCCGCATCGACGTGGTTTTTCCGGCACCGTTGGGACCGATGTAGCCGAACACGTGGCCGCGATCGACGGCAAAAGAGACGTCGTTGACGGCTTTGGTCTTGCCGAAAAAGCGATGCAAGCGGCGCAGTTCGATGCACGCCCCGTCACCGGCGTGCACCGCCGGCACTTGATTCTCCGACGTCGTCTCGGGGGCTTGTTGATGCGGCCGGGACTCGGGCGGTTCGGCGGTTTTCTCTGTCACGGCAGCGTCCCCACGACGAAATGGATGCTCTCGACGACCTCGGCGTTCGGCACGGCCAATTCCCGCGTATCGACGTCGGCCAGTGCGATGAAGAATCCCGGTGGCAGTTCGCCTTTGAACAATAAGTAGTCTTGCAGGAAGCCTTCGAAAATACCGTCTTGCACCCGACTGAGATTCTCGGTTCCGAGCGTTTTGCGTCGCACGACCAGATTCACCAGGTCTTTGGTGTCGTCGGGGGCGTAACGACGATTGGCCAGCCGATTCCGGGCAACTTGCACGTCGGAAAAAAGTCGTTGCAACTGATAAATCTTGCCGAGCTTCTTCGACGCTTCGGTGGACGACAATCTTGTCACGCGACTCGTCGCCCCGCCGCCGGCGACCTTCGCGGCTTCCCAATACGTTCCTTCGGAATCACGTATCACGACGCTGCGAAGCTCGTTATCCAGCGTGCTGACCAGCGGGCGACCCGGAGGACCTTCCGGCGTCTCTGAAAAACTCGACGCCTGACGGGTCGCTTCCTCGGCCCAAGCCAGACGTCCGAAATCGGATCGCGGTCGATGGACGACGAACTGACGCTGATCGCGGGAGGGCAAAAAACCGGCTCCGAAACGCTGCTCGCTTTCCGTGACGACGACCTCGTCCGCGGTGCCCGATGCCTCGGTGGCGCGGAGTTCGAAGGAGGTACGGCTGCCGTCTAAATACGGGACGACTTCGGCATCGCCGGGAAAGACGAGACCCTCGCTGGGTTGGATCCCGGCAAAGTACGTGCTCCGCATTCGCTGGCCGGCGTGGCCACTGAACCCGTCGATCATCGTGATTTGACGAATCCGCGCCGAGGTGCCGAAGCCGTCCGCAACGACGCCGTATGTCAACAAGGCGGTCGTCGTCAGCAGCGCCAGGATCGGGGCGATTGCGAACATCAAATGCAGTCGACCGGTCTTGCTGGTCCAACGATACGCCACCGGACCGACCAACACGACGAACAAAAAAAGTAGTCCGATGAACGTGTAAACGGGCGGCTGGGCGACACCGGGGATCATCCAGTTATAAAAGCGACTGTCGCCCAACAGCGGATCGACGCCGCGACGAATGATCTGACTGGCGAACGGATTCCAAAGCTGACGATCGACGTAGTCCCAGTACGGATCAAACATCTCGGTGCTGAGTTCGTAGGCGGGCACGCCGTGCACTTTTCCCGCGCCGACCCGCATCGTCCATGGCAAATCACCTTGGAGGTATTCGTCGGCGGCGGCTTTCAGTTGGTCTTCGGCCCGGTCGATCGCCTCGATGACGTCCCCGGGAAGCGGGAGGACTTTTCCGTCGGCGTCGCGGAGCAACGATTCCCAATTCACCACGAGGGTGGCGAAATCGTTCGGAATCATGACGGACCCGCTGCTCCCGCCCCCCGTGAAACTCGAAGCGTTCGCGTTCGTCGCATCGACGTCCGCCTCGGGCGGAAAATCGGCTCGTGCCAATTCGTTCCAACTCGCCACGGTGGGTTGCCGCAGTGCGTTCAGCTTGCCCAACGCCTGTGTCAGGCCGGCCTTCGCCGTCATGCGGGCCTGCGATTGTTCGACCGCGGTGCCGGAATCCTCCGATCCCCCGACCACGCCGAGCATCGGCTGCAGGCTTGCCGGATCGTCGATGTCCAGCACCACCAGCGAGCCTCCCGTCAGCACCCAGTCCTTGATCGCTTCGGCGCGCCCGGGATGCTGATCCCGCAAGGCTTGCAAGTCGCGTTGACGGATCACGACGGCGGCGAACCTCGAATAGGCGCGCCAGTCCCGCGGCGATTGACCGGCGTCCAATTGCGTCCAATCGGGTCGCACGCGGTTTTCTTCCCCGGAGTGGTCCGGCGTCGATCGGATGATGCGCCGGATCACGACATCGGTACCCGTCGTTCCCACGTTCGGCCGCAACGACATCGCGTCAACGCCAGGAACCGCGTACACGTCTTCGCCGCTGCCGATCGGATTGAGAAGCAGCAGGCGAGGCTGCACCTGACGATCGATCGTTTCTTGAATCCGTTGCCCGACCGTCTTTCGTGCGAACGAGATCAGAACGACGCAGGCCTCGAGCGGGCGGCCTTCCTCCATCAGCGTCAGTCGGTACGTTTTTCCGATCGTGTAACGAGGAAACATTCGCGAGATCGTGACCGTCTTGGTGCCTTGCTTCACGCCGAGCGGCAAGTCCACGACGATGAGGTTGCCCGGCGGAAGCGAATCTTCGGCGAACTGTTCGATCCGCAAGACGAATCGACGGTCGGCCGGAAAGGTGCCCGCCGCCGCGAACGTGATCTCGACGGGCACGTAGCCGGCGTCGTCGCACTGCGTCACGTCGATGTCGACGCGGAAACCGAGCCCCGTCGCCGCTTTGGTCGGCAACGTCACGCGGTCGACTTTGATGTCGTCGTCGCGAAGCAGGGGGGCCATTCTCGGGGACAGCGGCTGAGCGATCGCGGCGAGGCCGCCCCACAGCGACAGCACCACCGTGATGACCGGCAGCCGATTTCGGATCGACATCACGCTTCCTTTTCGCGTGGCGGCAACCATTGAGGCGGCAATTGGTCCTCGGCGAACGGGCTGCCCTCGAGCAGGTCCGGATCACCCCGCTTCCACAACACCGAAAAGCTCAGCGCGATCAGGAAGCAGATCGCCAGCGCGGCGAACATGGCGACCAAATAAACGACCGCCACCATGAAGGCCGTCGCGATCGCGCCGCCTTCGCCGGCCGCCCTGGCCAACGCGTACAACACCGCGCCGGCGAACGTGAAGACGAACAGCATCCGGATCGAAATCTGTGGAATCAGCCGGCTGCGCTCGATCGGTTGAAAGGATGACGGTGGCAGCGAGGCGGCCGATTCGAGCTCGGACCGGGGTTGAATTTCGCCGTTCATGCGGTGGTTTCAAAAATCAGACAAGGGACGCGGCGCGAGAAATGCAGTTTACCGCAACCGTCCGGCCGACGGGGACCTGGGCGGCCGACTTCGTGGAAACCAGGACGCCCCGGGCGGCATCGAATCGGTTTCACGGTGAGCCTCCCTTGCTTTCGACTTATCCTGGACACGGCCCCGCCGATTTCGCTACGAAGGGGGTTCTTGGCGGAATTTCACCGGATCGAAAGCCCCATGCGTTGCCACGCGAATCGACGCTGCCCCAATCCTCATTGCAAACTGGAATGCCGTGACGAAACGACTTCGCCTCCGCCGTGGCATGACCGGCCGCTTGATCATCGCGTTCGTACTCGCCGGGATGCTGTCTTGCCGGTCCTCCGGCATGGTGGCGGCCCAGCAACCGGCGGCCCAGCAACCGGCGGCCCAGCAACCGGCGGCGACACGCTACTGGAACACCTCCTGGTCCCTGGACTCGATCGACGCCGGGAAACTGAATTCTCGGCTGAAAGCGATCGGCATCGATTCGGGTTTGCAAATCGAGGGAACCGTGTCGGTCGAATTCGATGTCGGCATCCCGATCAATGACCTTCGCAACGCCAAAGCTTATCGTTTGTCGGGCACACTGACCTCGCCGAACTTTGGGATCGAAGACATTCGCTTGGCCGACTTCACCGCCGACGTGAAGTACGCCGACGGGCTGCTGCGACTGGCCGACCTGGAGACCCGTTTCGGACGACGAGGCTCGATCGCCGGCCGGGCTCAGATCGAAGTCACCGACGACCGCCGGTTTGCCTTTGAAGTCAAAGCGAACGACGTGACTTTGGACGATTTTTCGGAGTCGTTCGGTGACGCAAACTGGGTCGACGGCAAGCTGGATTTGGTCTTGTCGGGCGACGGAAAATTGGGCGACCGGGCTCGGGAGGAGAGGACTTGGCGGGTCGGCGGACGCGTCGCTTCGCCTTCGCTGGCCGTCGCAGGCGTCGACGTGGGGTTGATCGAGCATCGTGTCCGCTTCGACAAGGAAAGCTTGCAGTTGACGCCTCTGGCCGAGGAGGGGGCGAGACGCGTCGACTTGACGATCGGACGGGTCGACGTGGCTTATCGATCGGGAGAACGAGCGATCGACTTGGACATCCGGCAGGCAGAACTGTTCGGCGGAAACCTGTCCGGGACCGCTCAACTGGGCACCGAGGAAGAAGCCGATTCGGTGCTGGATGTGGAAGTCGACGGCGTGCGGCCGACCTGGTCGTTGCGCCCCGACGACCCGTCGATCGGATCGCTCGCCGCTACCATGGGCGGACGCATTCGGTGGACGGTCGACGGTAGCGAATGGATGCAACCGACCCGGCACAGCGGATCCGCGGAGCTCCGTCTGGGCGAAATCGAACTGGCCGGTGAGAACGTCGGCGGCATCGAAGTCGCCGTCGCCGCCGACGGGGGAAACGTTCGCATCCGAGGCGACGGCCGGTTACTGGGCGGCAGTGTTTCGGTCGACGCGACGGCGGAGTTTCAGCCCGGGGATGAGTGGACGGACTTCGTCGCCCGCGCGGACTTGCGGACATCGAAACTGATCATCGGCGGCACGGAAATCGGCAACGATCTCCGCGGCCGGCTGAGTTGGTCCGATCGCACGCTGACCGTCGGCACGCTTTCGGGCGGTTACGCGGGCGGGCAAATCCGCGTCGCCGGCAAAGTCGTGTTCGAACCGGATGCCGATGGCCTTCGCCCTGACGCCCGTTTGGACGTCCGGCTTGTCAGGATCAACGTCAAACGCGGTTTGGTCTGGTTGGGCGAAAGCGTCACCGATCCGCTGGACGGGACCGCATCGGGACACTTCGCGGTCACGACCCGCGGCGAAATCGCGATTCACGGGCGTTTGGACGCGCAAGCCTTTCGCGTCGGCGGCGTGTCGCTGGGCGGCGCGACCACGGGCGTCAGTGGCAGTGTCGCTTGGGACGGATCGAACTGGCGGCTTCGCTTTCGCGACGTCCGCAGCGAGGTGGGACGCGGTCGCCTTGTCGGCGAAGCGACGCTGAGTCATTCCGCGGGCAGCCCCAACGGATTCGATTTGCAAAGCCGGTGGCGTGCCGATCGCGTCGACCTGGTCCGATTCGCCCGCGACCTGGGCAGCCGATCGTCGATCGCGTCGGGTGAAGTTTCCGGCCGGGTCCGCTTGGGGGGGCGTCGGATCGTTTCCACCAAAGATCTGTCCGGACGTTTCGATCTGAAACTCGGCGACACTCGAGGCGCGGCGATCCCGGGACTGGTCAGTGCTTCGAGATTCTTGGGTCCGCTGTCGCTGGCCAACACCGAATTCGACGCCGGACAAGCCACAGGAATCGTCCAGGGCGGCGTGCTGGTGCTACAAGAATTTTGGCTGCGGAGTCGAGAGGCACTCGTGCATGCCGACGGCCGGATCGTCCTGGCCAACGGGGCGATGGACATCGAAGCGACAATCGCGACGGGCGACTTCACCACGTTCGCCGATGGTTACGTGCAAACGGCCCAGCAGTACGCGCTGCGAAGCTTTTTACCGACGACGGCGCTGATCGATCTGACTCGAATCTGCCGGGACCGCACGATCGTGATCGACGTGCTGGGGACGTTGTCGGATCCCCGCGTGCGGCTGCAACCGCTGGCGACGATCCGCGAAGAAGCCGGCCGTTTTCTGATCCGCGAAATCATCCGAATCGCCGCCGCCGACTCGATCGACGCTCTGGCCGACTGATCAGGGAGGTCGCGACCAGGATTTGATCGCAGCCGGAGTCCAGGAAGGCATCGACGTCGGCGGTCGTTCGGACGCCGCCGCCGGAAACCAGCCGAAGCGGATGGGAACAGCGTCGTCGCAATCCCGCCCCGACGCGGCGACAAATTTCCACCGCCGACACGTCGCCGGTTCCCACCGCCGTGACGTCCAACACGATCACCGTTTCGATCCGTTGATCGATGATGACATCCGACCAATCGTCCAAGCCGCCCGCGTCGGAAAGGAACCGGCCGTCGCGAAAATCCAAGCTGACGGCGACGCGACCGCGTGAAAAGAGTCCGCAAGCCGCCGAGACGGCGTCGAGATCCCGCACCGATTCGGTCGCCAAGATCAATCCGAAATTCGCCGAAGCGATTCGTGCGCGAAAGGCATCCGGTTCGTCGCCCCGGAAGCCCACGTCGACTCGCGTCGACCGCTGAGCGTCGACCTTGCCGAGCACGGTGGTGATCCGGCGGATCTGGTCCGCTCGGCCCGCCAACGCGTCAAGATCGGCAAGGTAAAATTGCCTCAGGCCCAGACCGCGGTAGTGATTCAGCAATCCCTGCGGCGAACCGACTCGGCGGCCGCGAACGATGATCGGTTGGTATTCCGCACGGTTTCCCGCGACGGCATGAACCGCACGGCCGCCCGCCAGATCGACGACGCCGATCAGACGCTCCGGGTCCAGCCGGGGGTGCAAGTGGACTCGCCCGGCGGTGTCCGACTGCAACAAGAATTCGGATTCGGCGAAACCGCCGCGGCGTCCGGCCGACACGATGATCGCCCGCCTGATTCTAGGAGGGCAACGAGAACAGCGTTTCGACTTTGACGATCGCGTAGTCGTCGGGAAACGTGTGAATCGCTTGCACCAGCATGCTTCGTAATCGCATTTCGATGTTGACGTAACTCAACGCGCCGAATGCCATGCGTCCGCTGGAATCGAAGCGGTGCAGCAAGCCTTCGGTGGGCCCGCTGCCGAGTTGCTTTTGCACCATCCAGAACATGCTCGGATCGACGGATTCCAATTGGAAATGGGTGCGATAGTTCGCGCCCGAGCGGCATTCGACGGTTTCGGTGCGGCTGCCCTTAAGCGGTTTGGCCAGCAAGCAACGTCGCTTGGGCAGCGGTTGCGTGGCCCCGGTGGCGACTTCGCAAATCGTCGCTCCCCCGCCGTTCCAAGTGACGACGTGACCACAATTGGTGATCTCGATGCGGGCTTCGTAGCTGCTTCGCTCGATTCGTCGTGATTGATGCACCACGTACAATTCCGGGTGCAGCGAACGACTGAAGACGTGAAAGGCTAATTCAGCAACTTTGGGGCGAACCGAAAGCACGGGCGCGGTGTCCGAGTGAGTTGGAAAAGGGAAAGAGGATCGCGGCGGACGGTTGCGGCGATCCTCCGGGACATTCTTTACCCAGAATATCGAACCGCAAGAATCCTGCCGGCGGCTATGAAACCTGTCTGACGCACCGGCCTCTGCGATTTCGCTTCAACGGGCCTGGGTGTCGTCTCGGACATCCGCATTATACGCTGGCCCCGTTGGCTAGCGCAAGAGCGTTTACGCCTGCGTCGACGAAGAATATCTTTTTCGTCGCGACCCGCTTTTTCCCATTGACTTTCACCGCTTCGGTCGGCCCATGGTCATCGTCATCGATAACTACGATTCGTTCACCTACAACTTGGTCCAGCGACTCGGCGAGATCGATGCGTCGGTCGACGTGCGCGTCTTTCGCAACGACCAGTTGAGCGTCGATGCGGTCGCGGAATGGAAACCCGAACGCATGATCTTGTCGCCCGG
>Ga0102938_10004038_pt1 | contig 10873 bp, 8 predicted proteins | sample SalPonR2_B_D2_MG_FD_84516 | JGI IMG/M metagenome (GOLD analysis project Ga0102938, IMG submission 84516) | Salt pond soil microbial communities from South San Francisco under conditions of wetland restoration - Salt Pond MetaG R2_B_D2_MG | ecosystem: Environmental > Aquatic > Marine > Intertidal... | reverse complement strand
CAAAGACAGCAAATGTTAATGGACTTTGGACTGGATAAACCCTTATATATTCAATACTTTACTTATATTTTTAATTTGTTTAAGGGAGAATTAGGAATATCTTTTATGCAGAAAAGAGAGGTTATGGATATCATTATGGATAGGCTTCCTTGGACACTTTTGCTTATGATTATAACTCAAGCCATTACAATGTTGGTAGGGATACCTTTAGGAATTTATGCAGGATATAGAAGAGGAAGTGTCTTTGACCAGGTTACAAATGCTTTTGCTATATTTGGAATATCAATATTTGTTCCATGGCTGGGATTTACTTTATTGTATTTTTTTGGATATAGATTAGGACTTTTACCGATTGGAGGAGCATATACCCCAGGAGTTGAAGGTGGTATACAGTACTTCTTAGATGTTGGACAGCATTTAATACTTCCTATTATAACATTAATGACTATATATTTAGCTAACTATGTTTTATATACAAGAGGAAGTGTTATAGATGTATTATCTGAAGATTATATTAGAACTGCAAGATCTAAAGGCATGGAAGAGAATAGAGTATTATGGAAACATGCTTCAAAAAATGCAATGATACCTACAGTTACAGCAGCAGGTTTGATGCTCGGTAGAATGGTTGGAGGAGCCGTGTTAACAGAAACAGTATTCGCCTATCCAGGTGTTGGAAGAATGATATATCAAGCTGTAAGTCAGCAGGATTTTCCAATATTACAGGGTGCTTTTATAATATTGGCCTTAAGTGTAATAATAATGAATATATTGACTGATGTTATAAATGCTTATTTAGACCCTAGAATTAAGATAGATTAGAGGTGGTAAAATGAAAAACAAAAATAATTTTTTAGACAGATGGGATAAAGAAATAAAAGCTTTTTTTAGTCACAAACTGGGGATTGCCGGATTAATAGGAGTATCATTTTTGATAATAGTTGCAATCTTGGCGCCCTTAATTGTGGAACCTGTAGAAGGCTATGGAGCATTTGAAGATAAATTACTTAAACCTTCGATGGATCATTTTTTTGGAACAGATGACATGGGTCTCGACTTGTTTTCTCAGGTAGTATGGGGGACAAGAGCATCTATAAAGGTAGGTGTTATTGCTGTTTCAATAGCAATGCTTATAGGGGTCCCTATAGGCTTAATGTCAGGATATTCTGGAGGTATTCTTGATACTTTAGGCACCGGATTAACAGATATTTTTCTTACTATACCTATGCTACCTTTAATGATAATAGTAGCAGCTGTAACTGAATCTAACAGCATCAATACTGTGGCTTTAATTATAGGGATATTCTCATGGCCAATGATTGCAAGAATAACTAAATCATCAACATTGAGAGTTTCAGGTATGCAGTATATTGAAGCTGCTAATAGCTTAGGTATAAAAAAGAGAGATATTATTTTTAAACATGTACTTATGAATGCCAGTACTCCTATATTTGTAAATCTTACAATAGTAATGGCAACTTCAATAATTACAGAATCAGCAATTAGTTTTTTAGGTTTAGGAGATCCTACCACACATAGCTGGGGAAAAATATTACATAATTCTTATCAAAGCGGCGCTTTTGCTACAGCCTGGTGGTATTCATTATTTCCAAGTTTGGCGATCATGTTTTTTGTAATATCATTTAATTTTTTAAGTATGGGTGTAAGAGATGCTCTAAACCCTAAAATTAGTAGAGAATAGGAGGGATATATTGAAAGGATTTACACATAAAGAATATAAAGGAAGAATTGACAGAGTTGTTAATTTCATAAATGAAAAAGAATTAGATGGATTTTTTATCTTTAACCCTTATAATTTATTCTATCTAGGACTATATTATTATCCGGGAAAGAGGCCAATCTCGATACTGATTACAAAAGAAGGTAGAACAATAGCATTTACACCGAAAATGGAATATCATGAAGCTTGTAAAATAAAACATATAGATAAAGTCTATGCCTATGATGAAAATTTTAATGAAGAAGCAGATTTGTTCGGATATCTTGAGAGAAATTTTAAAATAAAAGATCTTAATATGAAAAAAGTAGCGGCTGATGAGTTAGGCATTGAGAGTTTAGGTAAAATGAATGATTTGTTTGAAAATGTTGAAATAAGTAATGGAATAATGAAAATAAGAGAAATAAAATCTTTTGAAGAAATTGAAATGCTAAAAAAAGCAGCCTATTATTCAGATTACCTCGTTGAAAAAGGCAAAGAAATGTTAAAACCAGGAGTTACTGAACTAGGCTTACTTAATAGAATGATTACAAAAACTGTTGATAAAATGATAGATGATATGGGTGATGTAATCTACGTGCCTGGAGGTCCTGCCGGTGCGTTAGTACCTAGTGGAATAAGAACAGCTATGCCTCATGCACTACCAAGTGGTAAAACAGTAGAAGCAGGAGATACTATGATACTATCCTGCGGTGCTAATGTGTGGGGATATAGAATTGAAAGTGAAAGAACCTTTTTTCTAGGCGAACCTGAAAAAGAAAGAATTGAAGCTTTTGAAGTTATGAGAAAAGCCCAATTATTAGCTATAGAATTAATGAAACCAGGTGCTGTATGTGAAAATATAGAAAAAGAAGTTGTAAACTATATAAATAAGGCTGGTTACGGCGATTACATAAAACATAGAGTAGGACATGGAAAAGGGCTCGAAGAACACGAAGAACCTTATATAGCTGCTGGAGATAAGACTGTATTGAAGCCTGGGATGATATTTTCAAGTGAACCAGGAATTTACATTGAAGGTTTATCAGGGTTTAGACACTCAGATATTGTTCTTATTACAGAAAATGGAAATGAAACACTTACTAAATATCCAAAAGATTTAAAAAACATGATTATTACTATATAAAGGAGGTAACAATTTGAAAAAATACGATTTAATTATCAAAAACGGATTTATTGTAGACGGTACAGGTAATCCAGGATTTTATGGTGATATAGCTGTTAAAGATTCTAAAATTGAAAAAATAGCTACTAACATTGAAGAATCAGCAGAAGAAGTTTTAGATGCTAAAAGAATGATGGTTTCACCAGGTTTTATTGACCCTCATGTACATGAAGAAACAGTTGTGCTTTATGATGGATCATTCGAGGTTTTCTTGAAACAGGGTGTAACAACTATTATAAATGGAAATTGCGGACACTCTGTAACTCCATTAAAGTCATCAGATATATATGAGTACTACTATCTTAATGGTTTATTGTCAACAGAGGCTAAAGACAAATATAGAAAAGAACAACCGGAGTGGAATAATTTTAAAGAATACTGTGATGTAGTAAGAAGTAAAGGTACGAATATAAATATGGGATTTCTACTAGGTCATGGAACTATAAGATGGACAGTAATGGGAGGTTCTAAAGATAGGCCACCTACAAAAGATGAAGAAAAACAAATATTAAAATACATAGAAGAAGGAATGGAAGACGGAGCATTAGGCTTATCAACAGGTCTATCATATATCCCAAGCAGATATGCTAATACAGAAGAGATTATAAAATGTGCTGAAGTAGTAAAGAAGTACGATGGTATTTATTCAACTCATGCTAGATATTATAAAGGTATTTTAGAATCTACTTTAGAAGCTATAGAAATAGGAGAAAAATCAGGTGCAAGAGTTCAAGTTTCTCATTTAACATCTCAATCGCCAGAATCCTTCGATAAAATACTTGAAGCGAGAAATAAAGGACTAGAAATAGCAGTAGATACTATACCAAGAAGTACAGGACATTGCACACGTAAAGACAGGTTAATACAATTTATTATGGCTATATCCTCCGAACTTTTTGATAAAGGAGTAGAAGGAGTTAAAAAAGCATTAAAAACAGAAGAAGGTAGAAAAATAGTACTTGAAGATGCTTATATTTTTGGAAATGATATGTCGAAGGTATTTGTTATAAATACAGGTAATCCTGATTTAGAAATGAAAAGTATTCAGGACCTTGCAGATAAAAAAGGTTATGATAATCCAAAAGAAGCAATGCTTGATTTGTTAGCTGATGATAATGATGACTATACATTTTGGTTAGGTGGACCAAGCAGAGATGATTTTCCGGAAGGACCTCATCCAAAAAATATTCAAGATAATCCATTAGTTATGGTAGGAAGTGACACTATTTTTGGTGAGACTTGGGATCCAGGAGCATGGTATGAGCTACAGAGAAGAGGAGGATTTCCAATATTCATGAATATGTATAGAGAAGGAGGTGTAAGAGTAGAAGAAATAGTAAGAAGAAATACATCATTAGCTGCACAGCAGTTTAGATTAAATGATAGGGGATTATTAAAAGAAGGTATGAAAGCAGATATTTCAGTTATCGATTTAGATAACTATAAATATCCTTCTCCAACAGAAATAGATTATTCTAATCCGCTTGTATCTGCTGAAGGTGTAAATTATGTGATAGTAAATGGGGAAATAGCTTTAAAAGAAAAAAGTGTACAAGAAACAAAAAGTGGTCAAATAATATTAAATAATAAATAGGAGGATTAAAATGAAAAAAAGAATATTAGCATTTTTATTAGTGTTATCATTAGTATTTACCTTAGCATTAACAGGGTGTTCACAACCGGCAGATGAGCCAGCTGAAGAACCTGCTGAAGAACCTGCAGATGAGCCATCAGATGAGCCGGCTGAAGAGCCAGAAGAAGGAGACAAATTTGGAGGAACTCTCAATATAGGAACTTATGCTGATCCTGACACTTTAAATGTTTTAGTGGCAAATGATATAGCAGGATCATGGATTTTAAATTTAATTTATCCAACTCTAATGGTTATGAATGAGGATGGAATAAAGGTACCTTATATTATAGAAGAACCAGAATTTTCTGACGATGGATTAGAAGTTACTGTAACTGTTAAAGATGATTTGTACTGGCAGGATGGCGAACCTGTAACTTCTGCAGATATTGATTATACTTATTCTACTCTTTATGAACAAAAGCTTCAATGGCAGTGGTCAGTACTTGAAGGGATAACCTGGGAAACACCTGATGATAAAACTATAGTATTTAGTTTATCAGAACCATTCCCTACATTTATATCAACTATTGGATTTTGGCAAAATATAGTACCAGCTCATATATGGTCTGAAGTAGAAGACATTAAGAATTTTACAAACGATGATCCAGTAGGGTTAGGACCTTTTGAATTAGTTGAATATGAAAGAGGACAGTACTATATTTTAGAAAGTGTTGATGAATGGTTTATGTCACCAGAAGGAAAACCATATTTAGACAAAGTTATATATAGACCTTATCCAGATGTTAATACAATGACTTTAGCTCTTAAATCAGGAGATATAGATTTAACAGCAAAGGAAATCCCAGCTACTACAGCTAAAGAATTTGAAGGATTAGATGGATTCGAAGTAGCTACAAATATGGATTTAGGATATGAGCATTTTGCATTTAACTTAAGAGATGAATTATTAAGTGACGTAAAAATTAGAACAGCAATGGCTATGGCAGTCGATAGACAAACAGTAATAGATTTTGCTTTTGACGGAGATGCTGTACCAATGACTGGAATTATTTCTCCTGTATATGAAGATTATCAAATGGGAAATAATTTCCCAGATAAAGATGTAGAGGGAGCTATAGAACTACTTGCTGAAGCCGGATATGAAGACACAGATGATGATGGAGTACTTAATGCACCTAACGGAGAAAATTTAAGCTTTAACATAATGTATGCTAATAGTGTTACAGAACATGAAAAAATATCAAGAATATTAGTAGATAATATGAAAGCAATAGGCATAGAACTAAATCCACAGCCGTTAGACAAATCACTTCAAACTGATAAATTATATGAGACTCACGATTGGCAGATGTCTATCGGTACTTGGGGAATCATAGACGATGTAGAGTCATCTATGACTACATTATACCACTCAGAATCCAGCTTAAACTGGATGGCATGGGAAAATGAAGAAGCAGATAAGGCTATGAAAAATATGCAGGCTGCTCTTGAAGAAGAAGTTTTAATGGAAAATATGGATACATTCCAAAAAGAATTTATTAATGATGTACCAGATATACCTATGGTAGTAAAGCAGAATAACTTTGCTTATAGAGATGACTTTAAAAACTTTAAATTATTTCCATCTAATTTAAGAGGATTAGTAGATCCACAATCACTTTGTCAGGTATATTTAGAAGAATAAAAAATAAAATAATACTGCTGTTTCATGAGAAACAGCAGTATTTTAAACAAAAGGAGTAATAGAATGGGAACAAATAAAAAATATAAAGGATACAAAGCTTATGAATATCTAGAAGCAGGAGTTGACTATAGAGAATTTGAACTATGCGAAGGAGATAAAGTTTTTCCTGAATATTTAATAGAACTAAAAGAAGAAGAAGAAAAAAGAGTAAAAGTGCTAGCTGAAAATAGTATATACATATCAATACATGAACATCCGGTACTTTTTCCAAAAAATTTAGAAAGAGATGTTTTTGAATTTAATAGGGAAGGAAGACAACCCTGTGCTTACGAAGAGCTTTCGAGAAGTTATTGGGACTGTGTATTTGATAATCTAATGGATGGCACATGTACAATACATTCAAAAAATGGATGGAAATGGAGTGAGATTCTTCATGATCTTGGCATGAGGTTATGTGATTTAGCTCATCAAGACTTTATAATAAAATGTGAAAAAGTCGAAGATATTTACAGGGCACATGAAGAAGGAAAAATAGCTTTAGTTCCAGTAATTGAAGGAGCTGCACCTATAGAAAATGAGTTAGACAGAATAGATATACTTTATGGATTTGGTGTAAGGGTATTAGGTGTAACTTACAGCGAAGCTAATGCTTTAGGCTCAGGACTAAAAGAGGATAAAGATGGTGGATTGACAGTTTTTGGGAAAAAAGCAGTTGAAAGAATGAATAAAGTAGGTATGGCAATTGACTGCTCTCACGTTGGTATAGAAACTACAAAAGACGTGATTGAGCATAGTACTAAACCTATATTTATGTCACATGTAGGTGCAAAATCATTATGGGATAGTAAAAGATTAGCTCCTGATGATGTTTTAAAAGCATGTGCTGATAAAGGTGGAGTTATTGGGATAGAAGCTGCACCACATACAACTTTAACAAAAAACAACCCAGAACATTCAATATACTCATACATGGAGCATTTTGAATATGTAAAAGATTTAGTAGGAATAGATCATGTGGCCTTTGGTCCGGATACTTTATATGGAGATCATGTTGGCTTACATCATGCCTTTGCAGCTCATCTTTCGACTAAAGGAACACAAGGAAATACAAATGAATTTGAGGAAGTTGAATATGTTAAAGGAATAGAAAACCCAACAGAAGGATCTAAAAATATTTTAAGATATTTAGTTAAATCAGGTTATTCAGATGAAGACATAAAAAAAGTAATGGGAGAAAATGTTATAAGACTTCTTAAAGAAGTTTGGAAATAATTCGGAGGATATATATGAAAGTAGTTTATGTTGTACCTGGACCAATGGACAAAGAAGAAGTAAAAAGAAGAGGCGAACTTCTACAAAGTTGGGCTAATAAAGATACAGAAGTAGATATTATAGCTGCTGAAGAAGGACCAGCATCTATTGAAAGTATGTATGAAGAGTATTTAAGTATACCAGCTACTGCTAAAATAATCTATGATTTAGAGAAAAAAAATTATGATGCTGCAATATTAGGATGTGCTGGAGACCCAGGCTTAGATGCTATGAGAGAATTAACTGATAAAATGCTTGTATTAGGACCAGGTCAAACCAGTATGATAACAGGAGCAATGTTAGGAAATAAATTCTCGGTTATAACTATTGAAGACAGTATGATTAACAGCAGCTATGAACTTGCATATAAAGCAGGAGTTTTAGAAAAATTGGCATCTGTAGTATCGGTAAATGTGCCAGTTTTAGAATTAAGAGAAAATAGAGAGAAATCACTTAAAAAAATAATAGATGCAGGGAAAAAGGCTGTAGAAAACGACAGAGCAGATTCACTAGTATTAGGCTGTATGACTATGGGGTTTTTGGATGTAGCGGAAGAAATTGAAAAAGAAGTAGGAGTACCTGTAATAAATCCGTCAAAAATCGGACTTAAAATGGCAGAAGCACTTGTTGGAAGTGGTTTAATGCATTCGAAAAAAGCTTTTGCAACTCCTCTTAAATTAAAAAGTGGAAAAGTTAACAGTTTAGATGAATTAAATGTTAAATAACATTGGAGTATAAAAATGGGCTTAAATAAAAAATATGATAATTATAAAGCATACAGTTACTTAGAAAAAAATGACTTTAAAAGATTTAAATTATCAGAAGAAGTAGACAGAGTAGAAGAATTTTTAATAGAACTTAGCAGTGAACAAGAGAAAAGAGTTGAAAATATTGCAAGAAATAACATTTTTATATCTTTACATGAGCATCCTACACTCCTTCCAGAAAACCTTAATGAAGTATTTGAATATACAAGAGTAGGAAGAGATCACTGTGCATATGAAGGATTATCGAAATCATATTATGATGCAGTTTTTGATAATATGTTAGACGGAACCTGTACTATCAATTCTTCAAATGGATGGAAATGGGAAGAAATTCTTTTTGACCTTGGCATGAGACTTAGCGACATAGCACATCAAGAAATGATAATTAAGTGTGAAAAAGTTGACGATATTTACAGAGCACATAGAGAAAATAAAATAGCATGGATAGCAAGTATAGAAGGGTCAGCTCCAATAGAAAATGAACTAGATAGAATAGAAATATTATATGGATTTGGAGTCAGAATGATGGGAATAACATACAGTGAATCCAATGCTTTAGGATCAGGAATAAAAGAAGATAAAGATGGTGGATTAACAAGTTTTGGAAGAGAAGCAGTAAGAAGAATGAATAAGGTTGGAATGGCTATAGACTGTTCACATACAGGTTATAAAACTACTTTAGATGTTATTAAGGAAAGTGATTACCCTATTTTTCTAAGTCATGTAGGTGCAAAATCTTTGTGGGATAGCAAACGGTTATCACCAGATGAAGTTTTGAAAGCCTGTGCAAAAAATGGTGGAGTAATAGGAATAGAAGCGGCTCCTCATACAACTTTAACCCAAAATAATAAAGATCACTCTATCAAATCTTACATGGAGCATTTTGAATATATTAAAGACCTTGTAGGAATAGACCATGTGGCTTTTGGACCAGATACATTGTATGGAGATCATGCAGGGCTTCATGGAGTATATTCGAAACAGCTTTCTACAAATAAAACTGAAGGAAAACAAAAATTTGAAAGAGTAAGATATGTTAAAGGAATGGAAAATCCTACTGAATCATCTAAAAATATACTAAGATATTTAGTTAAGGAAAATTATAGCAATACTGAAATTGAAAAAGTCTTAGGGAAAAATATTATTAGAGTTTTAAAAGATGTCTGGAAATAAATATTGAGGAGGTGCTTTATTGGATTTTAATGAAGTTGTAAATAGCAGAAGAAGTATAAGGACATTTATTAATAAAGATGTTTCTGATGAATTAATTTATAAAATATTAGAATACGGACACTCTGCTCCATCAGCAGGCAATATTCAACCATGGGAATTTATTATTGTTAAATCAGAAGAAATTAAAAAAAGAATAGTTGATACAACGTTTATTGGAAATAACAACAACGGTGATAAAAAACAGGAATGGATGCTCGAAGCTCCAGTTTTAATAGTTATTTGTGGAAATAAACAAAAGAGTTTTAATAGATATGGTGAAAAAGCTTTGGAAACATTAATTTACCTAGATGTATCTGCTTGTATTGAAAATATGATTTTAGGAATAGTTGATTTAGGATTGGCAAGTTGTTATGTAAGTGGATTTAGAGAAAAAGAATTATCTTCTGTTTTAAATTTACCTGAAACTCATGAAGTTATTGGGATATTACCAGTTGGATATTCATCAGAAGTTTGTTTTAATAGACCGAAAATAGATTTAAAAGAGATTATTCACTTTGAACAATTCAAAGTTTATAAGTAGATTTTTTATATCAAAAGATAACTTATCTATTCAAATACTAAATAGAAAAATTTATATATTATGAATATTTTGATGCATGGTTTCTAAAATATGGAAGCCATGCATTTTATTTTTTTGAAAAATTAATACATTTAAATACAATCTTTTAACAATTTTAAATTATGTTGATGATTGTCACTATAAAATTTACAGGATAAGTATTATGATGTATAATCTAAATATTACAAAAAAATTAAAATAATTCTACATTTTATAAAATATGTACCGATAGCAAATAGAGAAGGTGTCTTTATGGATAGAAAATATGTAATATATATATCTGTTATTACTATTGTTCTTTTTCTAATTATTGGAATTTTAATATCATATAACAATATCTTAGAAGATGAAAAATTAGAAATTAACAGTACAATAGAAGAAGAATCATACGTTGAAGGAAGACCTACACTAATTGTTGGTGATGATATAGATTATCCACCATACAGTTTTATTGATGAAAATGGGAATCCTGCAGGATTTAATATAGAGCTAATAAGAGCTGTAGGAAATGCTATGGGATACAATATTGATGTAAAACTTAATACATGGACAAATACTTTGAAAGCTTTAGAAAATGAGGAAATAGACTTAATTTCAGGTATGTTTAAATCAGAGGAAAGAGCTGAAACTTTTTCCTTCTCAATTAGAACTGCAGTTACTGGTGGCGAAATATTTTCGACTGAAGAAAATTCTATCAGAAGTATAGAGGATTTAAAAAACAAACAGGTTTTAGTACAAAAAGATGATATAATCCACGAATATTTAATGAAGGAAAGCAAAGAGAAAAATTTAAATATAGAATTTATACCGGTAGACACTATT
>Ga0102938_10004035_pt1 | contig 10875 bp, 11 predicted proteins | sample SalPonR2_B_D2_MG_FD_84516 | JGI IMG/M metagenome (GOLD analysis project Ga0102938, IMG submission 84516) | Salt pond soil microbial communities from South San Francisco under conditions of wetland restoration - Salt Pond MetaG R2_B_D2_MG | ecosystem: Environmental > Aquatic > Marine >... | reverse complement strand
GGCGCAGCGACATCCGATTTGACCTGAAAGGCGACCGGCGCGAACTACAGGGACGCCGGGAAGCGGACAAAGCACCCAGGTTCTGGTGACCAGCCTGCCATCCATCCGACGCAAGCACCACCGGCCCTGTATATAACGGTTTTTTACGACTGCCGCACTTGCAGATGGCTGCTATAAAGCATCGCCGTGAGCAGCAGTACCGCGCCGCCCTGGTGGGCCGTAGCCAGCGCTACCGGCACATGCAAGAGTAACGTACTGACCCCCAGCACCACCTGCAGCCAGAGAGCCAGCACCAGCAGAACCGCTGCCGTTTTCTCGCGTGACCCGGCGGCCCGGCGAAACACGGCGAAAGCGTACGCGTGAAGCAACACAAACAGCAGATACGCGAACAGGCGGTGATTAAACTGGATGGTGGTGAGATCCTCAAATGCCGCCAGCCACGCGGGCGCGGTGGCGTACAGGCCCGGTGGCAGGAGGCTGTCGCCCATCAGGGGCCACGTCGGGTAGACAAACCCGGCTCGCGTGCCAGCGACCAGGCCGCCCGAGAGAATCATCAGGTACACCAAGGCCAATAACAGCAGGGCCCACCCGGCGTAGGGGCGCGACCCTGGCGGGCGCGTCTGCTGGCGCAAAAAGCTCAGGTCCAGTATCAGCCATACCATATAGGCATAAATTGCCACGGCCAGCCCGAGATGCGCGGTGAGGCGGTACTGGCTCACGCGCGGCTCGTTCACCAACCCGCTTTTCACCATGTACCAGCCGAGTAAGCCTTGCAACGCTCCCAACAGGAAGAGGGTGCACAAGTGCGGCATAAGGCCCGGCCGAACGCGCCCACGCAGCGCGAAATACAGCATGGGCAGGAAGAAAATCACGCCGATCAGACGCCCGAGCACCCTGTGCAGATACTCAAACATGAAAATGCGCTTGAACGCGTCGAGGCTCATTCCCCGGTTCACCTGCTGGTACTCCGGGTACTGCCGGTACTTCTCCAGCGTTTCCTGCCAGGCCTGTTCAGACAGTGGCGGTACAACGCCGAGCAGCGGCTTCCACTCCACCATGGACAGGCCAGAATGCGTCAAGCGGGTCACGGCACCCAACATGATCATGCCGAACACCACCGCCGCACAGAACACCAGCCAGAGTGCTACCTGTCGATCGTAATGCGCTTGCTGAACGTTGATCATAGAACGGGGGATACGCCGCCGGAAAGTGCGCAATGATAACCGAAAAATTCGCCTGCTGTGCGGCCACCAGGGGCATTAGCTGGACAGTTCCGACAGATCGCTGAACAGGTCGAGCGCCTCTGGATTGGCAAGTGCGTCAGCGTTCTTCACCGGCCGGCCGTGCACCACATCGCGCACCGCCAGCTCGACGATCTTGCCACTGATGGTGCGCGGGATGTCCGATACCTGGATAATTTTTGCCGGTACGTGCCGCGGCGTGGCGTTCTCACGCACGCTGCGGCGAATAGCATCCCGCAACTCGTCGGTGAGCGCGATGCCATCGCGCAGCACCACAAACAGCACGACGCGCACATCACCCTGCCACTGCTGGCCTATGACAATACTCTCGAGCACGTCGTCGATGCGCTCCACCTGGCGGTAGATTTCCGCGGTGCCGATACGCACACCACCGGGATTCAGCACGGCATCGGATCGACCGTGTATGATATAGCCGCCGTGCGGAGTGATCTCGCCGTAGTCTCCCTGCGCCCACACGCCCGGGAAACGCTCAAAGTAGGCTGCCTTGAAGCGGCTGTCGTCGGGATCATCCCAGAAGCCCAGCGGACAGGAGGGAAACGGCGCGGTGCAGACCAGTTCGCCTTTCTCGCCCCTGAGCGGACGGCCGGACTCATCCCATATATCCACCGCCATACCCAGGCCGGGGGCCTGTATCTCGCCGGCATGCACGGGCAGGACAGGCGTGCCACCGACGAAACAGGAAAGAATATCGGTACCGCCTGAAATACTGGCGAGACATACATCCGATTTGAATTCGCGGTACACATACTCGAAGCTCTCCGGCGCCAGTGGAGACCCGGTGGAGAGTATGCTCCTGAGCGAATCGAGCCGGTGGCTGCGCGCCGGCCGGTGCCCGGCTTTGGCGAGTGCCGCAATATACCTGGCGCTGGTGCCGAACACCGTGATGCCTTCGCTGTCGATCGCATCCAGCAGCACGCGCCCTTCGCCGGCCAGGGGTGAGCCGTCGTACAGAACCAGGCTCGCTCCGCTGGCAAGCCCGGACACCAGCCAGTTCCACATCATCCAGCCGCAGGTGGTGAAGTAAAAGAAAACGTCCTCACGCTGAATATCCACCGCCAGTCGGTGTTCCTTGAGATGCTGCAACAGGGTGCCCCCCGCGCCGTGCACAATGCACTTGGGCCTGCCGGTGGTGCCTGAGGAATACATCACATACAGCGGGTGATCAAAAGGTAACTGGGCAAACTCGATGTCGGTTGCCTCGCGATCCAGGAACGCAGCGTACAGCTCGGCCCCGGGTATCGCGTCGAGATCCGGGTCAGGGTTTGCTACCGGCACCACCACCACGCGCTCGATACTGTCGATGCGCGCGCAGATTCCCGCCACGCGCGCCAGCACATCACAGGTCTTGCCGCCGTAAAAATAGCCGTCTGCCGCGAACAGCACTCGCGGGCGGATCTGGCCGAAGCGATCCACCACCCCTTCCAGACCGAAATCCGGTGAGCAGGACGACCACAGCGCGCCGATACTGGTCGCTGCCAGCATCACGACCACTGTCTCGGCAACGTTGGGCATAAACCCCGCCACCCTGTCGCCCGGTCCAACACCGGCGGCGCGCAGACTGGCGGCCACCTGCGCCACCTGCCGATACAGCTCGCCGTAAGTCAACACGCGACGCTCGTCGTTTTCCAGCAGTGCAATCAGCGCCGGTCGATCATCTCGAAAACGCAGCAGATTCTCGGCAAAATTCAGCCGCGCCCCGGGGAACCAGCGGGCGCCGGGAAAGCGGTCGGCGTTTTCCAGTACCGCATCGCCACGCTGGCTGGCGAGCACGCCGCAAAAATCCCAGACCGCTGACCAGAAAGCACCGGGGTTTTCCAGCGACCACGCGTGCAGGCTGAAATAGTTCGGGCCGACTTTTACTGCATGGCGCTCGCGCACGAACAACATAAACTGCACCACCTGCGAGGTCGCGATGCGCTCGCCGCTGGGACTCCACAGTGGTTTGGTCATGCAATAACTCCATGCGCCGGGGACAAGACGGATTACTGTAAACGCTTCGGATTACGCAGGCCAGTGAAGCCAGCACGGCTTGCCGAGTGCAATGCGGTTGCTGTCAGGCAGCGGCCCACAGGCCTGGCTGCTTACCGCGGTGGAAAGCAGTGGTACACTCGATGTGCGGAAAACGACCGGCCAACTTTCGGGTCGCGCGTATCCCGAAGCAACACACCCCGATTACGGACAATGCCCATGCGCGCCATACCGGCCTCGCCGCGCTCACTACTGGAATCGCTGTTCAGCACTGCGGTGCGGGCGACGAGCCCGCACAGCGCCCTGCCGGCGTATTTACCCGCCGAAACACGCCGACCGGCAGTAGTGATTGGCGCCGGCAAGGCGGCCGCGTCAATGGCCGCCAGCCTTGAACAGCACTGGCAGGGAGCGCTCTCCGGGCTGGTGGTCACACGTTACGGCCACGCCGAAGAGTGCCGCCACATCGAGGTCGTAGAGGCCGCGCACCCGGTGCCCGATGCAGCCGGTGAACGCATGGCCCAACGCGTCCTCGGGCTGCTCGAGGGCCTGCGCGAATCCGACCTGGTCATCTGCCTGCTGTCGGGCGGCGGCTCCTCACTGCTCGCCTGCCCGGCGAACGACATCAGCCTGGCGGACAAACAGGCCATCAATCGTGAGCTTCTGCGCAGCGGCGCGACAATCAGCGAGATCAACTGCGTGCGCAAGCATCTCTCCGCGATCAAGGGCGGCCGCCTGGCGCAGGCCTGCGGGCCTGCGCGCCTCGTCACCTACGCGATCTCCGATGTACCGGGGGATGATCCGGCAGTGATCGCATCCGGCCCGACCGTCGCCGACCCCACACACAGTGCTGACGCCCTCGCCATTCTGCAACGCTACGACATTGCGACGGGGGAAGCAGTGGGGCGCTGGCTGCAGGATCCGCGCTCGGAAACACTGAAACCCGGTAACTCGGCATTCGCCAACAGCGAATACCACCTGATCGCGAGGCCGGCAGACGCGCTGGCGGCCGCGGCCAGCGCCGCCCGCGCGCAGGGCCTTGAAGTCGTGGAACTGGGGGATGCCATCGAGGGAGAGGCGCGAGATGTCGCGGCGCATCAGGCAGCCATGGCACTTGAACTGCAGCGCCATGCACGACAACCGACCCTGCTGCTGTCCGGCGGGGAGACCAGCGTCAGCGTGCGCGGCTCCGGTCGCGGTGGCCGCAACGCGGAGTTCTTACTGGCCGTGGCCTGTGCGCTGCAGGGTGCCAGCGGTATCTACGCGATAGCCGCGGACACCGATGGCATCGACGGCTCGGAGGACAATGCCGGCGCGCTGCTGGCACCCGATTCCTGGCAGCGCGCGCGCGCACTCGGCCTGGATGCCCGGGCGATGCTCGACAACAACGACGGCTATGGCTTTTTCGAGGCCCTCGGCGACTTGCTGTTCACCGGCCCGACCCGCACCAACGTGAATGATTTTCGCGCGCTGCTGGTGCTACCCTGAACCGTAACCAGATACCGCGACAGGACACTGTGTCAGAGGAACACGCATGAGCACCTACCAGCAACAGGTACGCTGCCGGACGGCAGACATCGATCTGGCATTCTGGCGGCGACCGGAAGGTGTCAGCGTACCCGATGACGAACTCAGCTTCCTGCTGGTACCCGATGCCGTGGAATCGCTCGCGGTCGCGGCACTCGCGCAGAAGGTACACGAGCACCAGCTGACCGCCTCTGCGCCCATCACCTGTGCCCTGATGGCAACCATGGGAGGCATGCTGCCCGGCATTCTGCTGCACGATCACCTGGGTACCGGAATCGCGCCGGGTGATACCGGGATCGACTTCGGCACCATCGGCGTGTCGCTCTACAAGGGCCCGAACGAACGCTTCGATAAACCGGTGGTAAAGCAGCCGGCCTCCATTCCCGTTCAGGACGAAACCGTGCTGGTGGTGGATGACCTGGGGGATCGAGGCGGCACGCTCCAATTTCTCCTTGAACACCTCCGGGAAGCCGGTGCTCGAGAAGTTCTGTCTCTGGTTATCTACATGAAGCCCCGGGCGCTCAAGACGTGTCCGGCGGACTTCCATTTTGGCGAAGTCGAGCAGGACACCTGGATCATTACGCCGCGCGAAATGGTCGAGACATTGTGCAAGCGCGTGCCTGTCTGGCGTGCGTGGGGCGCCAACGAGCGCGAGTGCCGGCGGCGACTGGAAGAGCTCATAGGCTACCCGCCAGCGCTTGTCGAACAGTATCTGCCGCGCGTCTTCGCTCACGCGGATGCCCTCACTTCCTGACGCTTCGGCCCTCTCCTGGTAACCTCTTGCAGGCTGGCAGGATGGGCCGCAGAGCCAGCTAACGCAGACGAGCCACTGCAGGCCACAGCGAGCGAGCCAGCAGCGCTCCCAGCACCACCCCCACTGTATTTGCGACGAAATCGTAAACCGACATCATCCTGCCCGGCATAAAGGATTGCAGAATCTCCATCAGGCCGCTGAAGCCGATTATGGCGAGACACAGGAACAGGAAAGGCCGCGTACGCGGCACCGCCCAGTACCCGAGCAGGGCGAACAGGCCATACATGCCGAGATGGCCCAGCTTGTCCCACTGCCCCACCACGCCACTGTTCACCGGGAGCAGGGATGCACAGGCAATAAACACCGCGTACAACAACAACACTAACTGACGCATGCTTTCTCCTTCCAGGTAACGTGCCACTGCCGAGCTGCAGCGTGCCGCTGTGCGCACACCCTGTGCTGGTTTTTCTTGTCGTGGGGAAACCGCACTACAGCACGTCAGCGACCGCGCGTGCGACGGTGTCAATATTGGTGGCATTGATCCCCGCCACGTTGATGCGCGAGGAATCCAGCATGTACACGCTGTGCTCCTCGCGCAAGCGGACGGCCTGGCTGACTGACAGGCCGAGAAACGAGAACATTCCGCGCTCGCGCTCAATAAAGCTGAAGTCCCGCCCTGTGCTGGCTTCCAGTGCACGCCGCAGCTCGCCGCGCAGCGCATTGATACGGGAACACATCTGTACCAGCTCTTCGCGCCAGACTGCCTCCAGTCCGGTGTCGGCAAGTATGCGCCCGGCCAGCAGCGCGCCGTGGGCGGGCGGCATGGAGTACACGCGTCGCGCGGCGGCCTTGGCCTGCCCGAGCGCGTTCCCGGCGCCCTGCTCGTCCGCGCACACAAAGATTGCCGCGCCGGTGCGCTCGCGGTACAACCCCATATTCTTGGAACAGGAGGCGGCAATAATCACCTCGGGCAGCCTGCTCACCAGCAGGCGCAAACCGGCGGCGTCGGCGTCCAGATCCTCCGCCAGCCCCTGATAAGCGATATCCACGAAAGGCGTGAAACCCTGGTGCTCCGCCATATCCGCAATCACGCCCCACTGCGCGAGGCTAAGATCAGCACCGCAGGGATTATGGCAACAGCCGTGCAGCAGCACCACGTCCCCCGCACCTGCCTGCCGGATATCGGCCACCATGCCATCGAAATCCACGCCGTGGCTCGCCGGGTCATAGTAGCGATACGTTTCAAAGTGCAGACCCACACTGCCCACGAGCGGTATGTGCACCGGCCAGGTAGGGTCGGAAATCCATACCCGCGCTCCCGGCGTCGCGGCATGTATCAATTCAGCACCGATGCGCAATGCACCGCAACCGCCTGGCGTTTGAATACTGCTGGTCCGTCCCGCCCGCAACGCGCTACTGTCGGCCCCCAACACCAGGCGCTGCATGCCTGCGTTAAAAGCGGCGTCACCGGCGGGCGGCAGATACGCCTTGCTGTCCTCCGACTGCACCAGCGCAAGTTGCGCGCGACGCACGGCCTCGAATACCGGGCAGAGACCCTGTTCATCCATATAGATGCCCACCGTGAGATCGACCTTGAGTGGATTCGGGTCAGCACGGCAGGCGGCGGACAGACCGAGAATGGGGTCGACCGGCACGGGCGGAAGTTGTTGCAGCATGCTGTCTCCTGAACCTGGGGGCGCCGGCAGAGCGGTGAAAAACTGCCGCAAAGGTGCCACGGTATCTGTGTAAAGGCGCTCTATGGGGGGCTGCGCATATCGAATCCCCGGACCGATAAACAGGCTATCCAGCCCGGGCCTCTCGCTTTTGACTATACCGTACTCACAACCCGTATGTATCGGCTTCAGCCACAGCTCGCCGTCAAAAAGCACCTGCGTCGATCCGGCATTTTTCACGCCGACAGCGCGTACTTTTCACGCCTGCGGGCCTTTGCCAGCAACTATACTGAAATCGTCATTCCAAAATTTGCTCCAGACCAGGTTCAGCATGCAACACGACAACGACAGGCAAGCCACCGGCGGAAAGAAGGCAAGCTTCGTGGAATTTCTGGGAAGTATTAAATTCGACCATCGGGCAGGCAGGCGAAACAGCGGAGCGGTTGACTCCCACTTCGCCGCCTTACAACCGAAAGCGCGTCCTGCGCGGGCTCACAAAGCAGAAGACGATCTACTGGTGCGCAGCGCCAACTGATCTCCCCTGCAACGGGCACAGGCACACTCCGCGGGTGGCGCGTGGCTTCTCCGCAATCAGCCCTTCTGTACCTGCACAAACGGCCCGAGCCGCTGATTACGGAACAGCGCCCAGCGTTTGTGTGGCGCCACCAGGTGGTTGGCGATAACGGCGAATACCACCGGATTGAAGGGAAAGCCCACATGGCTCGCCATCACCGCGACATTGGTGACAAACTGCGGGTCAGCCTGGCATTTCGCGATGCCCGCGCCGACGATACCGTCGCTCTCACTGTACAGGGCCAGCACGGGAACGCGTAGCGGACCTCCCCGGTACGTGTGCGCCACCCACCGGGCCAGGCCCTCCTCGTCCACCTCGCGGTCGTAAAGGCCTCCCATAATGCTGTAAAGGGCGGTGCCGCGGGGGTCACCGTAGGGCGTACCCAGCGTGACTACCTGGTTCACCCACTGCGGCAGGCGATGCGCCAGTGCCACCGCGTAAAGGCCGCCGAGACTCCAGCCGATCAGCGTCAGCTTGCGCTTACTGGCGCGAAATTCCTGTTCTATGCGCTGCGCGATGCGATCTTCCACCTGCGCCCGGTGCGCGAGAAAGTCGTCAATATCGCGTGAACGGACCTCCGCCGCATTGCGACCGAGCCCCCAGGGAATTGCGTGATAACCGCGCTGGTTGAGAAACCTGCGCAGGCGGGCCGTGGACCCATCGGCACCCATGAAGCCCGGAATCGTCATAATCGTGTGGCCGTCGCCACGCGGCAGGCCTTTCAGCAATGGCCCGAGGGCCGCACCCGAGGCAATCTCGGCAAAAACCCGCGAGAACTCAAGTATGCTGTGGTGCAACCTGGGCGGGCGCACATCGTTTGCGAACCGCGATCCTGTATCTGTCATTCCGGGCATTCCTCAAGTCTGCCCACATTTACGGATCAGGGGCACCCGCCGGACCACATTAGGTCAAAATCCGGAGGGAACGGTGCAGTCTTTCATGCTAGACTTTCCCTCCCCGTTGTATCTCCAGCGACCTTTACTCCCGTGACCGACGCCCGCGACACCCTGTTTTCCGATCCACTTGAAGCGCCCGATTCATTTCGCTTCGACGACGGCGTTGCCAGCGTGTTTCCGGACATGATCAAACGCTCTGTGCCGGGCTACAGCACGATCATCGCCATGACGGGCATGCTCGCCGGGCGTTTTGCCAGTGAAGGCTCCAACCTTTACGACCTGGGCTGTTCCCTGGGCGCCTCTGCCCTTGCCATGCGCCAGAACCTGCAATCACCCGGCTGTCGCATCATCGCCGTGGACGATTCCGCCGCCATGCTGGAGCGATGCCGAGCCACCGTGCAGGCCGACAGCCACGCGACGCCGGTGGAGCTGGTATGCGCGGACCTGCGAGAGGTGCCCATTGAAAATGCCTCGGTCGTGGTGCTCAACTTCACCCTGCAGTTTATTCCCCGCGAGCAGCGTGATGCGCTGATCAGCGACATTTATCGCGGCTTGCACCCAGGCGGCGTGATGTTGCTTTCGGAGAAAGTCACCTTTGAAGATCCACCACTGGACACACTGAATATCGCGCTCCACGAGCAGTTCAAGGCGGCCAACGGCTACAGCGAGCTGGAAATAGCCCGCAAACGCAGTGCACTGGAAGATGTACTGCTCCCGGAGACGCTGCGCACGCACAAAGCGCGTATGGTCGAGGCCGGTTTTTCCAGTTGCGATGTGTGGTTCCAGTGTTTCAATTTCGCATCCCTGATTGCGCTGAAATGAAATAGACACCCGACGCGAGAATCGCCTGAGCAATTTTGTGGACAACCTGATCGACTACACATCGCTGCTGGACAAGTGGCAAGGCGGCTCACTGGGCGGCTGGGCGTCACAGCTCCCGGCACAGATCGCAAACGGTCTCTCGCCGCAACGCTACGGTGACCTGCCATACTGGCTGGAGGCGCTGGCGGACTTGCCGGAGATCGTCGCCGAACGGGTCTGCCTCGACGACGCGTGCATCAGCGCCAGCTGCGAAAGCCCCCTGGATACAGACACCAGAGAGCACTTGCGCAGCGTGCTGCTGCGCCTGCACCCGTGGCGCAAGGGTCCCTTCGACCTGTTCGGCGTGCACATCGACACGGAGTGGCGCTCAGACTGGAAGTGGGAGCGCCTGAGCCCCGCGCTTGACGATCTCGCAGGACGGCGGGTGCTGGATGTGGGCTGCGGCAGCGGCTACCACTGCTGGCGTATGCGTGGGGCCACCGCGGCTGAAGTCATAGGCATCGACCCGGCACCACTGTTCGTGCTGCAATTCTGGGCGCTACAGAAGTACCTGCGCCAGCCGGATATCTGGGTGCTGCCTGTGGGTATCGAGAGCCTTCCCCCGCGGCTCAATGCCTTCGATTCCGCGTTCTCAATGGGCGTTCTCTACCATCGTCGATCTCCCATCGATCACCTGCAGGAGCTCAAGGATTGCCTGCGCGAGGGGGGGCAACTCATCCTCGAAACACTGGTTATCGAGGGCGGGGAGGGTGACACCCTGATGCCCAGGGGGCGCTACGCACGCATGGGCAATGTCTGGTTCCTGCCGAGTTGCGCAACGCTGCTGGGCTGGCTGGAAAAGCTGGGCTTCCAGGATTGTGAGGTGGTGGATGTGACTGTGACATCCACCGATGAGCAGCGCCCGACCGAATGGATGCGCTTTCATTCGCTGGCGAATTTCCTCGACCCGGAGAATGCCAGCCGCACGATCGAGGGCTACCCGGCGCCGCGACGGGCGATTATCTCCGCGCGCGCACCCTAGCGCTGCGGCCGTACCGACCTACAATGGGGCGCTGTCGTCGCGCCCAGGGCGATCACTCCGGTGCCAGGGTAATATCAATATTGCAATTGATATGCAACTGGAGGCCGGCGTCCCTGGCCTCCTGAAGCAATGCGATGAGATCGGTCCTCGTCTGGCGCAACTCGCCAATCCTTTTTTCGCCCGGCGCGCTGCTTGTGCCAAAGCGCTCCCGCAAACTCCAGTTGTTGCGCTGGTGAAAGCTGATTTTATCCTCCAGGAGAGCCATTAACAGTTCACTGGCTTCATCGGGGTTGAATACCCCACTGATCAAGCGGTAACGGTTCTGGTCTGACGCATTTCCCATTCTTTCCTCCGGCGGTGACTGCCCTGCGCCACCGAGTT
>Ga0102938_10004033_pt1 | contig 10880 bp, 9 predicted proteins | sample SalPonR2_B_D2_MG_FD_84516 | JGI IMG/M metagenome (GOLD analysis project Ga0102938, IMG submission 84516) | Salt pond soil microbial communities from South San Francisco under conditions of wetland restoration - Salt Pond MetaG R2_B_D2_MG | ecosystem: Environmental > Aquatic > Marine > Intertidal... | reverse complement strand
TTCTTCCATTTCCTTTAATTCCTCTTCCAGGGGGTCCGGTTGGGTCTGTTCCGGTTTTTGCGGCTCCTTGGTTTGGCTTTGTTCTTGTTCCGGTTCTTCACCCATGATCTCCAAAAGTTTTTTAATAGAACCTCCGCCGGCGCCGGCCACAGCCGCCCCGGCCGCCACTTGGCCGGCTCTTTTCAAAAATTTTCTTCTGCTAGGGTCGAATTTTTCATCTTTTTCCGAAGATCTCTTTTTGCGTTTATTTTTTCTGGGCGACTCGGGACGGGGCACTTTTTCAAATTCCATATATCAAAAATTCAAGAGTTAAATTCCTCCTGTTTATATTGTAGCTTAAAATTGGATAAAGAGAAAATTTTTGGTTTATTTTAAAGTTTTTCTTTTCCTTTTTCTGTGGTATTCAATAGCAAAGCGATGGGCTTCGTCCCTGACTCTTTTGATTATATGTAGGGCCGGAGAAGCCAAAGGTAGTTTCAGGGGTTCCTTTCGGCCCGGGAAGAATATTTTGTCCGGCGCCCGGGAAGATCTGAGTTTTTCGCCTTTGGAGACGGCCAGGATGGGAATATCCAAGGAGTGTTTTTTTAGGATTTTTGTGGCGGTGTTTAGCTGGGCCTTACCTCCGTCCAGAATGATCAGATCCGGCCGGGGCCATTTCTCGCTTTCTTCCGAATTCATCCGCTTGAATCTTCTTTCCAAAACTTCGCGGAGCATAGCCACATCCCCCTTGGACTCTTCGTTTTTGATCTTGAATTTGCGGTATTCGTTCTTGTCCGGCTCGCCTCCGGCAAAGACCACCATGGAGCCCACGGCTTCCCGGCCGAAGATGTTGGAGATGTCGTAGCCCTCTATCCGCTCCGGTGGTCGGGGCAGGCCTAAAACCTTGGCCAACTCCACTACATCGGCCGCGTACTTTTCAGCTATGCTTATAATCCGGGTGTGCTTCAGTATTTCGTTCATATGGGCCAGCCGTCTTTTTTTCTTGTCTATGTCCGAGGCCAGCTCTTCGTATTCTTGGGAGTCTCCTTTTTGTTTTTTTAATTGCTTTTCCAGCCGGTTTATCTCTTTTTCCGTGTCCTGGATGACCTTTTCTTTTTTGCCTTCCAGAAAAAGGAGGATCGGGTTTATACTCTGGCGCATATACTCCTCCCGGCTGATCACCCCGGCGCAGATACCGGGGCAGCGGTTTATTTGATAATAAAAACAGGGCTTATTTTTGCTTTTTCTTTCCGTGCAGTAGGGCCAGATCTTGCGGAGCACCTTTAAAACTTCCTTGATGGCGGTGACACTGGTAAAGGGACCGAAGAAGCGGCCGGATCTGGTGATCTTTCTGGTCATAAAGACGCCGGGAATTTCATCCTCGGTGCTTACTTTGATATAAGCAAAGCGTTTATCGTCCCGCATGACCACATTGAAGTGGGGCTGGTGTTTCTTGATCAGGTTGGCTTCCAGAAGTAAAGCTTCTATTTCGCTTTCCACTTCCATCCAATCTATGCGGTCCACTTTTTGGATCATACCGTTTTTGGCCGGGGTGTGGTCGGCGCTTTTTTGCCAGTAGGAAAGCACCCGGCTGCGCAGGTTGGCCGCTTTGCCGATATAGATGACCTCGCCTTCCCGGTTGTGGAAAAAGTAGCAACCGGGTTTTGGGGGCAGATCCATTTTTTTTACTCTATCCAGGTCCATTTATTTTTTTATTTTAATATTAGTTAAAATTTTAAATAGAACGCCTTTATCTTAAAAGGTATTGACAGATTTGTAAATATGTAATACTATAATAATAGATCTTTCAATAAATATCAAAACACACAACACCCGGGGCGAGCAGTCTCAACCAAAAATCCAAAACCCATTCAGCCATCAAACAAACAACCACTCTCGCCCCCCCATTTTCTTTCAGACCTTTCCGGGTCTTTTTTTATTTTGGTTGAATTTTCCACCCAAATCCAATATAATAGAACAAACCGATATAATAATCAAGAATTATGACCATAGAAATATATATTTAAATATATACTCAAGATCCGTGGCTTTCCAGGTGATTTTATGGTCAACGAACGGATCAAGGATATGAATTTTGTTATTCCGGCCTACCTTGCCATGGCCCTCAGGATAACAAAATTCATATCCTTGACCCTTTATTCGAGTTCATTTTTTTCTTTTAGCCCCATTTAATTATTTTACAATGTCAATTCGATTCAACCCCCAAGATTTCGATTCCCAGGTTCCCACCGAGGGGTGGGACGAGCCGGTTCAGGAACCCCGAAGCAAGGGGAAACATTTTCTTTTCAGTGTTGGCAAAGCCATAGTAGCCCTGATGATAATCACAGGGCTTTTATATTTTTCCGGCATCTACCAGGGCACTCTTTTCCAGAGCACTCCTCCGAGCGCCCAGCCGCAGGAGTTGCCGGTTTTGGTTAACGGAGAGGTCAAGACCCTGCCGCTGTCAGTGGTGAGCGTGATCGGAGCAGACTCCAATAAAGACCGGGTTAAAAGCCGGGAAGAGATCGAACCCTTGGTGGACAAGGCCTCCCGGATCTGGGACCAGGCCCGGATAGATCTGGAACTGGAAAGTTACGCTACCTTGGAAATGGAGCAAAGAAGGATCACGGAATTCTTATATAGTCCGGATTTTTTGCTCGAGGAGTTGCCGGCCGAGAAACGGCGGGGCGTGGTAGTGTTTCTGGTCCATTCCTTGAACGGGATTAACGGGGTTGCCTTTGTCGGCGGCCGGACCGTGGCCGTGGCCGAGTTCACCTCTGTCTATAATTTCCGGGTTCTGGCCCATGAGGTCGGACATATCCTGGGGTTGGACCACGTCCGGGAGTCGGGCCGGCTTATGTCCACTGATGCCAGCGGAGCCAAGTTGATCCGGGAGGAGGCGATACAGGCCAGAGAGAGGTTGGACATTTTAGTTGAGAGCCCTTAAGATAAAAGTGGTTGATTTTGTATTCGGCAGACAAGATCTTGTTGCCTGGAGATAGGCCAAGGATATGGGTTTTGTTATTCCGGCCTACCTTGCCATGGCCCTCAGGATAACAAAACCCATATCCTTGGCCTTTTACACCGACTTTTTCTACAGAAATTAGCTTATAAAATTATCTAAAGAATTTATTTATGAAAGACATTATTATCTTTGACTATGACGGGGTGATCGCCGATTCTCTGGATTTTGTGATCGATATCTACAATGATCTGGCTCCCAAATACAGCCTGGGTAAGATCAAGGACAAAAAGGAGTTCACCGAGTTTTTTAACGGCAATTTTTTTCAGGGCCTAAAAGACAACGGTATTAAGCCCGAGATTTCGGAGAAGTTTTTAAAGGATATGACCGATCAACTGGCCGAACACACCGAAAAGACACCTTTTTTTGACGGCATAAAAGAGACTTTGGAGGAATTGGCAGAGAATTATAAATTAATGATCATAACTTCGAACCTGTCCCGAGTGGTAAAAAAGAATCTTGATAAAAAGGATATTACATCAATAGGGGAGGTGGTCGGCGCGGACAAGGAAAAGAGCAAGGTTAAAAAGATAGAAAAAGTAACAAAGGAGAACCCGGAAAGAGCTATCTATTATGTCGGTGATACTGTCGGAGATATTTATGAGGGAAGAAAGGCCGGAGTAACCACAATCGGAGTAACCTGGGGTTTTCATGACAAAGAAAAGATGGAGTCGGCCGAACCGGACCACTTGGTCGATTCTTTAAAGGAGTTAGAAATTTTGTTTGAATAATTTATCTATGGCGGAGGATATTTTAAAGAATTTAAACCAAGAACAAAAGGAGGCGGTCGAGCATAAGGACGGGTCTCTTTTGATAGTGGCCGGGGCGGGTACCGGTAAGACTACGGTTATAACCAAAAGAATAGCCCATATTATAAAAAAAGAATGGGCGGCTCCGGAGGAGATCTTGGCTTTGACTTTTACCGAAAAGGCGGCTACCGAGATGGAGGATAGGGTAATTGACTCTCTTAGCTATGGTTATTTTGATCTTTGGATCTCTACTTTTCATAGTTTTGCCGAAAGAATATTGCGAGAAGAAGGTCTTGCTATCGGTCTTCCCACCGATTTTAAACTTTTAAATGAATTTGACCAGTATATTTTGTTCAAAAAGAACTTTGATCGGTTTGAGTTGGATTATTATCGGCCCATGGGAAACCCGACCAAGTTTATAAAAACATTGCTTAGCCATTTTTCCAGGGCTAAAGATGAAGACATTTCCCCGGAGCGGTATTTAACTTATGCCGAGGAACTTGAGCAGAATTTGGATGGGATGCTAAACGGTAGTAAAAGCAAAAAGGGTAAGGCAAATAATGTTACCAACTTCCAAGATGCAGAGGGAAATTTCAATGAAGAAATCGCCGCCTCAGAAGTGGCGCGGATCAAGGAGATCGCTAATGCCTACCACACCTATGAACACATCCTTTTAGAGAACAGCTCTCTTGATTTCGGTGATCTGATAAATTATTCCCTAAAACTTTTCCGGGATAGGCCGGAGATTTTGGAAAAATATAGAAAGAAATTCAAGTATATTTTACTGGATGAGTTCCAGGATACTAACTGGGCTCAATATGAACTCATTAAATTACTGGCAGCACCCAGAAATAATTTTGTGGTTTGTCTTGATGATGATCAAAGTGTGTATAAATTCCGCGGAGCCTCTACGAGTAATGTTCAGCAATTTACAAAAGATTATCCTGAATCCAAACAAGTCTTTTTGGTAAATAATTATCGAAACGGCCAGAACATCCTTGATCTCTCTTATGAATTTATAAAACAAAATGACCCTAATAGACTGGAGCATCAATTAAATCAAGAAAATTCAGACAACAAACTAAGCAAAAAGTTGATTTCCCAAACGGGCAAAAAAGGAAAGGTTGAGCTTTTAAGCGGCCACTCCATGGAAGAGGAGATGAAGGAAGTGGTGGAGAAAATTATTAAATTGAAAGAAAAAGATGATGAAGCCACTTGGGATGATTTTGCTATTTTGGTTCGGACCAATCAGGGCGCGGATGATGTTTGTCAGTATTTGGAAGAAGCCGAGCTTCCTTATATGCTTTATTCTTCCAAGGGTCTTTATAACAAGGACTTGATAATGGATATTATTTGTTATTTGAAGCTCATAGTGGGTTATCATAATGATACTTGTTTTTTTCGAGTTTTGAATTTAGCGATATTCGGATTTCATACCAAAGAATTGGCTGATTTTAATTATTGGGCCAGACGTAAGTCTTATTCTTTATATGAAGTATTAAATAATGCAGCCGCCCTCGGGTTCAAGCAAGACACTCAAAAACGTATCCAGAAAGTTTTGCCTTTAATCAAAAAACACGCCGGGGAGGCAAGAAGCAAAAACGCCAGCGAAGTTTATATAAATTTTTTGAATGATTCCGGTTTGCTTAAGCATTTGATCAAGCAATCGGATTATAATAAAGAGTCAGCCGTGCTCCTGCAGCAGTTTATGAAAAGGATCAAGAAATTTGAGTCGGAGTCAGCTGACAAAAGAGTGGCTGCTTTCCTGGATGAGCTTCAAATGGAGATGGATGCCGGTGAAACAGGGGATATTCCCATGGATCTAGATGCCGGGCCGGAAGCTATCAAGGTTATGACGGTTCACGCCGCCAAGGGTCTTGAGTTTAAGTATGTTTTTATCGCACATTTGGTAGATAAGCGCTTTCCAACAATAGAGAGAAAAGAGCCCTTACCTCTGCCTGATGCCATGATCAAAGAATCTTTGCCCGAAGGTGATATTCACTTAGAGGAAGAAAGGCGTCTTTTTTATGTAGCTTTGACCCGGGGCAAGGAAAGAGTGTTTCTTTCCTGGGCTCCGAATTATGGCGGTAAGATAATGAAAAAACCGTCCCAATTTTTGGTTGAAACCGGCTTTGTTGAAGACCCGACGGAGCAGATCGAGAAAGCCAAGGAGCAAAAGGCCAAAGATAATTTAGAAGACTTGGAAAAAGAAGAAAAGCACAAAGCGCCGCAACAAACAAGCGAGCATTTACCCATACCAACCACTTTTTCTTACACTCAAATTACGGCTTTCCTAAATTGCCCCTATCAGTACAAATTTGCGCATATTTTAAAGGTGCCAACCAAAGGCAAGGCGGTATTTTCTTTTGGAAAGACCCTTCATAATGTCTTGCAAAAAACTTTTGAAACTATAAACAGCCGAAGAGGTATGAATCAAGGCGATCTATTCGGAAGCACAGAAGAAAGAAGCAAAGAAGATGGACTTATCACATTGGATGAGATATTGGATCTATACAAAAAAAATTGGATCGATGATTGGTATGAAACAAAGAAAAGCAAGGAAGAGAATTATGAGAAAGGCAAAAAGATCTTGAAAGATTTTTATAATAAATACAAAGACAATTGGCCCAATGCCACACTGCTTGAAAAAGGATTTAATTTTAAAATTAATATCGGTGGCGAGTATTGCACGGTAAAAGGTGCTATGGACAGGGTGGATGAAAACGGGGATAAGATCAAAATAGTGGATTACAAGACGGGCCAAATGCCGCAGAACGGCAAATTGGAGTTTAATAAAAAATTGCAGTTATTAATTTATCAAATGGCCGCCAGGGATATTTTTCGAAAAGAAGTTGAGTCTTTAAGTTTTTATTACTTGGAAAACAATGAAGAAGTGGAAGTACTGGGAAGCGATAAGGATCTGGAAAAGGCAAGAGAAAAAATAATCGATACTATTCAAGGCATTAAAAGCGGGGAATATCCGCCCCAGCCCGGGCCGCTATGCAAGTATTGCGACTATAAAGAGATCTGCGAGTATAGAAAATTGTAAAAAAAGGAGCGGGTTCAAATATTTGAACTCCGCTCCGAGTGCGGCCGCTTAGTGGGCCCTGCGTTTGTGTTTCTTGCTGGGCCGACTGCGGCCGGAACCTACATGGCATTGGCGGGTTTTAAATTCGGATCCCAAGAAAATATCGTCTTGGGAAGGTTGTGCTGACGATTTTTTTTGTTTGCTCGAGTTGGGCAAGGGAGAGGCCTGGACCGGCCTTCGACGGACCACCTCTTTGTTTACGCGTTTGAACAGGAACACATCCCCCTTGTTGGTTACCACTACTTCTTGATTCATTTTCTCCCTCCTTTGAAATTTGAAATTGTTCGTCATTTTTGAAAAATGACTTTATATTTAAACATATTTAATAGAAAATGTCAATACAGTGTGGTAATATGGATATGTATCTTGCATTTTTAGTTGCGATTTTTGCCTTGGTTGAGCGGCAATGATAAAATAATAATATGAAAGCATCAAACAAAAACAAGGAAATTTTAAAAAGTCGTATTTTTTGGAAAATATATGGTTGGCTCTTGGCGGTCATGGCCCTGCTTTTGGGTTTTGCCGCCTTTATTATCCTTTCTAATATTGAGGCCGAGTTGGGACAGGTCTTATTTACGGGCAAAATAGTCGGCGGCTACACCTTACTTAAAAAACAGATCTTGATAATATTGATAATTTTATATATTATCTTTGCCTCTTTTGGTTTTTTTTCTGTTCGGTTGTTAGCTTCAAAAATAATTCGTGTCTCTCAATATCTTAAAAATATTAATAAAAAAAAAGCGGCCGAAGAGTTGAACATGTCTACCAATGATGAGTTTAAGGATATAGCTTTGGATCTGAATAATTTGTCGATCAATCTCAGAGAGTATAAAGAAAAAAAGGTTTTTATAGATAAGATCAAGTCCGATTTTGTTGCTATTGCCGCTCATCAGCTTCGCACTCCTTTGTCCAAAATAAAATGGGCCTTGTATGCCCTAAAAGAGAGTAAGCTTAACAAAGAACAATCGGAATATGTGGAAGACAGCATAGAAACCAGTGAACATATGATCGTTCTGATCAATAATCTTTTGAGTGTCAATCGCATTGAACGAGGTAAATTTAATTATGATTTTCAGCATGCAGACATCAAAAAAGTTATCCGAAGCGCAATAAAAGATTTTCGTCCCCAATGCAAAGAAGCCGGGTTAAAATTATCCAAGAATATTTATAAGGAGGAATTGAAAATAAGGCATGATCCGGAAAAAATAAAAATGGTCATGGATAACCTTTTGAGCAATGCGGTTAAATATACTCCCGAAGGCGGTAGGGTTAATGTTTCCGCCAAAATAAAAAGCGATATTTTGGAGGTGATGGTAAAAGATACCGGCATGGGCATCCCCAAGCCCGAACAAGCAAAGATATTCCGAAGATTTTTCCGAGGGGAAAAGATGAAAGTAGATGCTGAAGGTAACGGTTTGGGTCTGTTTATAGCCAAAAACATTATTGAAAAACATGGAGGAGAGATCGGTTTTCAATCTCAACACGGCAAAGGATCTACATTTTATTTTACTATTCCTATAAAAGGGCGGGAAGATCCCCAGAAAAGCTTTAGGGAAATGATGAATAAAGTGTAGTTTTATTTTCGGTATTTTGGAATATAAAAAACCGCTCCGGAGTGACGCCGGGGCGGTTTTTTGGAGGTTATTTTTTGTCAGCTGACCTGTCGGCCGAATTTAACTTTAACATTTGATAAACCAAACAATTACCACTTAAGACCGTGTAGATTTCGTATAGCGCAATAACTCCAAAGAGGTAGCGCAACCATCCCGAGGTTAGAACGGCCGCCAGGATTAAAAGCGGGATCATGAACCCCCGGTTGAAAAGGTCGGCTTTGCCAATGTTTTTTTTCATAAATATCTTTATTAATTATTATTTTGGGCCGGTTTTTTATAAAAAAGGGAATAGACGCTGATAATGCAACTGGTCGAAGTTAGGATATACAAGCCCACTATCCCGACCAGGAAGGAGAATAGGGGTGATATTGCGGAGATGTCGAGGTAATACAGGATCCGGGACAGGGGGTAGCTCAGAGAGAAGATGAGCATGGATAGGCCGATCAGAATAGATCTTTTCCTGGCATACCCTTTGGAAAAATTAAAAGCGAGAACAAAAAAAATGATACTACAAATAAAAAAACCGATCACCCAAAAGACAAAAGGAGCTAAATTGATAAATTTGGGTATATTTATAGCCAAGATCATGGACCGATCATTGATAATAATATGTTTAGCCGAGGGAAGAAAATAGAAATAGAAATGAGTCAGTATTGCCGCAAACACGAAGATATAGACGATGTTTTTCCAACGGAAATAAACGGAAGGGGAGAGCAATATTAAAATACTGATCACTGTTTGGGAGATACCCAGATAAATAAAAAGGTCGCTGACCCAGTGGATTAGGTTGAGTATAAGAGGATAGTCTAAAAACAAGGAGGCGGAGGGGGCGACAATAACAAAATATATAGCCATAAACCCAAAGGATCGGGACATATATTTGGTCAAATTAACCGATTTGTCGGCCATTTGCAGAAAACTATTGAAACGAAAGTATATCCAAAAATAAATAGCCCCTATGAGTAAATTGGTTGTTACAAAGGGAAGATTGATTGACATATTTTTAGGCCAATACGCGTTTTATTTATAAAAAAGTGTCTGGACAATTGTCCTATGTTTCGTTCGGGTCCACTCCGCCGGACCTTCGGGATTCCCTCCATTCTTGTTTGCGGGCTCCGTCCATCATCCGTTCTGTTTCTTCTTTGGTAAAAGCTTGGCTTCGGTCTTCTTCGTCCGGGGAGAGTTGTTTTTTTCTTTGGGCTTTAATCCTGTTCTTTTCCTGGTTGATTCTGGCTTTGAGTTGGCTGAATTTTTCCGCGCTCAATTTACCTTCGGCCTCTTCATTGTAAATGGCTTTTATAAAACTGCGGGTGCCCTCCTGGGGGCCGCCTTTTTCACTCCAATCCAAGGCCTCTTCCACTTTTTTCCGAAAGAACTCCCGGCTGGAAAAAAGCTCTTCCGCTATATCTTGTTTCCGGTGTTTTTCCGGAGGCATTTCTTCAAAACTCATATTTTGCTAATTTGAAATTTATAATGTATAACTATTATAGCAATATTTCGGAATTTTAAAAACAAGATGGGGCTTTTGTAGTGAAAAAAAAGGTGATATGTTGTTTTTTAGGGTATTTTTTTATATAATGACAGAGAATCCTAATTTATATTTTATGGACGAGGAAAATGACATCAGAATGGTTTCCAATGAGGAGAAGAACGAGGATCGGTCTCTGGATCTGACCCTGCGTCCGGAAAGATTGGAGGAGTATGTGGGTCAGGAAAAAGTAAAGAGTAATTTAAAGATAACCATTCAAGCGGCCCAACAAAGAGGTGAAGCGGTGGAACATGTGCTTTTGTATGGAGCTCCGGGGCTGGGCAAGACCACATTGGCCCATCTAATAGCCAAGGAAATGAATGCCCAGATCCGGATCACTTCCGGGCCGGCGATTGAGAAAAGCGGGGATCTGGCCGCTATTTTAAGTAACCTGGGAGAGGGTGATATTCTTTTTATTGACGAGATCCATAGATTGAACAAGACCATAGAAGAAGTTCTGTATCCGGCTATGGAAGATTACGCCCTGGATATAATAATAGGCAAGGGGCCCTCGGCCCGAACCGTGCGGATAGATCTGTCTAAATTTACTATAATCGGAGCCACCACTAAAATGAGTATGTTATCCGCTCCTTTGCGGGACCGGTTCGGGATCCAGCACCACCTGGATTTTTACGGTCCGGAGGAAATAGACCAGATAGTTAATCGAAGCGCCGGAATTTTGGGAGTGGGCATAAACCGGGAGTCCAGCCGTTTGATCGCGGAAAGGGCCCGACGCACCCCCAGAGTGGCCAATCGATTGTTAAAGCGGGTGCGGGATTACTGCCAGGTCCAGGGTGACGGTAAGCTGGACAAAGAAATATGTGTCCGGGCCTTGGATATGCTGGAAGTGGATAGTTTGGGCTTGGACTGGATAGACAGAAAGATCCTGGAGGTGATAATA
>Ga0102938_10004032_pt1 | contig 10880 bp, 8 predicted proteins | sample SalPonR2_B_D2_MG_FD_84516 | JGI IMG/M metagenome (GOLD analysis project Ga0102938, IMG submission 84516) | Salt pond soil microbial communities from South San Francisco under conditions of wetland restoration - Salt Pond MetaG R2_B_D2_MG | ecosystem: Environmental > Aquatic > Marine > Intertidal... | reverse complement strand
CTTGCAGACGTAGAGCCCAATCCTTTTTCTGCCTCCTCCTGCCACCCAATGGGGCCAGAGGACAATGTACTAACTCAGGACCTATGCGCGCAAACGCCTCCGACGTTTCAGCCCCACCAGACAGAGCAACGCAGAACCAAACATCCAGACAGCGGCTGGAAGTGGCACTACGGTTACCGTTGCGCCAGATAGCGTGATGGTAGAAGTGAGATCCTGAAGGCCCGCATCGAAGACGCCATCTATCCCCGGGTTAAAACCGGGGTTGATATTGCCTGACCCAACGCCTGTTACGTCAAAATTCAGTGTCGCCAGCAATTGGCTCGGTGCCAGGGTTGCCAGATCGAAATCTCCAATACTGATGTACAGGGATCTGGTTGCGCTCGGTGTCACGGGTGAGCCAGCACCGAAATTGGTTCTGAATAATGCCAGGTCTATAAAGTTTACAACGCCATCAGAATTGAAGTCATAGGCGGAACTGGTGCCGAAAAAGTTTGCTCGCAAGCCAGCCAGGTCTGGCAGGCCCACAACGCCATCTCCGGTGCCGTCATAGAGCACAGGCGTTCCCGCGTTAGCCTCGACCGCTGCCATTGAGAAGTCAGGGTCCAGGGTTGTGGAAGGAACTACGGATTGTAGCGACAGTGGAGAAGACGCGAAATTCAGGGACACAGCAGCCATACCGGCACCCAGCGAACTATCGAGAATGACATCCAGGGACAAACTATCTCCCGTTGCCGCCGTGATGTTGCTGGAACCGATAGTGCCTGCACCATTGGTGGCCGACCAGACCAGTCGAATGCTATCGGCCATCGCAAGCGTAGAAAAAAAGCCAAGGGCTATCCCGAACAAGATTCTAACCATGTGGTACCTGCTCATTCCATTGAGTAAATCGAGGGGGAGTGCATTGACCTGGCTAAATGGGGCGGCCGGGTCGCGAGAATGGCCAGCAAAAAAGGTGCCATTTGCTGAATTTTTTTATTTTATCAGGCGCATAATATTGTCGGTGCAACAATGAATGCCACAAACGTAAAAAATTTTGACATTCCTGAGTCTTGTTGTAGTCGTGTCACAAGTCGTGGCGCCAACAAAGCAGAAGTCACAGGGATACGCGATACCTGTAGCGTCGAAACCTAGATCACCAGCAATGCAAAAACGATGGTGCCCGCGGCCGCTGTCAACAGCGTAGGGCGCCTCAACCTCGCCGCGGAGACGCCCAGCCAGAGGCCACTCAGCAAGACAAGGGCGAGGCCTATCGCGAAGCCTTTCTGATAAGTCTTGAAGAGGGTAGGGCCGTGGCCCTTGTGCAGCTCGATCATGCGACTTTGCAGGTTCGGGCGCGCAGCGATAACCTCCGCTTCGCCAGCGCCGATTTTGACGATGTAATGGTTTCTGGATGTCGGGCGGGTAGTCAGCATATTGCCGCTGACCTTCACATACTCGAAACTGTAGTCTTGCACACCTGCCTCTGCCAGCAGGGCAGTGACGTCTTCATTCAAGGTGGAAGCCTCTGGGTCGAGTGTGCTGTCCGCGCTGCGATAAATGCCTGTCTGCTCCACATGGCCTTTTACCCCGGCCAGGTAAAGCCCCCCGGAAATGGCTACCAGGAGTATTGCCGGCGCCAGGAATGCGGCCAGGTAAAGATGCAGGGTGATCAGGAGTTTGCGATTCATAAACAGGTCTCCAGGAGAATCGTTTATCCTATGGGCTCGCTGAAACATCGACAATTGATTTCGGACAATTCTTCCCGGAAACGTTGGTTCCAAGGCAATTAAACCTTATGCACAGACACGAGATTGAGCACTGGCAGCATGATCACACCTTTGCGCAGGATCAGCGGCGGCCCGGTGAAACACGCACGCTCCTGGTTATTGCAATAACCGCGATTATGATGGTGGTCGAGCTGGTCGCGGGCGTCGTGTTCGGCTCAATGGCCCTGCTGGCGGACGGCCTGCACATGGCTTCGCACACGGCTGCTCTCGGCATCACCGCATTTGCCTACGCCTACGCGCGGCGGAACGCGCGCAACCGGGACTTCAGTTTCGGCACCGGCAAGGTCAACGCGCTGGGCGGCTTCACCGGCGCAGTACTGCTCGCGATTTTTGCGCTTTTCATGGCTTTTGAGAGTGTAGTGAGAATACTCAACCCGGTTGAGATCGTGTTTAACCAGGCCATTTTCGTTGCGATCCTGGGCCTCATTGTGAATGGCGTCAGTGTGCTTATCCTGGGTGCCGGGGAACATGCGCACGACCATCATCACCACGCGGCGGACAAGCACGACCACGGGCATGACCACAACTTGCGCTCGGCCTACCTGCACGTGATCGCCGACGCATTGACGTCGGTGTTGGCAATTGTGGCTTTACTCACGGCGAAGTACTTCGGGTTCCTCTGGATGGACCCTGCCGTGGGTATTGTCGGCGCGCTGCTGGTCGCGCGCTGGTCATACGGTTTGTTGCGGACGAGCGGCGCGGTACTGCTCGATCGTCAGGCGCCACAGCGCGTGCTGGAACAGATTCAGGTGGCGCTGGAGGACGACGGCGACACGCGTATCACCGACCTGCACGTCTGGTCTATCGGCCCGGACATCTACGCGGCCCAGATTGCCGTGGTGGCGGATGCACCCATGACTCCTGGAGCCTACAAAGCGCGGTTGCCCGGGTCACTGGGTCTGGCGCACGTAGCGGTTGAGGTGCACAACTGCGCGAGCAATTGAGAGAGCGCCTGGCCTGAGGGTCTCTCAATCAGTGTCGGGAATCCGCTGCAGCGGGTCGCCGATGTTGATGGTTCCCCCCTTCACCACTTTCGCATACAAACCGATATTGCCGTTGTTGGCCTGTACCAGCGCACGCATGATGCCCGGGTCTTTTGGCAACTCGCCGAAACCGTGGGTTGTCATGGAGCAGCGTGGGCACTCGCCCACCGCTTCCAGCACGACTTCGCCTATCTGCAGGCGGCTGCCCAGCCATTCACGTTCGGGAAACGGGTGTTCGCTGTCGGGCATATCGAGCAGAATGTTGGGGCGAAACCTGTCCACGTGAAACTGCGACTCCGGGCGATGTCGGGCCATGCTCTCCAGGGACTGCTGTGTCAGCAGCAGTACCGGGAAAGCATCAAAGTAGGTACCCGGCGGAGATTCGTACTCGATCACCTCTGAAAATATTTCGAGGTCCGGGAGGGGCTCATCCTCAGTGCGCGCGAACATGTCGCGCATTTCCTGCTCAAAGTCCTCACTGTCAGGTGCGCCGCGGCGGTAATGATCCAAGGCATCAGCCGGTAACAGTGGCCACAGGGTCACCGGGTGATCGAGCTGCTGGCTGAGCCAGGCATTGATGTCGGTGCTGCCCGTTTCGCGTGTACTCCCGTCGGCCGCAGTGATCAGCGCCGGGCTGGACCCCTCGGCTGCCACCGCCCCCGGGTAGCGAGCCGCCAGGGTCATCAGCGCGGGAATCTTCTTGCCCCCGCGAATGCCGCCGCGTACCTCATCGCGTACCGCCCAGACGCGGTCGCCCCGGGCACCGCGTTCGCCAAATACCAGCGAAGAGTGGGCCTCTCCCTGGAGGCTCTTGACAGGGTAACGAAACAGGCTGGACACGGTTGTGGTCATGGTTTTGGTCGTCTTTCAGTGGGGGCGAACTGTCGGTAGCGGCAGGCAAAACGGGGTGTTGTCGGCGGTGCTCAGGGCAATGCCTCTGCACTGCTCACGAACTCTCCGGCGGGCTGATTACGTCGCGCTTGCGAAGCCTGCGGAAACCGCGTCGACGCAATTTGGTGATTGCATACAGGCGATTGGGATACCGGGTCTTGATAATCGCGCGCCCGCGGGCATCGTAAATCCAGACCTTACCCCCTTTGCCGAGCTTTGCCCACTGCTGCCGATTCGTTCCCGGGGCTAGAACCCACCATTGCTCCGACAGCCACCACCACATCGCCGCTTGTATCCCGCACGCAGACCAACCACGGGTGTCGCCCACGGTGCTTGCGCGCCGGTAAATCTCCTGATCAGTATGTCTTCAGCACATTAACATGCTAGCGTTTGGGCTTGTAGTGGGAGTCATGCAAATCCCAGGTGGTGTCCGTCACGCCGGTATTGCGCAGCTGATATTTCTGCACTTTGTTGGTTGGCGTATAGGGTAGCGCGTCGACGAACTCCATGTAGCGCGGCACAAAGTAGTAGGGTGCGTTGTCATTGATGAATGCCGCAATCTCCTCGTGGCTGGGAGCGGCGTTAGCCTTCAACACCAGGTTGATCTTGAGTTCATCTTCGCTGTCCAGCGCTTCACTGGGAATGCCGAAGGCCGCGGCCTGCGCCACGTCGGGGTGACGCATGACCACGCTTTCCACTTCGACAGTGGAAATATTTCTACCCGCAAAGCGCACCGCGTCTTTCTTCCGGTCGACAAAGAAAAAAGCGCCGTTTTGAGGGTCTTTGCGCGCCATGTCGCCGGTCAGGAACCAATCGCCGCGAAAAGCTGCCGCCGTGGCCTCGGGGTTGTCAAAGTAGCCGTTGAACAGGATGCAGGGCTCGAGCGGCCGCACACAGATTTCACCCGCTTCCCCGTCCGGTACTTCGTTGCCGTCGTCGTCGAACAGGCGCACGTCCGCATCCGGTGGCGGCCAGCCCAGAGCGTAGACCGGCGCATCTATATCGCAGTGCTCATGGTTCAACGTGAGCAGGCATTCGCTCTGTCCCAGCCCTGAACGGACCAGCTTGACGTCGAATCGCCGCGCGAAATCTTCCCACATCGCCGGTGGCAGCGGCACGATGCCGGCCTCGCGCAGTGGCGTGTCCGCATCGTCCTCGCGCTCCGGCGTGCCCATGAGGAATACGCCCATGGAGCCCACTGCAAAGGTCTGGGTGGCGCCGAAATGCTTGATGCGCTCCATAAATTGGGTGACGGAAAACTTCTTTTCGATCACCACGCCGATACCCATCATCAGGGCGCGCACTATGCTGGTCAGCCAGGCGCCGGCGTTGTACAGCGGCATGGCGCAGTAGGCGATGTCGCCCTTGCGTGTTTCATACTGTAGCGCCGTGCCGAGCAGGGTGGAGCGGATCCAGTTGTTGTGTGCCACCATGACGCCCTTGGATTTTCCGGTGGTGCCGGATGTCCACAGGATGGCGTTGGTGTCACAGTAGTCCATGGTGTCGTAAGCGGGTTCCAGGGGAGGGTGCTCCGCCAGTTGACTGAAGCTGACGGCGCCTGCGTCGCCCGCAGCCTCCTCTTCAATCACCACCAGGTGGTGGTGCCCGAGCCGGGCGGCTATTTCGCTGATCTGTTCGAGGTGTTCCCGGTCGGTGACGAGCACGTCGGCGCGACTGCGCGTGAGCGTGTCGCTCAGCCATTCACCCTTGTAATCAGTGCACACAGGCACCCAGATGGCGCCGAGCTTGTTCAGTGCCAGGCACATGAGCACCAGTTCCGGCACGTTGCCTACATAGAACGAGACCCGGTCCCCCCGGCCCACGCCCAGCTCGGCAAAACCGGTGGCAAGGCGATTGCTGAGCGTCTCCGCTTCGGCAAACGTGATGCGTTGCTCATCAGTGATGAGGAAATCTGTGTCCCCGTTCGCGGCTGCCTGCAGCGCGAGGATTTTACCAAGATGACGGTTTTTAGTGTCGGAGAGATCTACTGCGTTCATACTGACCTTGTCGTGTTCCTGGTTGCCTTCGGGTGTGGCCAGCGCCGGCGGGTTGATTGTCTGAACAATGTCGCCCGGGGAGGGGCGCCCTGGCAACCCCACGCTGGCCTGCCTGTTGAGTTTGCTCAGGTTAAATTATAGTTTACTCTATAAAACAGTGTCACCGTCGGGACGGCTATTCGAATGCCGGACCCACTCTGCGCAGCATACATTGAATTTAGAGCCGATGCCCATATGCAGGTCAACACTCGCTTTCCACTGCTCACATCTCCCGCCCGCATCGGCACCATGACGCTGAAAAACCGCATGGTCATGTCACCTATGACCACCGCTTATTGCAATGACGACCAGACACCCAGCGAACGTCTCATCCGCTATTTCGAGGAGCGCGCGAAAGGGGGCGTGGGGCTGATTACCATGGAGCTTATTACGGTGGATGAAACGCACCGGTATATGCACCGATCAATGACTCTCGGCCACGACCGCTACATCGATGCGCACCGCCAGATTACCGAGCGCATTCATGCACACGGCGCGAAGGTGCAGCCACAAATAAGCCACACGGGCCCGGAGAGCGTGGCGCCGATGTTTGGCGGGCCGCAAACCCTGGGGCCATCTGTGAATGTCGCGCCCGTGTGGGGCTGGGCCAGCCGGGAACTGGATATCGCCGAATTGCCCGGCATAGCCGCACAGTACGGTGAAGCTGCACGGCGCGCGCGGGAAGCCGGCTACGACGGCATAGAGTTACATGCCGCTCACTGTTACAACCTGCTCGGCTCCTTTCTTTCGCCCCTGCGCAACAAGCGTACCGATGACTACTCGGCGTTTCGCGCCGAGACGCGCACGCGCCTGATCAACGAGGTGCTGGGTGAAATTCGTGCCCGCGCCGGGGATGATTTCCCCGTGACTCTGAGTATCTCGGGCTACGAGCGCTCACCGGGCGGGCGATCTCTGGATGACACGCAACGCCTGGCGCCCGAACTGGTGGCCGCTGGCGTGAGCTGCTTCCGGGTAAGCGGGGGCATCTCTGATTCCCTGGTCACCATGATGGTGGGGCGCTCGGAGTACGGCGATGCGCACAACGCTGCGCAGGCCGAGGCGATCAGGAACGTGGTTGATGTGCCGGTGATGCTGGTGGGGCGTATTCATGACCCGGAGGTGGGAGAGCGCATTCTCGCCGAGGGCAAGGCCGATCTCATTGCCATGGCGCGACCGCTGCTGGCGGATCCCGAGTTGCCGAACAAGGTGATCAAGGGTGTACCACGGCGGATTCGCCGTTGCATCTCCTGCGAGAATTGTATCGACTCGATGCAGAGCCGTGACAATCTTGGCTGTGCTATCAACCCGTTTTCCGGACGCGAAGGGGAACTCGCAATCCAGCCTGGCAGGCGCAACGTGGTTGTGGTGGGTGGCGGCACGGGCGGCCTGGAGGCGGCCAGGCTGGCGGCGACAGCGGGTCACAGTGTGACCCTGTTGGAGCGTCAGCGACGTCTGGGAGGGTCGTTGTCGCTGGCGTCGACGGTACACAGTGACAATGAGCGTTTTCTGCAGTGGCTCCTGGGTGAGGTGGAGAGCCTGCCGATCGACGTGCAGACCGGCGTTGAAGCAACCGTGGCGGGCGTGCGCGCGATGAAGCCCGACGAGGTGCTCGTCGCCACTGGCGCCCGCGTGCAGATACCGCCCATTCCGGGCGTCGAGAGGGCCGACGTGCTCACCGGGTCGCTGTTGCGGCAGATTTTCGCGGGCAGGCTGGAGGCGGAAAACAACCATCGTTTGAGAAACTGGCAACGGATATTGGTCGAATTTCTGGTGCCCCGCTGCCAGCCCTGGATGTCACCGCGTGCCATGCGCTGGCTGAGTCGCGTGTGGATGCCCCTGGGGCGCGAGGTGGTAATCATTGGCGCGGACCTGGTGGCGGTCGAAGTGGCGGAGTTCCTGGCCGGGCGCGGCCGACGCGTACATCTGCTCGAGAGCGGCAGGAAAATCGCACCGGAGGTGGGCAAGAAGCGACGGCATGAGCATATGGATCGCCTCGACAGGCTCGGTGTCACGGTGAACACCGGTGTGGAAATTCGCCGCATCGAGCGTTCAGCGGTCATTGTCGCAACGCTGGAGCATGAATCCCGTATCAGCGCCGATAGTATTCTGGTGGCCGGTGAACCTTCGCGTGATACCGGTCTTGCAGATGCTCTCGGTGCTGCCGGCCTGTCGGTGCGGGTGATTGGTGACTGCCGGGCACCGGGAAGCCTTATAGCGGGCGCAACAACGGCGGCAGCAGAAGCGGTAGCGGCGCTCGGCAAGCCAGCAGCATTCGCAAAGTGTAGCAACAAGGAGTTGAGCAATGCATGATTACAGTGGGCCCCTGCGGGAGGATTTTTCGTGGCAGATGTTGGCGCCGAAAACGCTGGCCCGTTTTGGCCGCGAGATCATGTTGTGCAACCAGATTCACGATCGTTCGATGCTGCCACTGGTGGGGAAGTACTGGGGCAGTGAGGCGATGACAGAGCTGGCGCTCGATGAGTGGATGGGTTCCAGCCCCATCTATAACCGTCGTAACCGTCTTCTGCATGGAATACAGGGTGACGGTGTGGATGTCATCATGAAGGGCTTTCAACTCGATATCGGTGCGCCTCACATGTGGCTGCAGTTTCACTATGACGTGGAGTCGCACGACAGGGGATATTTCTGGCTCACCTCTTGCGGCGCCTACAACGGCGTGCGCGAGATGACTGGTAAAGACCAGGCCGCCGAGACGCAGATCTGCGTTCACATGGAAGATCCGACCTTTGATGCCACCGTCATGGCGGTGAACCGTGGTGCGCGCTGCACACCGGTGTACCGCCCGCCGCACGCCGATGATATTCCCGCCGCGGGACCCTGTCGTTGGGAGGTGTCGATCGCCGACCGCATCGGTGTGGTTGAGGAGAACGCGGTGACCGCGGTTGTGGCCCAATCGCGGGCAGCGCAGTTCGAATTCAGCCGGCCGGCCGTTTGCGGGGATGGCATGGCCAACTACTCCGGGCCGTTCAAACGCGATTTTCGTCTGGAAGACCTGGATTCAGGGATGCTGGCAACCCAGGTGAAGGAATTTGCACTGGACGTGCATCTGCTGCAACGGGCCTGCTACACAGGCATTGCCAGGCGGCATGGCATGGATGCAGTACTGCGCTTGATTCCCGATCACGCCGCTGCCATGGCATCGGTATACCAGATGCGCATGCGCCGCCTGTTTGGCATCGAAGGCGATGGTATGGCCAGTATTCTGAAGCTGCTGCAAATCGACCATCACTTCGTGCCCGAGTATGTAAAAACCGGTGTGGAGTGGCTGGACGACACGCATGGGCGTTTCTGGATAGAGGACTGTGCGGCGATTGGCGACGGTGAGCCCAGCGGCCTGTTGACGGATCTGTGGCAGGGCAGCACCCTCGGTTTGCAGCAGATCGTCGCCAACGCCAACCCGCGCTCGTTCGTGCAACTGGAAGAGCCCTCGGACAAGGGGAGGCTGGTATTCGGCATCGATATTGATCCCGCGCGGGAGGCGGTGCCGCAATCCCCGTTGCAGCCGATTGTCGGTGCCAGTGGGTTGGCCGAGCTCGACCTCTCGGAGCACACTTACCGCTATGCGAACTGATGCCTCGGTGGCGTTTGCCGCCGGACATGCCGGCCGCGTTTGAGGCGCCGTGCGACAGCGCATGACCGGATCGAAAGCCGGGTTTGAAGCAACGCAAGCGCGATGCAGGTATCAGGATACTTCTTTATAAATATCGATGGTATTCGAGGCGCAACGCTCCCAGGAAAATTTCTTTGCCTGCGACAACCCCAACCCGGACCACCGTTCACGCGCATTGGCATCACTCAACAGCAATTGCAGATTCGCAAACAACTCCTCCGCGCTACCGCCTTCACACAGCAGGCAAGAGCCTTCTGCGAATTCGGCCATGGCAGTTCCGTCGCGACAAATAACAGGCACCCCACTACTCATCGCTTCCAGAACGGGTAGACCAAAGCCTTCGTATAGTGAAGGGTAGCTAAACACGGCTGCACCCGAAAAGATCATTGGCAGTTCGTTTGCCGGCAGATAGCCCAGATGATGAACGGTTCCCCCTGCAACCAGCGCGGAGAGCTTGCGCAGCAGTGCTTCATTGTGCCAGCCCCGGGAGCCGATTATCACAAGCGGGAATGCACGGCGCAGTTCTTCCGGCAACAGCGGCCAGGCATCGAGCAGGGTATCGATGCCCTTGCGCGGCTCAAGTGTCGCCGCGATCAACACGTACTGACCATGTGTCAGGCCATGGCGGGAAAGTATCTCCGAGGTCTGTGCTTCCGTTCGGGGTTGGTAGTGATGGTCGGCGCCCAGATAGACGGTGCGAACCTTCTCCGCCGGAACGTCAAAATGCGCGAGGAGCTCTTCGCGCACCAGGTTGGAATCGGTGATAATGCGGTCCGCCCGACGGATAGACTGTGGCAGGTTTGCCTCCAGCCGTGCGACAGCATCCGGGGGGTGATACCCGGTGTGCGTCTTGTACGACATATCGTGCACGGTCGTGATGCATGGCCCGGCATACGGCTTCAGCGCATAGTTTGTTTCATGGTATATCGCCCCTGGAACCCGCGCAGCGACCGCCGAGAAGCGTCTGTCCATGATGCGTGAATAACAGTATTTCGCGCCCGGTACGCGGGCAACTGCATCGCGAATGTGTTCCAGCCCCCACTCAAGCAACCGGGGGTTCTTATCGCCAACGTGGTCTCGGACTGCCCCGGTGATCGCGAGCTGCGCTTTTGCCTGCATCCATTGGGTGCCGTTAAAGCAGTGGACCTCGTCAATCTCGTCACGGGCGGCAAGTTCCTCCAACAGGTGAAACGTATAGTTGCCAATTCCCGTGATCGGCGGACGCAGGGCCTCCGTATTAAGGACTACTTTCACCGCTGATGCTCCCGACAGTCACTGTGATGGATCTCATAATAAACACCAGGCGTGGGAACGTCGCGTAGATCGCCCGGAAAGCCGTCATTGCGACCAGCAGGAAACCGAGGTGCAACGATGCGATTGTGTGAATGTGAACCGGTTCGCATAACTATCATCAGACAAACGCAACTCGCATGCCTGACTCTGCGGGGCGTGCTCCCGGGTTACTTCTTCTTCAGCACCACGAACTGGCTATTTCCGATATCAGAGAGGTCTTCCGGCTCTACCTGGTGCACCTTGGCAAACCAACTCAGATACTGTGGCCGGTAATATGAAT
>Ga0102938_10004028_pt1 | contig 10887 bp, 10 predicted proteins | sample SalPonR2_B_D2_MG_FD_84516 | JGI IMG/M metagenome (GOLD analysis project Ga0102938, IMG submission 84516) | Salt pond soil microbial communities from South San Francisco under conditions of wetland restoration - Salt Pond MetaG R2_B_D2_MG | ecosystem: Environmental > Aquatic > Marine >... | reverse complement strand
CTCCAGCGCGCGCTGGCCTGCAAGCTGGATCGTGGGCCCGTCGGCCATCGGATCGGTAAAGGGCATGCCGACTTCGATGACGTCGACGCCCGCGCGTGGAAGGCCCTTGAGGACGCGCAGACAGGTGTCGCGGTCGGGGTCGCCCGCCATGATGAACGAGACGAAGGCCTTGCGCCCTTCGGCCTTCAGCGCGGCGAACTTCGCGTCGATCCGTGTCATGGCGTCCCTCCGGCCCGGTCCGGGCGTTCCTGTCGCCCAAAAGCGGCGGGCGTGCAATAGCGCATTGAAACCCGGGCCCGGTCACCCAAGTTGACAGGGATGAACTACGTGCTCGCCCTCTTCCTGCCGCCGCTGTCGATCCTCATCGCGGGGCGGCCCATCGTGGCCATCGTCACCTTCCTGATCTGGGTACCGGCGATCATCGTCTCGGGCGGGCTGACCCACCCGATGTTCATCATCCTCGCCTGGATCCTGATCTACCAGGCGCACGAGGACCGCCGCCGGCGCGACTGATCGCCCGCGCCTCCCGTTGCAGTGCTCCCCCGTTCTCAGTAAGAGGCGCGAAACCTGACAGAGGGAGCAGCCGATGGGCTTCAAGACCGGAATCGTGGGATTGCCGAACGTCGGCAAGTCGACGCTCTTCAACGCGCTGACGAAGACGGCGGCGGCGCAGGCGGCGAACTTCCCCTTTTGCACGATCGAGCCCAACGTGGGCGAGGTCGCCGTGCCCGATCCGCGGGTCCAGAACCTCGCCGGGATCGCGAAATCGAAGCAGGTGATCCCGGCGCGGATGACCTTCGTCGACATCGCCGGGCTGGTGAAGGGTGCGTCGAAGGGCGAGGGACTCGGCAACCAGTTCCTCGCCAACATCCGCGAATGCGACGCGATCGCCCACGTCCTGCGCTGCTTCGAGGACGGCGACGTCACGCATGTCGAGGGCCGGGTCGATCCGGTGGCGGACGCCCAGACCATCGAGACGGAACTGATGCTCGCCGATCTCGAAAGCGTCGAGAAGCGGCTGCAGAACATCCTCCGCAAGGTGCGCGGCGGCGACAAGGAGGCGGTCCAGCAGGAGCGGCTACTGAAGGTGGCGGCCGAGGCGCTGGAACACGGCCGCCCGGCACGGACGGTGGACGTGGCCGAGGACGACCTCAAGGCGTGGCGGATGCTCCAGCTTCTCACGGCGAAGCCCGTGCTCTACGTCTGCAACGTCGCCGAGGACGAGGCCGCGACCGGAAACGCCCACACGGCGCGCGTCGCGGAGATGGCCGCGGAGCAGGGCGCGGGGATCGTCGTGATCTCGGCCAGGATCGAGGAGGAACTCGCGCAGCTCGACCCCGAGGAGGCGGAGATGTTCCTTTCGGAGATGGGGCTCGAGGAGGCGGGGCTCGACCGGCTGATCCGGGCGGGCTACGAGCTTCTGGGGCTGCAGACCTACTTCACCGTGGGGCCCAAGGAGGCGCGGGCCTGGACGATCCGCAGGGGCACGCTCGCGCCGCAGGCGGCGGGCGTGATTCATGGCGACTTCGAGCGCGGCTTCAGCCGGGCCGAGACAATCGCCTACGACGATTTCATCGGGCTGGGCGGCGAGCAGGCCGCCAAGGACGCGGGCAGGATGCGCGTCGAGGGGAAGACCTACGAGGTGAAGGACGGCGACGTCCTGCACTTCCTGTTCAACGCCTGAGGGCAGCGGAGGCGCGCTCTGCGCGCCAAGCCTCCTGTTTGCCGCGCCCGCCGGGCGCGGCGGTGCCTCCGGCGGGGATATTTTCCGGACAGATGGAGGCTCAGCGCCGGTCTTCGGCGATCTCGCGCACGGCGCCGAGGAAGGCCGCGACCTCGGCTTCCGTGTTGTAGTGACACATCGAGACGCGGACGCAGGACGACATCCCCAGCGGGTCGAGGATGTTGCCGGAGTAGTGATCCGCCTTGCGGACGTGGGTGCGGATGCCACGCTCGCGCAGTTTCGCGACGAGGTCGGGGGCGGGCACACCCTCGAGGTCGAGCGACACCAGCCCTTCGCGGCGCGGGTTGTCGAGGCCGCCGAGGATCGTCACGCCGGAGATGTCCGCGAGGCCCGGGAGGTTGCCGATCCCGGAGATCATCGCGTCGGTGAGGCGCTTCTCGTGGTCGTGGATCGCCTCGCCGGCGGCCTTGATGCGCGCGCGGCGGTCGGTGGCGTCGGTGAACCGGCTGCCGAGCCATTCGAAGTAGCCGACGACGTCGGAGAAGGTGGCGTAGGCGCCGGTGTCGCGGGTGCCGAGTTCCCACGGCGCGCCGGGCGCGTTCGTCAGGTGGTCGTGGGGGAGGGCCGCGAGCCGGTCCGAGATCCAGGCCACACCGTAGCCGTGGCGCGAGAAGACCTTGTAGGGGGAGACGACGTAGCCGTCGATGTCGTAGCTTTCGATGTCGAGCCGGCCGTGCGCGGCGTGCTGGATGCCGTCCACGATGATGAAGCAGTCGGGGGCGACGGCGCGGATGGCCCTGGCGATGGCGGCCACGTCGGTGCCCATGCCGGTCACGGGCGAGGTGTGCAGGATCGTGGCGACCTGGGTGTCGGGCGTGATCTCGGGGACGTAGTGCGCGGCCTCGACGGACCCCGTCGCGTCGTCATGCGGGACGAGGACGTGGGACTTGCCCGCGACGCCGGCCCAGCGGCTCGCGGCGCTGCGGGTCGCGGGATGTTCGAGCGTGGAGCCGAGGACCCGGCCGTCGGGGGTGCCGAGGCAGGCCGCGGAGATCAGGCGGAAGAGGAGCTCGGTGCCGCTTTCGCCGACGAAGAAGGTCCCATCGGGCGCGCCGAAGAAGACGCGCATGTCGTCCTTCGCGCGGTCGATGATGTCCTGGAGCGCCTTCGAGGCCGGATTGTCGCGGCCCTGGTTGTCGGGGATCGCGGCGAAGCGGGCCGATGTCTCGACGACCGAGTTGAGCGTGAGCGCACCGCCGGCGTTCTCGAAGAAGACCCTCTCTCCGGTGAACGGGCAGCTCTCGACATGGGCGAAGCGGGAGCGGACCTCCTCGAGAAGGCCGGGGCGGGTGTCGAACATGGAAGATCCTCGCGTCGGGTCGGGTCGTCACGGAATAACCGGTCGCGGCTCGGATGCAAGAGGGGGTCAGGCGGTCCGGGGCGCGGTCCCCTGACGGCGGCCGGACGCCCGGTTGAGAGCAAGGATCACAAGAAGGAGCGTCGCGCCCGCCACCTCCCACATCAGGTCCGGCCAGAAGATCGCGATGACGCCGGGAACGATCAGGATACGCTGCCAGAGCGGCATCGCGGTCCAGAGGTACCCCTCGAGTGCCGCGGCGAAGGCTGTGATGGCGAGGATCGCGATCGCGCCGTTCCAGAGGACGAGCGGGACCGGCCCGCCGAGGATGATCGACTCGTTGAACACCATGAAGAGCGGGATGAGGTAGAGGCCCTTGGCATATTTCCGCCTGCACGCTCGTCTCCATCGGCTTCGATCCGGCGATGGCCGCGCCCGCGAAGCCCGCGAGGGCCACGGGCGGCGTGACGTTTGAGTCCTGCGAATACCAGAACACGACGAGGTGGGCGATCAGGATCGGGATGCCGAATTCCTGCGTCAGCGCCGGGCCGACGAGGATGATGAGCACGATGTAGGCGGCGGTGACGGGCAGGCCCATGCCGAGGATCAGGCTCGCGATGACGACGAGGAGGAGCGCTAGCAGGAGGTTGCCCCCGGAGAAGGCGAGCATCATCGCCGAGAATTTGAGACCGAGGCCGGTAAGGCCCACGACACCGACGATGATCCCGGCCACGGCGCAGGCCATGGACACGGCGACCGCGTTCTTCGCGCCGAGTTCGAGCGCGTCGAGCGTGAGCGCGAGGCCCCGGCGACAGAGCGCGACGAACCCCGAAGCCGTCGGGCCGGAGGCGGCGAAGGTCCAGAGCGCGCGGGCCGCGGCCGCGGCCGCGATGGCGACGATGGCGTAGAAGCCCACCCGCATCGGCGAATAGCCCGCGACGAGAAGCCAGACGAGGGCCACCAGCGGCAGCAGGAAATGCCAGCCCTCGGCGAGGACCGAACGGACCGATGGCAGTTCGTCGTCGGTCAACCCGGTCATGCCCTGCTTCACGGCGGCGATGTGCACGAGCAGGTAGACCGCGCCGAAGTAGAGCACGGCCGGGAAGATCGAGACGAGGACGATCTCCACATAGGGGACGCGCGTGAACTCCGACATCAGGAAGGCGCCCGCGCCCATCAGCGGCGGCATGATCTGTCCGCCGGTCGAGGCCGCCGCCTCGATCCCGCCCGCCTGCGCGGGCCGGTAGCCCAGACGCTTCATGAGCGGGATGGTGAAGGCGCCGGTGGTCACCACGTTGGCGATGGCGGACCCGCTGATCGACCCCATGCCGGCCGAGGCGATGACGGCGGCCTTCGCCGGGCCGCCGCGCTGGCGGCCGGTGGCGGCATAGGCGAGGTCGATGAAGAACTTGCCGGCGCCCGTCACTTCGAGGAACGCGCCGAAGAGGACGAAGACGAAGATGAAGGTCGCGGCGACGCCGAGCGGGATGCCGAAGATGCCCTCGGCGCCGAGGGTCATCTGGCTCGCGACGCGATCGAGCGAATAGCCGCGATGATTCATGATCCCCGGCATCCAGTCGGCGAGGAACGGCAGTTCGCCCCGGTTCCCTGCGAAGGCATAGGCGAGAAACACCGCGCCGATGATCGTCATGCCGAGGCCAACGGCGCGGCGCGCCGCCTCGAGCACGACGAGAGTGGTGAGAATCCCCACCGCCACGTCGATGTCGCGCGGGAAGATCTGGTTCGCGATGATGTCGATGTTCCAGGGCAACCAGAAACCGACGAGGATGCCGCAGGCGATGAGCGCCCCGTCGATGATCCAGCCGAGCGTCCCGCGCGGACGGTGGGCTCCGAAGACGGGATAGATCAGGAAGCAGAGGACGAGGATGAAGCCGAGGTGGATCGGGCGCTGGAAGAACAGGCCGAGGGGCTGGACGCCGGCCGCGTAGAGCTGGAACAGCGACAGGGCGATCGCGACGATCGTGATGAGCCGCAGCACGAGCCACGGCTGCGTCGGCGGCTCGGGCGTGCCTCCGGTATCGGTGACCATCAGTCTCCGTCCCTCGTCAGAGCGATTCTGACCCGTTCCCGCGGCGCGGCCGCGGAGAGCGAGACCACACGGTCGCCGACCCTGAGCCGGTGGTCAACCGGCACGCGGCCGGGGCGCAGGATATAGGCGTTGCCGGGCACGGGCTCGTCGAGGTCTTCGATCCAGTAGCCGCCCCGGCCGTCCGAGACCTGGGTGCCGCGGCCCGGGATGTGGTCGAGACCGGCGGCGAAGTCCGGCAGGTGGGAGCGGACGAGCACCATCCGGCCTGCCCTGTTCTTGTAGCAGTCCTCGACCTCGAAGCCCTGCACCGAGTGGTGCCAGAGCACGCACCAGCCGGCGCCTTGCGGCACGACGAAGCGGGCGATCTCGCGCCCGTCGTCCACGACCGTCGCTGTCAGGGTTCCTGCCGATGTCGCGGTGGAGAGGAGGAGGGCGAGAAGCCCTCCTCCGATGGCCGGTCTCACGGACGCAGATCGTCCGGGACCGAGGCGCCGATTTCCTCGTAGTAGCGGATCGCGCCGGCGTGCAGCGGGATCGGCGTTGCGTCGAGGGTGAAGTCGACGGTCGTCTGGTTCGCCGCCGGATGGACAGCCTGGAGGTCGGAGATGTTCTCGAACATCGCCTTGGCGATCTCGTAGGCGAGGTCGTCCGACATCTCGGAGGAGACGACGAGGACGTTCGGCACGCCGAGGACGGTTGTGTCGCCCACGCCCTCGTAGGTGTCGCCGGAGAGCGTTGTGCGGGCGAAGATCGGGTTGGCGTCCCGCGCCGCTTCGATCTGCTCGTCGGTGAGTTCGATCATGCGGATATCGTTCGTCGTCGCGAGGTTCAGGATCGACGAGGTCGGCGCGCCGACCGACCAGAAGCCCGCGTCGATATCGCCGTTGGCGAGCGCGTCGGCGGTCTCGTTGAAGTTCAGCCGCTGCTCGTCGATATCGTCGTAGGTGATGCCGTTGGCGCTGAGCACCGCCTCGGCGTTCACTTCGGTGCCCGAGCCGGGGGCGCCGACCGAGACGCGCTTGCCGCGCAGGTCCTCGAGCCCCTCAATGCCGCTGCCGTCGAGCGTCACGATCTGGATCATGTTGGCGTACATCGACGCCAGGCCGCGCAGCATTTCGAGTTGCTGTCCGTCGAAGCGGCCGGTCCCCGTCTGCGCCTGCTGCACCGTGTCCGCGAGCGCGAGCGCGAGATCGGCGTCGCCCGTGGCCACGAGGCCCATGTTCTCGACCGAGGCGCCGGTGACTTCGGCGGTGGCGCTGTAGCCCTCGACATTGTTGTTGATGACCTCGGCGAGGCCGCCGCCCATCGGGTAGTAGACGCCGCCGGTTCCGCCCGTCGCGATCGAAAGCTGCGTCTGGGCAAGCGCGGGCGCGCCGGCGACGAGCGCCGTGGCTGCAATTGCATGGAAAAGCTTCATGTTATCCTCCCGGTAATGATTGTGCCCCCTATGTAGCGGCGCTTTGCCGCGAGTCCAAGCAGGAGGCGCAGAGGAAGCGCGCCAGACGGGCACGAGGTTCCCGAGGCGCGGCCGCGCCGCTGTCTAACATGCGCCAGACATTCGATATCGGTGAGGAAGGTGCCGGCGCGGTGACGCCACGGGCGGAGCCCGGCGGGTCTCGGGGAAAGCGGAGCGAACGCCCCCGCGCTGGTCGCCCCTGATTCGCGGACCGCCATTCTGACAAGGGCGGCGGTGCTAGTGGGGGAGGTCGAGCTTCGTCCGCAGCCGGCTCAGCATGTCGATGCAGGCGGAAAGCTGGCGCGCCTCGAGATACTCGTCGGCCTTGTGGGCCTGCTCGATGGAGCCGGGGCCGCAGACGACGACCGAAAGGCCGAGAGTCTGGAAAAGTCCGGCCTCCGTGCCGAACGGGACGACGCCTGTCGAATTGCCGCCGGTCAGGTCGGAGACCAGCGCGCGGGCTTCGTTCACCGGCATCGGGAGCAGCCCTTCCACCTCGCCGATGACGGTGGTCTCGATGCCCGCCTTCGGTGCGACGCGGCGCATCGCGGGCAGCAGCGTGCCTTCGACGTAGTTGCGGAGCGCATCCTTGACGAAATCGGCGTCCTCGGTTCGGACCGGGCGCATCTCCCAGTCGACCTCGGCGTGGTTGGCGATGACATTGTGCGCGACACCGCCCGACAGGCGGCCGATGTTCACGGTCGTCCACGGCGGGTCGAAGGGGCTCCCCGAGGGCGCGCGGGCGCGAAGATCCTCGTGCAGCGCCATGAGCCGCGCGGCGTAGCGGACGGCGTATTCGACGGCGTTGACGCCTCGGTCGGGGGCGGAGCCGTGGCCCTCAAGCCCGGTGAAGGACGTGGTGTATTCGTAGCAGCCCTTGTGCCCCTCGATGATCTGCATGCCGGTGGGTTCGCCCACGATGGCGAGGGCCGGGCGAAGGTCGTGCGCCTTCAGGTGCTCGACCAGCGCGCGACCGCCGAAGCAACCGGTTTCCTCGTCGTAGGTGAAGGCGAAGTGGAGCGGGCGGCGGAGGCGGTCGGGGGAGTAGTCGCGCGCGGTGGCGAGGGCGGCGGCGATGAACCCTTTCATGTCGCAGGTGCCGCGGCCGTAGAGGCGGCCGTCTGCCTCGCGCATCGCGAAGGGTTCGCTCGTCCAGTCCTGATCCTCCACCGGCACGACGTCGGTGTGCCCGGAAAGGACGATGCCGCCGTCCTCCTCAGGCCCGAGCGTCGCGAAGACGTTGGCCTTGGTGTAGGTATCGTTGTGGATCATCTCGACCCGCGCGCCCGCCTCCGTCAGCCGCTCGGCGAGGTAGCCCGCCATCTCGAGGTTCGACTCCGACGACACCGTCGGGAAGGCGACGAGGTCGCCCAGGATCGCGGTGGTGTCGGCGAGCGTGGCCATCAGGTCTTCACGAAGAGCTTTCGCGGACGGTCGCAGAAGGTTTCGGCCGGGGCGTTCTCGCGGATCAGGATGCTTTCGGTGATCTCGAGCCCCCAGTCCTCCATCCAGAGGCCCGGCATGAAGTGAAAGGTCATGCCCGGTTCCAGCACCGTCTCGTCCTCCGCCCGGAACGAGATCGTCCGCTCGCCCCAGTCGGGGGGATAGGACAGGCCGATCGGATAGCCGCAGCGCGCTCCGCGAGTGATGCCCGCGCGTTCCAGCGGTTCGGCCAGCGCATTCGCCACGTCGCAGGCGCGGTTGCCGGCGCGGGCGGCTTCGAGACCGGCCTCCAGCCCCTCGACCAGCGCCGCCTCGGCGTGGAGGATGTCCTGCGGCGGCTTTCCGAGGAACAGCGTCCGGCAGAACGGCGCATGGTAGCGGCGGTAGCAGCCGGACACCTCGAAGAAGGTGGCCTCGCCCGTCTCGAAGGGCCGTCCGTCCCAGGTGAGGTGCGGCGCGGCGGCGTCGGACCCTGACGGCAGAAGCGGCACGATGGCGGGATAGTCTCCCCAGACGCCGTCGACGCCCCGGATCGCGTCGCCGTAGATCTCCGCCACGATCTCGTTCTTCGGGACGCCGGGCTCGACCCTTTCGAGAAGGCCGTCGACGATCTTTTCGGAGATCCGCGCCGCCTTGCGCATGAAGGCGATCTCCTCGTCCGACTTGATGCCGCGCTGCCAGTTCACGAGGCCCGTCGCGTCGACGAGCGTCGCCTCGGGCAGCATGTCGAAGAGCGCGAGATGGGCGCGGGCCGAGAAGTAGTAGTTGTCCATCTCGACGCCGATCCGGCTCGCGCCGCGACCCATCGCGAGGAAGTGTTCGGCGAGATCCTCCATCGGGTGGCGGACGAGCGACTGCACGTACCAGTCTGCGTAGCGCAGCACCCGGTCCTGCGACATCCAGACGGTGCGGCTCGCGCCGTTGCCGTCCTGCGACCGGCCCCACCAGATCGGGTCGGCGTCGGGAAAGACGATGACGCCCTGGTGGACGTAGAACGACCAGCCGTCGTAGCCGGTGAGCCAGTGCATGTTCGAGGGATCGGTGACGAAGAGGAGATCGAGCCCGGCCCGGTCCATGGCCTCGCGCGTGAGGGCGAGGCGCCGCTGGTACTCTGCGGCGCTGAAGGGGGCGGGAGACGCGTCCATGAAACCTCCGTTGCCGCAAGCATCGATCCTGAACAGAGTGGTCCGTCCACGCCGCAGCGGCTTGCATGATTGCGGCGCCCCGTGGACAAATCCCGTCCTGTTGTGCACAAGGGTCGGCGCCCGGAGGGTGCCCGATCAAGCGGGATGCCGCCGGGCGCAACCGGGACTTCCTCCTCCTGAACAGATGCTTGGAAAGGTGCGAATGCCGCGTGATCGAAGGATGCCAGCCTCGTCTCAAGCGGCGTGGAAGGTGGAGTTGCCCGCGAGGCCTGTGGCGCCGGTCGTCACCGGCCGGAACCTCCGCATAAACCTCTACACCCCGGGTCGTCACCGGGCAGGACGCCTGGTCGGCGACTGCACGACAGGGGAGCGGCGCGCCGCCGGGCTGGGGCGGGCCGTTCCGAGCTGATCGGAAACGAGGACCAGGAAAGGGACCACAGGATGCTGACGAACGACCAGTTGAGCCAATGGGATCGGGAGAGTTTTCTCCATCCCTCGACCCATCTCGCCCAGCACGCGCGCGGCGAGGCGCCGGGGCGCGTGATCACGGGCGGCTCGGGCGTCTACATCGAGGATCGCGACGGCAATCGCCTGCTCGACGCCTTCGCGGGGCTCTACTGCGTGAACGTGGGCTACGGGCGGACCGAGATCGCCGAGGCCATCGCGGCGCAGGCGAGGGAGCTCGCCTATTACCACGCCTACGTGGGACATGGCACCGAGGCGTCGATCACGCTGGCGAAGATGATCCTCGACCGGGCGCCCGCGCACATGTCGAAGGTCTACTTCGGGCTTGGCGGATCGGATGCGAACGAGACGAACGTCAAGCTGATCTGGTACATGAACAACATCCTCGGCCGGCCCGAGAAGAAGAAGATCATCAGCCGCTGGCGGGGGTATCACGGCTCGGGGCTGATGACGGGGTCTCTTACGGGGCTCGAGCTGTTCCACAGGAAATTCGACCTGCCGCTGGTGCAGGTGCTCCACACCGAGGCGCCCTATTATTTCCGCCGCCCGGACATCGCGATGAGCGAGGCGGACTTCGTGGCGCATTGCGCGGCCGAGCTCGAGGCGCTGATCGAGCGGGAGGGAGCAGACACCATCGCGGCGTTCTGGGCCGAGCCGCTCCTCGGGACCGGGGGCATCGTGCCGCCGCCCGCGGGCTACTGGGAAGCGATCCAGCCGATCCTCGATAAGAAAGACATCCTGCTGGTGGCCGACGAGGTCGTGACCGGCTTCGGGCGGCTGGGGACGATGTTCGGGTCGGACCACTACGGGCTGAAGCCAGACATCATCACCATCGCCAAGGGACTGACGTCCGCCTATGCGCCGCTCTCGGGATCGATCGTGTCGGAGAAGCTGTGGAAGGTGCTGGAGCGCGGGACCGACGAGAACGGGCCTCTCGGGCACGGCTGGACCTATTCCGCGCACCCGATCGGCGCAGCGGCGGGTGTGGCGAACCTCAAGCTGGTGGACGAGTTGAACCTCGTCGCCAACGCGGGCGAGGTCGGCGGCTACCTCGTCGCGGGCATGACGGACGCGCTGGGCGCGCATCCGAACGTCGGGGAGGTGCGCGGCGAGGGGATGCTCTGCGCGGTCGAGTTCGTCGAGGAGCGGGACAGCCGCCGGTTCTTCGACCCCGGACGGAAGATCGGCGCGGCGGTCGCAGCGGCGCTCGGACGCCGTGGCGTCATCGGGCGGGCGATGCCGCAGGGCGACATCCTGGGGTTCGCGCCGCCGCTTTGCCTCACACGG